>Ga0208130_1001249_pt1 | contig 12413 bp, 9 predicted proteins | sample ETNtaG_31_FD_185771 | JGI IMG/M metagenome (GOLD analysis project Ga0208130, IMG submission 185771) | Marine microbial and viral communities from oxygen minimum zone, Eastern Pacific Ocean - ETNP201310SV78 (SPAdes) (version 2) | ecosystem: Environmental > Aquatic > Marine > Oceanic ...
TTTAGACATAGACAAAAATATTTTAGGAAGGCATCCCTTCCCTGGCCCAGGATTAGCCATCAGAATATTGGGGGATATAAACAAAGAGAATGTTGAAATGCTTCAGGAAGTTGATCACATATTCATAACTGCACTAAAAGAAGCAAATTTGTACGAAAAGATTTGGCAAGCTGGTGCAATGCTTCTTCCTGTGAAAAGTGTTGGTGTAATGGGTGATGAGAGGACATATGAAAAATGTGTTGCCCTAAGAGCCGTTGAAAGCACAGATGGAATGACAGCTGATTGGGTTGATTTACCTTATAAATTCCTTCAAGATGTTTCTAACAAGATTATAAATAGGGTAAAAGGGGTAAACAGAGTTGTTTATGATATTAGTTCAAAACCACCAGCAACTATTGAATGGGAATAATAAATGTTTAGAAATTATATCTTCATACTATCCTTTCTTTTCTGTTTTAATACAGTATCTCAAAACATAGAATCTATTCAAGTTGATGACGACCAAAAAATTTCAGACTTTTTAATAAATTATGATATTTCTCCAAATGATTTTTTTATTCTAAATCCAGCTTTTACAAGCTCCAGGTTCAATTATTCAAAACTAGATTTGGAGAAAAAATTAAAAGCAGGTGATTTCATAAGAATATTCGAATTAATTGAAAACAATAAATCTGAGCAAATAAGTTTTATTATTCATAAGATAAAAAGAAAACAAACTCTTTCAGAAATCTCATCAATTTATGGGGTCAGCGAAAATTTAATTTTAAAATATAATATTGAAATTGAGATAAAGAGAAATAATATTCTAAAGATTCCTATAGACAAAGTCAGAATTAATAAATCTAATGTTGTAGATAAATTAAAAGCTTATACAGTTAAACCAAAAGAGGGGAAGTGGCGTATTGCATACAAATACGGAATTTCGATTAATACTCTTGAGAATATAAACCCTGAAATTGGATCAATTCTTAAATTAGGTCAAAAGATAGCAGTTCCAAATAAAGATGAGATTAAACTTAACTCTATTGAAGAGAATAATGATTATTTTGAAATTCAAAAGAATATTCAAATTAGTGTTCTTGAACAGAAACTAGGTTTAAAGAATAATTCGATTGTAAAGCTCAATCCTGGAATTTTAGATAGTGTTGAAAAGGGTATTATAATTAAAGTTCCAATTTCAACAAAGACCAATGAAGATGTTATAAATCTTTCAAAAAAATCACTTCAGGATAATATAATTGATTTTGATAAAAAAAAGTTTGCAATAATCTTACCTTTCAGATTAGATAATTTTGATTACGACTCAATACAAAAATCTACACCAATCTTAAAAAATGACAAACTTCTAAACATATCTTTAGATTTTCTTTTTGGAGCTGAAATGGCTGTTAATTCTTATTCAGAACTTGGCATAGATGTTCAAATGGATGTATTTGACAGTGCTTTAGATAAGAATAAAATTGATAAGATTTTAGATGAAAATAATTTTGAAATTTATGACTTTATAATAGGCCCACTAACAAACAATCTTTTCAATTATTTTGTTAGTTCTACAAAAGACTTAGAAATAAAAATTGTCAAGCCTTTATCAAAAAAGCAAAATACCGATAGCAGAATAATAAATACAATACCTAACGATACATTATTGTTTAATGAAATTATTTCTCATGTAAAGAGTGACACTACACAATCAGAAAAATATATTATTTCTGATTTAAAGAGTATTGAAATTAGCAATAAAATCAAGAGAATTTTCCCAGAATCAAAACAATTTTTTTCTAAAATAAACGAATCTGGAGATGATACAAAAACTCTGGTATACGATGATTTAGATTCAACTTTTGTCAAAGGTAAAAATATTGTTTTTTTAGAAACTAAAGAACAAGGATTTGTTTCTAATGTGTCAAGTATATTAAATTCATTTATTAATGACACAATTAAAATAGAACTTTTCACTACTAATAAAAACAATGCCTTTGAAGGGGTTAATATTTCAAATAATTATTTATCAAATTTGAAATTTCAATATGCCTCAACCAATAAAAAAATTGATATTATAGAAGATAAATCATTCATTGATAAATTTATTTCAAAGTATAATTATTTCCCCAGTAAGTATTCTATAAGAGCTTATGACATTACTTATGATTTATTATTAAGAATTAGTAATGGGAATTTAAATGATGATAATATATTTGAAATTGAAACTCAATATTTTGAAAATAAGTTTAAATACAAAAGAAGTTTAGGTGGCTCAATTGACAATATTGCTACCTACTTAATCAAGCATGAAGATTTAAAAATTGAGGAGATGATTGATAAATAGTAAAATCAATAGTATTTTCTTACTCCATTGTATTTTATTTCATTAAATTTGTTTGCGTTTATAACGCATTATGTCTTCACAAACTAAATATATTTTTGTTACTGGTGGTGTTAGTTCTTCTCTTGGAAAAGGGATAGTTGCGGCTTCGTTAGCAAAGCTTTTGCAAGCACAGGGTTATAAAACAACAATTCAAAAGCTCGATCCATATATTAATGTTGACCCAGGAACTTTAAATCCTTACGAACACGGAGAATGTTATGTTACTAATGATGGCGCAGAAACTGATTTAGATCTTGGTCACTATGAAAGATTTTTAAATGTTCCAACATCGCAGGCAAATAATATTACTACTGGAAGGATATATCAGAGTGTAATAAGTAAGGAAAGGCAGGGGATGTATTTAGGCAAAACAGTTCAAGTAATCCCACACATAACTGATGAAATAAAAGAAAATATAAAATTTTTAGGCAGTAATGGCGAGTTCGATATTATAATAACTGAAATAGGAGGTACTGTTGGAGATATAGAATCATTACCTTACATTGAGGCATTACGACAATTGAAATGGGAAATGGGCGAGGATAATTTGATTGTTATTCATTTAACCCTAATTCCATATCTGTCAGCTGCTAAAGAATTAAAAACAAAACCTACTCAGCACAGTGTAAAAACTTTAATGGAAAGTGGAGTGCAGGCAGATATTCTTGTTTGTAGAACAGAACATGAATTAAACGATGAAATAAAAGAAAAATTAGCAAGATTTTGTAATGTAAATGTTGATTGTGTTATTGAATCAGTTGATGTCAACACTATTTATGATGTTCCCAATCACATGTATCGTGAATGTTTAGATAAAGTGGCACTAAAAAAGCTAAAACTAAAATATAATGAGCCTGACCTAGATTCTTGGAATAATTTTCTAGATAAATATAAAAACCCAAAAGACACAATTAAAATTGCTCTGATTGGAAAATATGTTGAGCTTCAAGACTCCTATAAATCTATATTGGAATCATTTATTCATGCTGGAGCAGTAAATGAAGTAGATGTTGATATAATTCCTTTACATTCTGAATTTATAAATTCTGAAAATGTACATGATAAACTGCAATCATTTAATGGAATTTTAGTAGCTCCTGGTTTTGGTGAAAGAGGCGTAGAGGGAAAAATTGAAGCAATTAAATATGTTAGATTAAACAATATCCCATTTTTTGGAATATGTTATGGAATGCAAATGGCAGTTATAGAATATGCTAGAAATATATTGAAGTTAGACGATGCAAATTCTACTGAGGTTAATCCTGACACAAAAAACCCGGTAATCGATTTGATGGAAGAACAAAAAAACATAACCGAAAAAGGCGGCACTATGAGATTAGGTGCTTGGAAATGTGACATATCCAGTGAAACTTTATGTCATTCTGTTTATAAAACTGAAAATATTGAGGAAAGACATAGACACAGATATGAGCTAAATAACAAATATTTAGATCAATTGGAGAAAAATGGATTAGTAGCATCAGGAAAAAATAAGGATACTAATCTTGTTGAGGTTGTTGAAATTAAAGATCATCCATGGTTTATGGGCGTTCAATTTCACCCCGAATATAAAAGTACAGTTTTATCACCTCATCCTTTATTCGTATCTTTTGTTAGTGCAGCGATTTTAAACAAGAATAAATAGATGGAAGATAATAAAATTGACATTAACTCATTAATAGGGTTTTTTCTAATAGGTTTAATTTTTATAGGATGGTTATACTTAAATCCTCCACCACCATCCTCAGAATTAGTTCAAACATTAGATAATGATGAAAGTATTGTAGAAGAGCCAGCTGAACAGGACTTATCTGATATTCTTTCTGAATCCAAAATAGATGAATATGATGATGATGAGGGCATTTTAAACTTTGAAAACTTATTAACCCAAAATGATGAGGTTATTTCAGTAGATGCTGATAAATTTATTGTTAAGTTTTCAACACTTGGAGGTCAAATCTCTTCATTACAACTAAAAGGTCACTTAAATTATTTGGGTAATCCGATCAATTTAATTGAATCCAATAATTCATCTTTTAATTTAGATTTTACCACAAAAAATGGTAGAATATTTAACACAAAAGATCAAAAGTTTACAACATCCTTGATTGACCAAGGTTCAGTCAAAAAAGTATCGATGAAGTTAGTCGTTTCTGAGGATGTTTTTATAGAATACATTTACACTGTTAATTTGACTGATTATATAATTGATTTGGATATAAACTCTAGAGGATTCTATAATATACTTGATACAACTCAAAGCTATAATTTAAATTGGGAGCTTAATGCATTTAGGAATTCCAAGAGCATTTCATACGAAAACAGATATTCTTACCTAACTTATTATCATGATGAAGATAAGATTGATTACTTATCAATAAGCGGAGAAGATGAAGAAGATGAAGAAGATGTAAATTGGATATCCTTCAAACAACATTTTTTCAGTTCTGTTTTGATATCGCCTAAGGAAAAACCATTTAAAAATGTTGAGTTTAAATCTGAAGATTTGGTTCAGGATAACAGCACAGACACTCTATTTACTAAAAAATTTATATCAAAAATACCTTTTGATTATGTTAATAGTGAGTTTGATAATTCTTTGAGATTTTATTTTGGACCTAATCAGTATTCACAACTAAAAACCTACGAAATTGGGTTGGAGGAGAGCGTTGATTTTGGATGGGGAATTTTTGGATTTATTAATAAAAATATTTTTGTCCCACTATATAGATCATTGAGTAGCTTATTTCCTTTCGGAATTGCAATTATATTTATGACTATTATTGTAAGAATTGTACTTGCCCCAGTTTTATATAGTTCATATGTATCCCAGGCTAAAATGAAAATTTTAAGGCCAGAGTTGGATGAGATAAATCAGAAGTTTAAAGATAACGCAATGAAAAGGCAGCAAGAAATGATGTCTTTATATAGAAAAGCAGGAGCTAATCCAATGAGCGGATGTTTACCTGGACTACTACAAATCCCTGTTTTCTATGCTTTATTTATGTTTTTCCCGTCGGCTTTTGACTTAAGACAAAAGAGTTTTTTGTGGGCAGATGATTTATCAGCATATGATAGTATTCTTGATTTTGGCTTTTATATACCATTATACGGGGATCATGTTAGTTTATTTCCAATACTGGCATCTATATCTATATTTTTCTACATGAAAATGACTACTGGCCAGCAAATGGCGTCACAACCCCAACCTCAAGAGGGAATGCCTGATATGAGAAATATGATGAAGTATATGATATATTTTGCACCAATTATGATGATGGTATTCTTTAACAACTATTCAAGTGGATTAAGTTTATACTACTTTGTTTCAAATCTTTTATCCATTGCCATTATGTTCACAATCAAGAACTATATTCTTGATGAGCGCAAAATAAGACAGCAAATACAATTCAATAAGTCACAACCTGTGAAACCCCCTAGTAGATTTCAAAGAAGAATGCAAGCCATAATGGAAGAAGCTGAAAGGCAAAAAAAGAACAAATAGTTTATTAGTCAGACTTAAGTTAATTTATATTTAGTGGCACAAACTTTGATTATTTTTAGATAAACAAGTTATGGACAGACCTAAATGTGGATGTGGAAATACACAAAATCCAAACGGTTATTGTGATGGTTCACATGTAAATAAGAATTAAAGTTGAAAAGAATAGTTGTAATTGGTGCAAGTAGTTCATCGAAGTCAATCAATAGGCAATTAGCTAATTATGCTGCTAAATCAATTTCAGTCGATACCGAAATTATAGATTTAAACCTGAATGATTTCGAAATGCCTATATATAGTGAAGATTTGCAAAATTCTTTGGGAATTCCTCAGAAAGCCCTTGATTTCAAAAGGGAAATTTCTGTGTCGGATGCTTTAGTTATATCCTTAGCTGAACACAACGGCTCATATACAGCAGCTTTTAAGAATATATATGACTGGATTTCTGTAATTGAGGCTGATGTGTGGTGTAGTAAACCAATTCTTTTGCTATCTACTTCAAATGGAATAAGGGGAGGTAAAACAGTTCTTGAAACTGCCCACAACAGATTTTCTAGAGACTACAAGTATGAAATACCTTACTTTTCACTACCTAGTTTTAATAAAAATTTTGATTTAAGTGAGGGTATTTTAGATGTCAGATTAAATCAAGATTTTCAAGCCGTAATTATAGATTTTGAAAATATTTTAAATGGAAATTAATTTTTATCCACTAATATAACCATCACAAAAACATATTTTAATTAACATCTTAATCATTAACTTTACACTGTGAAAAAAGTTATAATTGGTCTTTCTGGTGGAGTTGACTCTAGTGTAAGTGCTTTGTTATTAAAGCAGCAAGGATATGAGGTTATTGGACTATTTATGAAGAATTGGCACGATGAAACTGTAACCATTTCTGATGATTGTCCTTGGTTAGATGATAGTAACGATGCAATGCTAATCGCTGAGAAATTAGAAATCCCATTTCAAACGGTTGATTTAAGTGAACAATACCACTCTAGGATTATTGATTATATGTTTAACGAATATGAGAATGGTAGGACTCCAAATCCAGATGTTTTATGTAATCGTGAGATTAAATTTGATATATTTCTTAAAATAGCACTTAATCTTGGTGCAGACTATATTGCTACTGGGCATTACTGTCAAGTAAATAAAATTAATAAGGATAATAAAGAGATTTACAGATTAATTGCAGGTGCTGATGAAAAAAAAGATCAATCATATTTTCTATGTCAACTAAATCAAAAACAGCTTTCAAAGGCAATCTTTCCTATTGGTCATTTAACAAAGTCTGATGTTAGGGATATAGCAAAAAAGAATGATTTAATTACTGCTGATAAAAAAGATTCTCAAGGATTATGTTTTGTGGGAAAGGTAAAATTACCTGATTTTTTAAAACAAAGACTTACTCCGAAAAAAGGTAAAGTAATCAAAATTGATTCTGAATCAGTAAAACAAGAAATAGATTTAAATGAAGTTAAATCAAAAGAAAAGGAATTAGAATTGTTAAGTTCGCCTTTTTCATTTTCATCTGATGATGGTGAGGAGATTGGTGAACACAATGGGGCATACTATTACACAGTTGGACAAAGAAAAGGTTTAAATATTGGTGGGTTTAGTGAACCTCTTTTTGTACTTGAAACGGATGTTTCTAAAAATATAATTTATGTAGGAATGGGAGAGTCGCACCCTGCATTATATAAAAAAGCCCTTTTTGTAAAATCAAATGAAATTCATTGGATTAGAGAAGATTTAAAAATAAATGTAAATGAAACAATGTATGTTGAATTTAGAATCAGATATAGACAACCATTACAATCGGGAACTATTTATAGATTCAAAAAGGGTTTATATATTCTTTTTGACAAACCAATTTCATCCGTTACCAGTGGTCAATTTGTAAGTTGGTATATTGATGATGAACTAATAGGTTCAGGAACAATAAATTAGTTATTCCATACACTCCAGGATTCATTTGCTTGAATTTCAAGCATCTCTAATCCGTTTTTTGTTTTGCATCCTAGCTTTCTTCCTCTTTTTAGAAATAGTGATTCAATTGGGTTATAAACTAAGTCATATAAGATATGATCTTTAGTCAAAAATTCATATGGGATATTTGGACAGTTATTTATATTTGGAAAAGTTCCAACTGGAGAACAATTTATTATCATTTTAAATTTGTTTAGTATTACTTCATTAAGATTTTCATAAACAAATTCAGATTTACCTTCTTTTCTTGAAACAGTACTATAGTTAATTTTTAATTTTTTTAGGACATATTTGATTGCTTTGGAAGCACCACCACTCCCAAGAATTAATGCATTTTTAGGTATTTTATTTTCAATCAATGGAAGTAATGACTTTTCAAAACCAATACCATCAGTATTGAACCCTATATTTCTATTATCAATTTTTTTTATAGTATTAACAGCGCCGATATCTTTCGCCACTTCATCAATTTCATCAAGAAACTTTATAATTTCTTCTTTGTATGGAATAGTGACATTATAACCAGAAATTGAATTATTTTGTAAAATTGATTCAATTTCTGAAATATTTACAATATCAAAGTTTGAATAAGTATAATCTAGATTTTCTTTTTTAAATTTTTCCAAAAAATATTTCTTTGAAAAACTATAATCTATATTTTTTCCTATTAGGCCAAATTTTTTACTTTTTTTCATAACTACTTAAAAACACTACTATAGCTATACCAGTAAATATAAATATAATAGCATAAAATGTTTCATAATTGAACTCGGGTAAATATCTAACTATTTTATATTCGTTCTCTAAACTTAACGTAGATTTCCATGGCCAAATTACTCCTAAAGAACCAATAATGAAACCAAATATAATAGAATTACAAAGTTGGTTGAATTTACTTAGTAGATAACCTAGAATTTTAGATAATGAAATTAGTCCAGTTATTGAACCAAGAGTAAATACTGATAGTACCTTTAAATAATTGATCCGGACATCACTATATATATTTGAAAAGTCTCCTCTTAATATTTCACTAAAGCTGTCATATAGAGCATTAACCGAATCAACCAGTAGTAATACATAGTTACCCATTAACATAAGTAAAAAGGATCCCGATAAACCTGGTAAAATCATTCCGCTAACACTTATAATTCCACAAATAAAAACAAAATACAAGTTGTCATTTTCTTGTGATGGATTTGCAAAACTTAAAAAAACACCTATTGAAGTTCCGATTATAATGAAACAAATATTTTTGAAGTTTTTTAAGTCGATAATTGTTCTAAGATGAAAAATAGTTCCTATCACTAATCCAAAAAAAAGACTCCATACATATATTTCAAAATTATTTAATAATACGTCTAATATCTTTGATGTTGAAAAGTAACTAATTACTATTCCTAATAAGATAAGCACCAAAAATTTCCCATTAACATGAGTAAAAAAATCTTTGAATTTACCCTTAAATAGATATTTTAAAGCTATTTTATCTAATCTTTTTAAGCTAAAGATTAATTCCTCATAAAAACCAATTGCTATTGCAACTAAGCCTCCAGATACACCTGGAATCTTATTGGCAGTTCCCATAAGTATCCCATTAATTAGAATTTTTAAATAATTAGATCTTGGTTTTTTATCTTTCATTTAATCTTTTTTTATTTTTTCTAATAGTATAACTATTACAAAACCTAAAATAACAAGAGATATTGATAAGAATAAATTAAGATTTGATAATTCTGTAGAAAAGCTTTTATTCCATGGCCATACATTTTCAATTGATCCAATTACTAATCCCAACATAATAGTGTAGGTAGCATCTCTATGATTATTAAACAGATACTTCAGAATTTTGCTGAAACCTAATAATCCGATTATAGCACCCGAAATAAATGTAAATATTATAATCAGTTCTAAATTATCAAGAGCCTTAATCAAATAGGCATAAACACCTAAAATTACAAGTATTAATGAGCCTGATATACCTGGTAAAATCATAGCGGATGAAGCAATTATGCCAGAAAATAAAATATATAATAAACTTATCTCATCAGTATCATAAGCAGAAAATGACGAAAGGAAAATAGAAAAGATTATAGATATGATTAAAAAAAAGAAGTTTAAATTATGCCATTGGTTAATCAATTTGTAAATAACATACACTGTTGCAAATATTAATCCTAAAAAAAATGACCAAATAAATAGAGGAAAGCTTTCTAGAAAACTGGCTGAAATTTTAACAAAAGAAATTAAGCTAATTCCAATTCCTGAAACAAGTACTAATAAAAAGTTTCCATTTAATTTTTCCCAAAAAGATTTGAAACCCTTATTTATTAATTTGGAAAAAAGACTGATTTTTAATTCGCTAATTGACTCAATTAGTTCTTCATAAATCCCTAATAATAAAGCGATTGTTCCACCAGATATCCCTGGCATTGCATCTGCAATACCCATAAAAACCCCTTTAAAAAACAAGGTGATATAATCTGATGTATTTCTGCTTCGCATATTAAAATTCTAGTGTTAAACTAGTAATTTTTTGTTGAAGTTTTGGATAAGCAGTTTAAATATATTTTCCAGTATTTAGATTTTTCTTGATTTAGTTTGATTGCTTTTTCAATATATTCTATCGCTCTTTTGAATTTTTTTTCTCTGTAGTAAAACATTGATAGCCTAAAAAAAGCTTTATCCATATTTGGATCATTGTTAATACACTTAAAATAATAGTCTAGAGAATTTTCATAATCATATTTTTTCTCAAAGCAAAATGCTATCCTAAATAGGGCGTAGGATGAGTTGGGATTAACAGAAATTATTTCTTTGTAGTTGTCAATAGCTTCATCATATTTTTTCATCTTCTCTAATAATTTACCTTTATCTATATATGGACTTGTAAATGAATCATCTGAAAAAATCGCATAATCAAATGCAGCAATTGCTTCATTATACATTTTAATTTTCACATAGCTTTTCCCAAGATTATGCCATCCAATTTCGCTGTAGGGATTTCTAGATAAATATTCTTTCAAGAATATGATTAGTCCTTTGGTATCTCTAATCATTTCATAACAATAAAGAATATTATATATAGCACTGTGGTCAAGATAATCATAGTTTAGACTTTTCTTAAAATAATAACTAGATTTTGAAAAGTTTTCAATGAATAAATATTCTATTCCAATCTGATAAAATAATTCACTATTATTTTTATAATTATTAATTATGCTTTTTAGTAAAGAGATTGATTTATTGTGTTTTTTTTGCTTAGATAGAATACTAGATTTTAAAATTATTGCTTCATAATTATTATTTTCAATCATAATTATAGAATTTGCTAAATCTAAAGCATTATCTAATTTATCTTCTTGTATAAAAATTTCAATTTCAAATAAGCTTAAATTAGTATTTGATGGGTGTTGACTTAGTGATAATTTTAGAGCTCTTTTAGCGTAAGCTAATTTTCCAGAATCTAAATAATATGAAATAATATTTTCAAATTCTAAAGAGTCAAAGAAAAGAACTTTATTTTCCTTAACCATTTTTTCGAATTTGCTAATCGAAAAGTTTATGTCATTCACATTATCCATATCAAATCATCTCTATATATTAAAAATAATTATGATTTGTTTTAAAATGAATCAGTGGATTTTAAACTTCTTAACAAACTAATTAACACCTGTTAAATTGTGTCAAGAATATTTAGGATGATATCACACCCTTCTTCAATTTCCATTTCTGAAATGGTAAGAGGTGGAGTTATTCTAACAGCTCTTTTTTCGATTAGAAGCCAGAAAAGAATTAAACCTTTATTCTTTGCTTCTAAAACTAATTTATTTGCGACTTCAGCATCATTCATAATCAGACAAAGCATTAATCCAACGCCCCTTATTTCCTTAATTAGCTTATGATTTAATTTTTGTCTGATAAGTTTTTCTTTTGACAAAGTGTTTTGCATTATTTTAGAATTTAATACAATCTCTAAGGTTTGAAGTGCTGCAGCAGTAATAACTGGGTTTCCTCCAAATGTTGTAATATGACCAAGGATTGGATTAACATGAAGTACATCCATTAATTGCTTAGAGCTTGTAAAGGCTCCTATTGGAATTCCACCACCCAGACCCTTTCCGTATACAATTATATCAGGCAGGCAATCAAAATTTTCAAAACCAAATAATTTGCCTGTCCTTCCAATTCCAGTTTGAATCTCATCTAATATTAATAATGCACCAACCTCTTCACATCTTTTTTTTACAGAGCTTAGGTATCCTTTTTCGGGCAAAATGAACCCTGCGCTACCTTGAATAGTTTCTAATATAACACATGAGGTTTTTTTGTCAATTTTATAAATATCTTCAAACGAATTATAGTTTATAAATTCAACATCAGGAATTAGTGGCTCAAATGGTTTTTTTCTTTCATCTAAACCCATTAAAGTGAGTGCTCCCATTGTGCTCCCGTGATATGCATTTTTTGCAGCAATTATTTTCTTTCTTCCGGTATGCCTTCTGGCTAATTTCATAGAACCCTCTAATGCCTCTGTACCAGAATTTGTAA
>Ga0208130_1001250_pt1 | contig 12412 bp, 8 predicted proteins | sample ETNtaG_31_FD_185771 | JGI IMG/M metagenome (GOLD analysis project Ga0208130, IMG submission 185771) | Marine microbial and viral communities from oxygen minimum zone, Eastern Pacific Ocean - ETNP201310SV78 (SPAdes) (version 2) | ecosystem: Environmental > Aquatic > Marine > Oceanic ...
TTAGAGACGGAATCGAACCGTCATTCAAGGATTTGCAATCCACAACATTACCATTATGTTATCTAACCCATGGGAAAGGTAGGATTTGAACCCACGTCGAACGTATGTCAACAGATTTACAGTCTGCCGCCTTCAACCACTCAGCCACTTTCCCAACAACAAAAGACACACATATGCCACAACTTGATAAGGTTTCATATTTTACACAATTCTTTTGGCTCACATTGACTATCACAACTTTTTATATTACACTCATCAAATTTTATTTACCAACGCTCACACGAATTCTAAAAATGAGAGCACATAAAGTAAGCCTCGCACAAGAGAGCACAGACAACACATACCAACACGAACAAGAACAAGTACTCCAAATGATGCAAAACACCGTTCGTCAAAGTTTACAACAATCAAAACAAGCTCTGCAAAACAGCTTTGAAACAACTGAAGAGTGGGTCGATAAAACCGTACAGAAAACAAACCAAGAACAGTTTGAAACTGTGCACGCACACTACCAAGCAAAACTTGGGGATGAAATGACTGCACACACTATGACACAAAATCAATTAAAGACTTTGTTACCGATGTCAGCGTATACTACGTGCGGGTTTTCACATTACGGACACAACTTTGTGCAAACGTACTTTCTACGAAAACTCCTTGGTCAGTTCACACACAAAGGAAAAAGTGGAAAGAAAGCGACAAAGAAAAAACGCTAAGGAGTAAACTATTCAACATACTGGTGACAAGGTTTTCACCTTTGCACAGACAAAAACCATCCTTTTGCAGGACACAGGTAACTTAAGCCCCTTTACTTAGAGAAAAAAAGACAAACTTTATGCCATTCAAACTTCTCCAACAGAATGCCTCTACCTTACTTTTTGGTGGATTAGCGTTCGTTGTCTTAAGCTCAAAAAATATTATTATTTATAATGAGGAAATTCTCATTGGTCTAAGCTTTCTTGCGTTTTTATTTTGTAGCAGCATGACTTTGGGTGAGAGTATTCGCGAAGCTTTTACTTTTCGTAAAGAAACGATTCAAAAAGAATTACAAAACTATGTTGATGTGAAAGAGGCTTTATTGCAAGATCTTTTATCAGAATATAAGAAAACAGCATTGGTAGAAGGACAAATTGCTCAGGTACGCGACCAAAGCTGTAAAGAACTCAAAGTACTTCACACGACACGAGAAGCAGGGTTACACGCGACATTTGCCACACAATTGAGAAATAAGTTAAACATTCTTGCACAACTTGAACAAAAAGGACAGGAAACCGTCCAAAGACAGTGGCAGCAGGGGTTAAAGTATGGAGTTTTAGATGCCTTCCGACAGTCAAAAAAGGCGGTAGCACCGCAACTCTTACACCAAGCGCTCACACAGTTAAAACAAGGACAACAAAAATAATTTAACGAACGGGATTCCATGGGAATAAAAACCCCATGGAATCTAACTCACAAGAGTTGACTGTGTTTCCCAGGTTGCCCTAGTATATACAGCGAAGTGACCAGTCAATATCGAATTCAAAATGGGTTCGGTTGTATTTATCAACTTCTATCAAACTCAAAAGATTCTATGTTTTTCTCTCAGTCGGGAGATAATATGGGGTCAAACATTAGTATCACTAGGAAGTAAATACGTTTACAAAAAAGTTTTTGTAATATGAAGGAAGACTGAACCTTCCCTGAGCAAAACAAGATTACAGCATCTAGCCACTAAATACATGAGGCAAAATAACATTTTTACCTTCTGCTGACGTAAAGTCTCGCTAAGTGAACTATTCAGTTCAAAAAAGTGGTGGGTTTCATCTCACGAACTCTTTTATCACAGAAAAAATTTTCTTTTTGCTCGATTTATTCCTTTCACTTTTTCGCCTGTCACCGACCCCAACAAACCCCTCGTCTTACAAAAACTTTTTTAGAAACATTTTGACCCCCTAGTGATAATGGTACTTTGAACATTTCAAAATTTTCGAGCATTGTTCTTCTCTCCTTTGTAAAGTTTTGCTCAGACGCCACAATAAAACTAAACCCCACTTTTTGTTTATACTGAGGGCTTTGGATGAACCTCTCACGGGAAAAAAGACTCGTTTTTATGATGAACTTCATTAACCGTTGGCTCTTCTCCACAAACCACAAAGATATTGGTACATTATATCTTATCTTTGGTGCATTCTCTGGAGTCTTAGGGTCCGTGTTCTCTCTTCTATTACGAATGGAACTTGCTCAGCCTGGAAACCAAATCCTCGCTGGAAATCATCAACTTTACAACGTTATTGTAACCGCTCATGCATTCCTTATGATCTTTTTCATGGTTATGCCAGCCTTAATTGGTGGTTTTGGGAACTGGTTCGTGCCAATTATGATTGGTGCTCCAGATATGGCATTTCCACGCTTGAATAATATTAGTTTCTGGTTATTACCTCCATCTCTGTTATTACTTTTAAGTAGTGCGTTAGTTGAAGTTGGTGCCGGGACTGGTTGGACAGTGTACCCGCCATTAAGTCATATTACAAGCCACTCTGGTGGTGCGGTTGATTTAGCAATTTTTAGTTTACACCTTTCTGGGGCAAGTAGTATTTTAGGTGCGATTAATTTTATTACTACTATTTTTAATATGCGTGGTCCAGGTCTTGGGTTTCACCGATTACCACTCTTTGTATGGTCTGTTTTAATCACAGCTTTCTTACTTCTTCTATCTTTACCTGTTTTAGCAGGGGCAATTACTATGTTGTTAACAGATCGTAATTTTAACACGTCGTTCTTTGATCCAGCAGGAGGTGGTGATCCTATTCTATTTCAGCACCTTTTTTGGTTTTTTGGACACCCGGAAGTGTATATTTTAATTCTCCCTGGTTTTGGTATTATTAGTCACATTATTAGCACTTTTTCCAGAAAACCTATTTTTGGTTATTTGGGTATGGTTTATGCAATGCTTAGTATTGGTGTTTTAGGTTTTATTGTCTGGGCCCACCATATGTATGTAATTGGTCTTGATGTGGATACTCGTGCGTATTTCACGGCTGCCACTATGATTATTGCTGTCCCTACGGGGATTAAAATTTTTAGTTGGATTGCGACAGCTTGGGGAGGTTCCCTCACTTTCCGTACTCCTATGCTTTTTGCATTAGGTTTCATTTTCTTATTTACGGTTGGTGGGTTGACTGGTGTTATTCTTGCAAATGCTGGTATTGACATTGCATTACATGACACTTATTATGTTGTTGCTCATTTTCATTATGTACTTTCGATGGGTGCTGTTTTTGCTCTTTTTGCTGGTTTCTATTACTGGATTGGTAAAATTTCAGGGTACCAATACCCAGAAGTTCTTGGTCAAATTCATTTTTGGCTATTTTTTATTGGCGTAAATATTACATTTTTTCCTATGCACTTTCTCGGGCTCGCTGGTATGCCTAGACGAATCCCCGACTATCCTGATGCATTTGCGGGATGGAATTTACTGTGTAGTTATGGTTCGTATTTATCAATTTTAGCAAGTCTTTTCTTTTTCTATGTGGTGTATGCCACAGTAACACAAGGTGAAAAATGTGTTATGAATCCATGGGCAGTCAATGGTGAATTGACAACTTCCACATTGGAGTGGACGGTGGCGTCGCCTCCAGCTTTTCATACTTTTGAGGAAATTCCTGCGATTAAGGAGTCTTCTTCTCAGACCGTGTTAAAGTAATTGGTTGCCGGGTTTCAAGTTCGAGGGTCTACTTTGATGGACCCTCTTCTTGACGTGGAGTATAGTCTATATATTTTTTTGTCTAAATTTCAGAGAGTGCGCTAACGCATGAAATCAGCCGCCTGGGGACTACGGCCGCAAGGCTAAAACCCAAAGGAATTGACGGGGGCTTACACAAGCGGTGGAGCATGTGGTTTAATTCGAAACAACGCGCAAAACCTTACCAATCCTTGACATATGAAAAACCAGAGTGTTTACTTGCTCTGTTTCTTTTATACAGGTGCTGCATGGCTGTCGTCAGTTCGTGGTGTGAGCTGTTGGGTTAAGTCCCAGAACGAACGCAACCCTCCTTTGAAATGAAGGGTCTCCTTTTTCAAAGACTGCCAAGGATATCTTGGAGGAAGGTGAGGACGACGTCAAGTCCGCATGGCCCTTATGGGTTGGGCTACACACGTGCTACAATGGGAATGACAAAAGGAGGCAACATGGCAACATTGAGCAAACCCAAAAAAGTTCCCTGAGTTCGGATTGTTCTCTGCAACTCGAGAACATGAAGTTGGAATCGCAAGTAATCGTAGATCAGCACGCTACGGTGAATTTGTATCTAAGCCTTGTACACACCGCCCGTCACACTCTGAAAATTTTCATGCCTTGAAGCAAAAGAAATTCGCAACGAACACACAGCCAAAAAACAAAAGACCACACTTTCCTTCTTTTTATCTGTGTCGTTGTTGGGTTCTTTTCTAGAGTTAGGAAGGTAATTGGAGTGAAGTCGTAACAAGGTAGCTGTAGGGGAACCTGTAGCTGGAGAGACTCCTTTTTAAAAGTGAACATGAATGGTCAAGAACTGTATGAGTTTGATCCTGGCTCAGAATGAACGCGAGCGATAAGCTTAACACATGCAAGTTGAATGGTGTAGCACACCATAGCGTACGGGTGAGTAGTGCGTAAGAATCTACCAAAAAATTGAAGGTAAATCCTCAATATCTCGTGTACGAGTAAAGATATCTATTATCGTTTTTTGATGAGCTTACGTAAGATTAGATAGTTGGTGGGGTAAAGGCTTACCAAGTCGATGATCTTTCATTGGTCTTAGCGGACGATCAATCACATCGGGACTGAGAGACGGCCCGAACTCTTCATGGAGGCAGCAGTGAGGAATCTTGGACACTGGGCGCAAGCCTGATCCAGCTCTATCGCGTGGGTGACGAAGGTTATATTGATCGTAAAACCCTTTCATTGAAAAGAAAAACAGTTTACTGTTTTTCTGGAGAATTTGACATGAATCAAAAAAGAAGCTCCGGCAAATTCTGTGCCAGCAGCCGCGGTAAGACAGGAGGAGCAAGTGTTATTCGGAATAATTGGGCGTAAAGGGCATGTAGGTGGAGAAATGTAGTTGTTTGTGAAAGTCCAAAGGTTTTCTTTGGGTGTGCATTCAAAACGGTTTATTCTCTATGAGGGTGCAAGAGGAAAATAGAATTCCCAGAGGAGAGGTTAAATTCTTAGATTTTGGGAGGAATACTTAGTGCGAAGGCAATTTTCTGGTGCATTCCTGACACTGAGGTGCGAAAGCGTGGGGAGCGAACAGGATTAGATACCCTGGTAGTCCACGCCATAAACGATGCTGATTACTTTTTGGAAGACAAAAAAATCGGGGTTTAAGTCCCACAAGGGGCACCCCATCCCAACACCCATATGAACATCTATACATCTCTTCTCAGGGCACAGAGAAAACATAGAGTGGGGTAAGGTATCATATGAGAGTTCAGTGCGGAGGAAGTCATTAGATGAATGAGTTGGTTAGAGTTAGGTAACGTCAGCAAATGAGATAGTTCAGCTTGGTAGAACCTCGGACTCATAAATCGATGGTCGGGGGTTCAAATCCCCCTCTCATTATCAACACAGAAAAATATAAATATCAGTTTTTTGTGGATGCTTTGGTTTAAAAGAAGAAGGACGTTGTGCAAAACGAAATGTTATACTGAGAGTGTAATCTGCGACGTATAAATTTCCTCCGTGGGAAACCACCACTCATTTTTTATTCAACTGGGTGAACTGAAACATCTTAGTAACCCAAGGAAAAGAAATCAACCGAGATTCCGTAAGTATCGGCGAGAGAACATGGAACAGACCAAACCCCTTTATTCTGGAATGCAGAAAGGTGTGGAAAAATCTACCAAAGAAGGTGAAAGTCCTGTAGGCGTTATAGGAAAGGTGTGTTCAAAAAAGTAGAACGACGATGTTTGTTTGAATACAGGAGGTCCACCTTCTAGGTCTAAATATGCTTTTGAAACCAATAGTGAACAAGTACCGTGAGGGAAAAGTGAAAAGAACCTTACTTAAAGGAGTGAAATAGAACCTGAAACAAAAAATAATCATTCAATCGATTTTCTTCCTACGGAAAGTCGGTGTACCTTTTGCATAATGGGTCAGCGAGTAAATAAAAAAAGCGTTGCTTAAACGGTTACGTGGAGGCAAAGCAAAAGCGAGTATCAAAAGTGCGTGTGTTTTTTTTATTTGACCCGAAACTAAGTGATCTAGCTTTGACCAGGCTGAAGAAAGGGTAAAAGTTTTTGGAGGGCCGAACTGACGTCTGTTGCAATAGACGCAGATGAGTTGAGGCTAGGGGTGAAAGGCCAATCAAACTTAGAGATAGCTGGTTCTCCGCGAAATTTATTGAGGTAAAGCGTTCAATGAGAGAGAAAGGGGGTAGAGCACTCATTAGGTAAAGGGGATCCAAAGTCTTACTAAACGTATTGAAACTCCGAATACTTTTCTTTTCTATCTTGAGCAGACAGACTTAAAGTGCTAAGGTTTTAAGTCAAAAGGGAAACAGCCCAGACTGTCCGCTAAGGTCCCTAAACATTTTGGAAGTGGAAAAAGCGTTTTATAACGAAGACAGCTAGGAGATTGGCTTGGAAGCAGCCATTCTATAATGAAAGCGTAATAGCTCACTAGTCGAGTTTAAAAGCACTGAGAATGTATCGGGGCTTCACAAAATTACCCAAGCGACAGATATTATTGGTAGCGGAGCGTTTTGTAGACCATTGAAGAGGTTTTGTGAAAAACTTTGGAGGATTCAAAAGTGAGAATGCTGACATGAGTAACGACAAATCATGTGACAATCATGATCGCCGTAAGTTCAAGGGTTTCTGCGTTCTGTTTTTCAGCGCAGAGTGAGTCGGTCTCTAAGTGTGTTTTTGAGAAAAAACCACGATGAAACAAATGAAAGATGACGAAATGCTAAGTAGAAATCAAGAGTGTATTGGATGGCTTTGTGGTTTCTATCATTTCCAGGAAAACTCTTCATAAACTGTGACCGTACCCGAAACCGACACTGGTGAACGAGTCGAATAGACTAAGGCGTGGAGCGAACCATATTGAAGGAACTCGGCAAATTTTTCCTGTACCTTTGGAAGAAAGGAAGCCAATTTTGGTGACACAAAAATGGGGGTGACGACTTTTTACTAAAAAATTAGGACTCTGCAAAATGGGAACATGATGTATAGGGTCTGACGCCTGCCCGGTGCTTGAAGCTTAACCTGTATACTGTTTTGGTATATTGTGAAGGCCTAGTAAACGGCGGTTGTAACTATAACAATCATAAAGTAGCGAAATTCATTGTCAGCTAATTCCTGACCTGCATGAAAGGCGTAACGATTGCCCCACTGTCTCCAGTATGGACTCCGTGAAATTGAACTCTCCGTGCAGATGCGGAGAATGTGCCCCAAGACGAGAAGACCCTATGCATCTTTACTGTACATTTACACTGGAAAAAAGCTTGAATTGTGTAGGATAGGTGGGAGTTGTCAACACCCTTGAAATACCACCCTTTTTAAGAGGAGTTCCTTATTTGACTAATATTCAAAAACACTGTATATGAGGCAGTTTGACTGGGGCGGTCGCCTCCTAAAGAGTAACGGAGGTGTGCGAAGGTAAACTCAATGAAAGACGGAAACTTTCTGTAGAGCGTAATGGTAGAAGTTTGCCTGACTGCGAGAGTGACAGCTCGAGCAGAGACGAAAGTCGGTCATAGTGATCCAAAAGTGCTGTGTGGAAAGACTTTTGCTTAACGAATCAAAGATACGCTAGGGATAACAGGCTAATACTCCCCAAGAGTCCTTATCGACGGGAGTGTTTGGCACCTCGATGTTGACTGATCATATCCTGGGGCTGAAAAAGGTCCCAAGGGTTCGGCTGTTCGCCGATAAAAATGGTACCTGAGTTGAGTTTAGAACGTCGTGAGACAGTTTGGATTCTACCTGGGGTGCACGCGAAGAATTGAGAAACTCATTTCCTTGTACGAGAGGACCGGAAATGTTCAACCTCTGGTGCACTGGTTGTTCTGCCAAGAGCAGTGCCAGGTAGCTACGTTGAGAAAGGAGAACCGTTGAAAGCATCTTAAATGGGAAACTTTTTTCAAGACAAATTCTTAGAAACACGTGAAAGTCTCTCACGTAGATAGGCGAAAAGTGAACCTTTTGAAAAAAAGTAGCTGATTCGTACTAAAAGAACCACAGATAATTCAAATGAAACTATAGTTATGTGCTCAAACTAAAACAGATTTAGACTTTACTAATGAGAGACATAATGCACTCCACATATTGATTTAGCTTTTCTCAGTTTAAGACATATAATGGAGGCAATATGCTTTTCTCACCAAGAAAAAAAACTTTTATGAAAAGATTATCTTTATTAAAACAACCAATGTTAAATACAGTCAATGAGCATTTAATCGATTACCCAACACCAAGCAATCTGAGTTATTGGTGGGGTTTTGGGTCTACTGCCGGTATTTGTTTAATTGTACAAATCCTTACCGGTATCTTTCTCGCAATGCACTACACACCACATATTGATTTAGCTTTTCTCAGTGTAGAGCACATCATGAGAGACGTTGAAGGAGGATGGTTTCTTCGATATATGCATGCAAACGGGGCAAGTATGTTTTTTATTGTGGTTTATTTACATCTTTTTCGAAACCTGTATTATGGAAGTTATGCAAGCCCACGTGAAGCAGTTTGGATTCTTGGGGTTGTTATTCTTCTTCTTATGATTTTAACCGCGTTTATTGGGTATGTTCTCCCATGGGGACAAATGAGCTTTTGGGGAGCTACAGTAATTACAAGTCTTGCCAGTGCTATCCCAGTTGTTGGGGTGGACGTGACACATTGGTTATGGGGTGGGTTTTCAGTGGATAACGCTACTTTAAATAGATTTTTTAGTTTGCATTATCTCTTACCTTTTATCATTGCTGGAGCAAGTATTTTACACATTGCAGCTTTACACCAATATGGATCAAATAACCCTCTAGGGTGCCTGGCCACAGTTGACAAAGTGTCTTTTTACCCATACTTCTTTTTTAAAGATTTAGTTGGGTGGGTTGTGTTTGCCTTGTTTTTTTCGTGGTTTATTTTTTTTGCTCCAAATACCCTTGGGCATCCGGATAACTATATTCCTGCGAACCCAATGTCAACACCAGCCCACATTGTACCAGAGTGGTATTTCTTACCGGTATACGCAATTTTGCGAAGTATTCCAAATAAATTGGCGGGGGTTCTAGCCATTGGCTTGGTATTTGTTTCTTTACTTTTACTCCCCTTTATCAACACTTCGCCTATCCGAAGTGCAACGTTCCGACCTTTATACAAGAAACTTTTTTGGCTTTTTGTTGCGGATGCTTTGCTTTTGGGTTGGATTGGGTGTCAACCTGTCGAGGATCCTTATGTTCTTATTGGGCAGATTGCTTCCGTGTATTTCTTTGTGTATTTCCTTATTGCGATCCCTTTCTTAGGGAAATTTGAAACCATGCTGCTCCAAAAACCAGCACGGACGTAAACAACACACCAAACAAGGGTTGGCCCGTTTAGACAGCCAACCCAAATTTCTTGGAGTATAGCCAAGTGGAAAGGCATCGGTTTTTGATACCGACATTCAAAGGTTCGAACCCTTTTACTCCAACCTATCTTTTTTTTGAACCGAAGCCCACCAAAGTTGACAAAATAAATATACACTTTTCATCGATTGGGTATTTAGCGGGACTGGATATTCGATATTTTTTACTCGAGTGGAAGTCTCCACAAGAGCAATCACCGGAATATTTAAAATGTTTGCTTCCCGGATAATGTTTTCGTTATTAAGGGTTTGAAACAAAAAGACGGCGGTTGGTCGTTGTTTCATATTTTTTACACCTTTAATTTTTTTTTTTGTTTTTAAGTATTTTGGAAAAGGTGTTTGTTGTTGAAAAGAAGACTCAAAAAATGAATCAAACCTATGAAAAGCTCCAACCGATGTTTTCATTTGGTCCCAATTTGTGAGTAAACCACCAATCCAAACTTCGTTCACGTAAGGTTGGTTGATCTTATTGGCTAAAAATTGAACCAGGGTGGAATATTTGGGCTCTGAATTGACCAAAAGAATTTGGGTTTTTTGAAAATGTACTACTTTCAGAAAGGCAAATGTTTTTTGTAAAAGAGCCAAAGTTTCCTTTAAATTGATAACTGGAGTTTTTCCACGGTAGCCTTGAAGATATTGAAACATTGTAGGGTCCACCGGAGTTGTTCCAAGGTGAGTTTTATTTTTGATGAGCTCACTCAATACTTTTTCTTTTTGCATAGTAAAATCTTTTTTTGTTTAGGTAGCTCAGTTGGTTAGAGCAAAGGACTGAAAATCCTTGTGTCAGTGGTTCAAATCCACTTCTAAACAGCAAAATTTGTTTTTGTTTGAACAAAAGTTCTTCGAAATGTATTTAACACTCCTTTTTTTGCCACTTTTAGGTTTTCTTCTTGCTGCATTGGGTGGACGTTTTTTCGGCTGGAGAGGAACTCCGCTTATTACCACTTTTTGTGTTTTTCTATCCTCTGTTTTTTCTTGTATTGCTTTTTATGAAGTTGGTATTTCTGGAAGTCCTTGTTATATTCAATTAGCTCCGTGGTTTACTTCGGAGTTTTTTGATGCTACTTGGGGGTTTATGTTTGATAGTTTAACCGTCGTTATGCTGGTGGTTGTCACTTTCGTAAGTACTTTAGTGCATGTTTATTCTATCTCTTATATGAGTGAAGACCCACATTTGCCAAGATTTATGTCTTACTTGTCAATTTTTACTTTTTTTATGTTGATGTTGGTGACAGCTGATAACTTTATTCAGTTATTTTTTGGTTGGGAAGGTGTAGGGCTGGCTTCTTACCTTTTAATTAATTTTTGGTATACAAGGTTACAAGCAAATAAATCTGCAATTAAAGCAATGCTTGTCAACCGGGTTGGTGATTTTGGGTTAGCTTTAGGTATTATTTCGACATTTTCTTTATTTAAATCTGTTGATTTTGCCACAGTTTTTGCATGTTCTTCTCATTTTGCCGAAACATCCTTCATTTTTTTCCATTTAGAATGGCACGCTTTAAATTTAATTTGTGCTCTTCTTTTTGTGGGAGCTGTTGGAAAATCAGCCCAGCTAGGTTTACATACTTGGTTACCAGACGCAATGGAAGGACCCACACCAGTTTCTGCTTTGATTCATGCCGCAACTATGGTAACCGCTGGTGTTTTTATGATTGCTCGTTGTTCCCCGCTTTTTGAGCAAGCACCGCAAACGTTAATTTTGGTAACAGTAACTGGAGCACTTACTGCATTTTTTGCAGCGACGACAGGTGTTGTTCAAAACGATTTAAAACGTGTTATTGCATACTCGACGTGTAGTCAACTAGGATATATGGTCTTTGCTTGTGGAATTTCTCAATACGCTGTTGGTGTATTTCATTTGATGAATCATGCTTTTTTTAAAGCACTTCTTTTTCTAAGTGCCGGGGCGGTTATTCACGCTCTCGCGGATGAACAAGACATGCGTAAGATGGGAGGGGTTATTAAAGTGTTACCTTTTACATATTCAATGATGTTTATTGGTTCATTGGCTTTAATCGGGTTTCCTTTTTTAACTGGTTTTTATTCGAAAGACGTTATTTTAGAAGTGGCTTATGCTAAATATACAGTAGCTGGCACTTTTACGTATTGGCTTGGTGCTGTTTCTGCGCTTTTTACTTCTTACTATTCTTTCCGTTTACTTTTTTTGACTTTTGTTGGGCCGGTCAATGCTTTGAAAGAATCTCTCAAACATGTTCATGACGCACCTTTTTTAATGGGGTTTCCACTCTTTTTACTTGCTTTTGGAAGTATTTTTGTTGGGTATTTAGCCAAAGATATGATGATTGGTATGGGAACACAGTTTTGGGGAAATGCTTTATTTATGGGTCCCAATCACGGACTTTTGGTAGAATCGGAGTATATTCCGCAATCTATCAAGTACATCCCTGTTTTATTTAGTTTTTTAGGTTTTATTTTTGCCCTCAATTTAAATTTATTGGGTGCGAGTTTCTCGTATTCATTGAAAACAAGCAGCTTTGGGCGTAAAGTATACATTTTCTTAAACAAACGATGGCTTTTTGATAAAATGTATACGGATTTTATCGCTCTTCCGGCTCTATTTTTTGGATACAATTTTTCGTTTAAAACTCTTGATAAAGGGCTTCTTGAAATTGTTGGTCCGGCCGGAGTGATGCAAACTGTTAGCCAAGGGAGTCGGCAACTTCGAAAAATGCAAAGCGGTCTTATTTATCATTATGCATTTATTATGCTGTGTAGTTTAACTTTTTTTATGGCTTTCGTGGGTCTTTGGGATTTTTTTTCTTTCTTTGTCGAAACACATCTTTATTTTATTGCGGGAACGGCCTTGCTTTT
>Ga0208130_1001253_pt1 | contig 12407 bp, 10 predicted proteins | sample ETNtaG_31_FD_185771 | JGI IMG/M metagenome (GOLD analysis project Ga0208130, IMG submission 185771) | Marine microbial and viral communities from oxygen minimum zone, Eastern Pacific Ocean - ETNP201310SV78 (SPAdes) (version 2) | ecosystem: Environmental > Aquatic > Marine > Oceanic ...
TGACGAAGTTTTTTCTTTGGTAATCACTGGTCAGGGAGAAAAGTTCTTTTCAGCAGGAGCTGACCTTAAGGTTTTCCATGAAGGTGGGAAAGATGCTGCTAAAGAAATGAGTAATGCTTTCTCAAAAGCTTTCGAAGCTCTTAGTAAATTTCGAGGTGTTTCAATAGCGGCGATAAATGGATTTGCTATGGGGGGCGGACTAGAGTGCGCATTGGCCTGTGACATAAGAGTGGCAGAAGAAAAAGCTGTCTTAGCTCTACCAGAACCTAAGGTTGGCTTACTTCCATGTGGCGGAGGTACTCAGGTTCTTCCAAGATTGGTTGGAGAAGGTTGGGCTAAAAGAATTATTTTGACTGGAGAGCAAATAAAACCTGATCAAGCTCTTAAAATTGGACTAATTGAAGAAAAGGTTGAAGATGGAAAGAGTCTAGAGGTTGCTATGTCTATAGCCTCTTCTGTAGCAAACCAAAGTCCCGGTAGTATTGCTCAATGTAAGGAGCTAATTCATAAAGCTCGCCTATCTGATGAGCCTTACAACGAAGAACTGGAACCGTTTGTAAAATTATTTGATACAAAAGATCAAAAGGAAGGGGTTGAGGCCTTTTTAGATAAGCGAAAACCGAATTGGCAAAATGCCTAATGATCAACTAATTGTTGAGAGATTGAGGTGTCAGAATGATACCGAGATTGGACATATAACTCTCAACTCTCCAGAAACATTAAATTCATTAACCCTAAACATGGTTAACGAAATTTCTGATCTATTAGATCAATGGGAATTAGATCCCCAAATAAAAATGATCCTAATCAGCGGTGCAGGTGAAAAAGCATTTTGTGCTGGTGGAGATATCAGGGCCCTTTATGAATCAATGTGTTCTCCAGAGGGACCGATTTTTGCCGAAACTTTTTTTGAATCAGAATATAGACTGGACTATAAAATCCATAATTTTCAGAAACCAATAATCTCTATTTTAGATGGCATCGTTATGGGTGGCGGGGCCGGTCTGATGTTTGCCAGTACTTATAAGATTGCTACAGAAAGAACAAAGTTTGCAATGCCAGAAATTGGCGTTGGCCTATTCCCTGATGTAGGTTTCACATCTGTGATAAAAGATCTACCCGAAGGGCTTGGACTCTATATTATGCTTACAGCCTCCCCACTTAACGCTTCCGATTTACGTTTCTGTAATTTAGTTAATGGTTGTTTGAGCTCTGCAAAGATAGAAGATTTCCTTATGGATGTAGTTGAGTTGAGTTGGCATGATGATGTGAATCAGAACTTAGCTCTGCTTGATTCGATACTTGATAATAGTTCCTACTTAAAAGAAGTAGAAAGCTTTCCTTCAAGTAAGATTGAATCTGAATTAGACAAAATTCAATCAATAACGAATGAAGAAAACCTCTTCGCAGTCGTAGATAACATAATGAGTTATACAGAAGATGACGAATGGTTTAAGAAAGGACAAGAATCACTAATCAAAGGGAGTCCTACGTCAGCACATTTAATATGGCTTCAGCATTTAAAATCTTCAAGTTTAAACTTAAAAGAGGTATTTAATTTTGAGCTTAACTTAGCTATACAGATTACCAGAAGAGGTGACTTTAAAGAGGGTATAAGAGCTCTAATAATAGATAAGGATAATAAACCGAACTGGAAATATGATTCTATTAAAAATGTTAAACAGTCATGGTTAGATAAGCATACGGACTTAGCATGGGAAAAAAATCCTCTGGAGGATCTTTAAAAATGGAAAAAGTTGCTTTTATTGGTTTAGGAAATATGGGCTTACCGATGGCGAATAACATCTTAAAAGCCGATATTGAAGTAAATGCTTTTGATTTATCAAAGGATGCCATGCAAAGAGCAGATGAATTGGGTATAAAAACTAAAAGCTCTGCCTCAGAAGTTACAGAAAATATAGATGCTCTAATTACCATGTTGCCGAATGATAAGGCTGTTGAAAACATATTCTTGAAAGAAGGTTTACTTGAGAAAATTAGTAAAAATACGATTGTTATTGAATCGTCCACTATAAATCCTGAGGTTTCCAAAAAGGTTTCAAAAAAAGCAAAAGAGATGAATATTTCTATGCTAGATGCTCCCGTATCGGGTGGTGTAAAAGGAGCTGAGTTAGGTACTCTGACTTTTATTGTTGGTGGTGAAGAAGCCGATCTTGAAAAAGCAGCTCCTCTTTTCAAAATTATGGGAGATAAAATCTTTTATGCTGGTAAGGCGGGTTCGGGCCAGATAGCTAAGCTTTGTAATAATATGCTTCTAGCAATCCATATGTGTGGGACTGCTGAAACTATAGCAATGGGAGTAAATAACGGACTAGATCCTGTCATTTTGTCTGAGATCATGAAGAATAGCTCTGGGGGAAACTGGTCTCTAGAAAAATATAATCCCTTTCCAGGTGTGATGAAAGAAGCTCCTGCCAGTAATAACTATTCTGGTGGCTTTTTAAACTCCTTGATGCTTAAAGACCTCAACCTAGCGGAAGAATTAGCAAATCAGTCTAAGTCGAATACTCCCATGGGAAAACTGGCTAGAGAACTTTATGAAGAATTAAATAACCAAGGATTTGAGGGGCTCGATTTCTCTAGTGTCCAACAAAATTACCTAGATAAATAAAAATATTAAGAGAATTAACTTAATGAGAGTTGACTTCTAGGGTAATCACCCTAAAATTTAGGGTAATTACCCTAATGAAAAATTTATCAACTCGTACAACTGCTCTGTTTACCGACTGTACCAGAGATAAGCTACTCAAAAATAGTCTTGAACTTTTCAATAGAAAAGGGTTCGCAAGTGTGACGACTTCACTTTTGGCATCTTCTTCAAAAGTTCGTGAAGGTACTCTTTGGTATCACTTCAAATCAAAAAAAAGTTTAGTTGAATCTCATATTGAACTTTTTAAAGATAATATTGATCAGGGATTAGATATGGTGGGGAAAATTGACTTAGAAATCTTAATTAAACAACTATTCTCTCAGTACTATTTAAATTGGGATTTCAGATATCTATTTAGAGATAATCTTGCTGATAATCTCTCCTCAGATAAGTCTATCTGCAATAAATTAAACGATTTAACTAAATTGCGATTAAACAAGATTAAGGAAGACGCGCTAATTGGAAGAGAACTAGGTGTTTTCGATTTCAAAGAAAATGAACTAGAGGAGCTAAGTGAAATTATTTTTCTTGTTGCCGATAATTGGTTTGCCCTCTCTTCAAAAAAATATCCTGATAAAGACGAAAACTTCCTAATGCAAAGAGGCAGAGGGCTTTTGATTAAAGTATCAGAACCATATCTAAGCAAAGAATCCAAAATAATTATTAAAAATTTACACGGAGGAGTTTTGACATGAGTCTTTCAAATTTTTTATATCTTAGAAAATCAATAATCCTATGCATATTTGGCATGCTTTTTATATTTTCAGGAGAAGTTTTAGCAAATAAAGGTTTGGAAATTGCTTTAAAAAGCGATGAAAACTTTGATGGATATGGAGATAGCTCATCTGAAATGACCATGGAGTTAATCAGTAAAAAAGGAGATGTAGTTACAAGAAAACTCAGGTTTAAAAGGCTTGAAGTTCCTGGAGATGGCGACAAATCTTTAGCGGTATTTGAAAGCCCTAGGGATGTTAGAGGTGTTGGTATTCTTTCTTATTCTCATAAAGTAGAACCTGATGATCAATGGTTATATCTGCCAGCACTTAAAAGAGTAAAAAGGATTGCTTCAAAAAATAGATCAGGTCCGTTCTTAGGTAGCGAATTCTCTTTCGAAGACTTTTCTTTTCAAGAAGTTGAAAAATATGAATATGAATACCTTCGAGAAGAAGAACTTGATGGAATACTATGCCATGTTATTGAAAGGAAACCTCTTGATCCTTATTCCGGATATACAAAACAAATAGTCTGGATAGATAGTGAAAACTTTTTAACAAGAAAAATTCATCACTATGATAAAAAATCATTTCATTTGAAGACCCAAATCTTCTCTGATTACAAAATCTATAATGAGGCTTATTGGCAACCCCATAAGGTAACTATGATCAACAATCAAAATGGCAAGAGCTCTGTTCTTAGTTTCAGAGAGGTCAAATATAAGAATGGATTTGATGATAGGGACTTTTCGCAAAATAGTCTTAAAAGATCTAGATAAACTCTATGAAGTTTTTGTCAACAATAGTTGCCCTCTTTCTATTGAATAACATATTCGCTTATGAATTCTTAGGAGAAGTTATATTAGACAATCGATATTTCCTTAATGAGGGAACTTCTTATCAAGACAAAATTCATTCGTCATTTTCATATTCACCAGAAATATTTTATGAAGAAGAAGATTATATTTTTCATTTAAAGCCCAAGATCCGAAAAGATAGCCAGGACCCTAAGAGAAATCTTTTGGACTTGCAAGAATTCTACTTGTTACATATTGGTGAAGAGAGAGAAATTAAATTTGGAATAAGTAAAGAGTTTTGGGGAGTGACCGAAACAACTCATCGAGTTGATATTATTAATCAAACTGACTTTACAGAAGGATTTGATGGAGAAGAAAAACTTGGACAGCCCATGGTGAAGGTTTCCTTAGAAGAAGAATGGGGAGTATTAGATATTTACGCTTTATTTAGCTTCAGAGAGAGGCAGTTTTCTGGGCAAGAAGGGAGATTGCGACTTCCTTTGATAATTGATAAAAATGAATCTATTTACGAATCATCTGCAAAAAACAAGAGAACTGACTTTGCTGCCAGATGGTCAAATTATTATGATCAGCTAGACATAGCTATATCTTACTTTTCTGGAACCACCAGAGAACCAAGATTGATTCCAAGTGGAAGTATAGACAAACCCCTGATTCCTTATTACGAGACAATTGATCAGTTTGGTGTAGAACTTCTTTATTTAATAGGAAGTTTAGCAATAAAAGTAGAAGCAATTTCAAGAGCTGGGCAAGGCGACAGATTTTCAGCCGCGACTTATGGTTTTGAATATACTCAGGTCGGTATTTTTGATAGCAGAATTGATCTAGGTTGGATATTTGAGGGGAATCATGATGATCGATTAAAGAGTTCTCCAACTGTGCTTGGGACTAGACTAAGTTTTAATGACGAGCTTGATACTCAAATCCTATCTGGTTTCATCTGGAATGATGTTAGCAAAGAGCTGGGATTTCTTTTGGAATCTTCAAGAAGAGTTGGCGAGTGTTGTTTGATCGCTCTAGAGGGTGTTTATTTTGAAGATACAGATGAGGATAACAATGAGCCTAAATTATTCGAAGCTTTCAGGGAGGATGATTTCTTCAAAATTGAATTTACTTATTATCTATAAACATGCAATTCTTTAATAAAAAATACCTAGCTAACGCAATTATAAAAAATAGACTGTTGAGTATTGTTAGCAGCCTTTTCTTTATGCTATTTCTTGGGATTGGATCTCAATATTTAACATTTGATCCCGACTTAGAATCATTTTTTCCTGAGAACCATCCTGCTACGCAGCTAAATAATGAAATTGATGAAACTTTTATTCCTACCGATAACATAATTATTGCAATAGATGGGAGAGGAGCATCTATCTTTAAAAAGAGGACGCTTGATCTTATAGAGAGGCTCACAGAACTATCTTGGACAATTCCTCATTCAGTTAGGGTCGATAGCCTTACTAATTTTTCATATGTTCGATCTGAGGCAGATGATCTGCTTGTGGAACCCTTCATAGAGAATGCTCTAAGCCTATCAGATGGATACATAGAAGAAAGAAGCAAAATCGTAGAAACCCAAGATGCAATCTTTGGATCAATAATATCCAAAGATAAAGAAACCACCGTAATCAGCATTGTCATTGATCCTCCAGGTGAGGACCAAGCAGCAAGATTGACTGAAACAATCGAACATATTTTAAATTTCTTGCAACTAGAATTACCTAAATACCAAGAATTAGATATAAGACTACTTGGTAATCCCTACCAAGAATACATCAGTCCAAGACTCGTTCAGACAGAAATGCCCTACATTTTGCCCTTGATGATTATTTTGATTTTTTTATCAGTATTTTTCTTGCTAAGGAGTACATACGCAGTCTTCGCGACTTTAGGTGTTGTTGTTTGTTCTGTAGTGGCAAACTTTGGATCAATAGGTTGGATAGGAAATTCACTTAATCAAATGATTATTACCTACCCTATCTTAGTAATTACTTTAGCTCTAGCAGATTGCGTTCACTTATTTACTATCTACTTTCAAGAAAGAGCAAAAGAAGTAAGTAGTTATAATGCCATGATAAGAAGTCTTGAACTAAACCTTCAACCTTTATTTCTAACAACGATAACTACCTGCATAGGTTTCTTATCTTTCAATGTTTTAGAAATAGAGCCGTTGAGAAATTTAGGTAATGGCATAGCAATAGGAGTTGGGCTTGCATTTATTTTTACGATATTCCTTATAGCTCCTCTCACCTCTTACTTCGATATCTCTCCACCTAAGACGATCTCAGGACAAACTGCTATAGCAAATAAAATTGCAAAATTCAGCTTAAAAAATGGCAAAAAGTTAATCTGGATAGTCCCCGCCATCTCTCTTATCTTAATTTGCCTGATTCCTCTGAACAGTTTGGATGAAAACCCCACGCAAATGTACAGTGACAGATTTACTTCTTTTGCGCCTGACACAATATGGTTAGATGAAAGAATGGGAGTTACTTTTCCGGTCAGCTTCAAGGCAACATCACCAACTGGCAATGTATCCAGCCCCAAGTTTCTGACTCAAATTGATGAATTTACAGAATGGCTGGAAGGACTGGATGAGGTTAACCATGTTACTTCTCTTGCAACAACCATGAAAACCTTAAATCGCAGTATGCATGGAGATGATGATAGTTGGAAAATTATTCCAGAAAATGAAGATTTGGCTTCACAATATTTATTCTTCTATGAGATGTCTTTACCACTGGGCCTTGATCTTAATAGCTCAATAAGCCAAGACAGAGGCACAATCAAAATAGCCAGCTCACTGAAAGACATGAGCTCAAAAGAATATCTGAGTTTCAGTGAGAAAGTTGACGACTATCTCATAAAAAATAATCTACTGGATACAATTTCCCCGCCAGCTGGATTTAGAGTCGTTTTTACTTTTATAAATGAGGTCATTGTTACTAACCTCCTTGTTGGAGTGTTGCTAGGCTTGATATTAATAACGTTCATATTGGGTTTGTTCTATAGATCATTTGTTTTTGGAATTATTTCTTCATTTCCGAATATACTTCCTATAGGGACAGCTTTTGGAATTTGGGCACTAGTGAACGGAAATGTAGGGTTCATGGTTGCTGTAGGAATGGGATCAACATTAGGCATAATTGTAGATTTCACAGTACATTTATTGAGTAAATATGATCTAGCTAGAACTGAACTTCAAAAGAGTCCAGAAGAATCAATTATCTACTCATTTGAAGCAGTGGGATTTCCCTTAATTATAATGACCGTAGTTCTAAGTATAGGATTTCTTGCTTTAACTTTAGTAAGTTTTAAACCTTTGGGAGATTTTGCCAGATTCTCCTCAATTGCATTCATGACTGCCCTATTTATAGACTTCTTTTTATTTCCTCAATTGCTTGTAAGATTCGATAAGAGAAAACTTAATTAGTCTCTCGTAAGGTAATAACCTGTTATCCAACAAGGAACCAATGTAATGGCTGCAAAGGTGAAGGCGAAAGTATAATTCCCCGTTCCTAAAACTGATGGGGCAATATTATTACCAATTAGCATTGAGATATTGCCAAATCCCATAAAAATTCCAAAATTTGTTGCGCTGGTTTGAGTTACGCAAAGCGCCATCAATACTGAGAATATAAGCACTGACCATCCAGCATCTACAGCGTCAACTCCAATCAACACGGCAGAAGTGAAAAAACTAGATGTATCGGGAGTAAAAAAGCTGGCAGCTAAATAAACAACAGCTTGACCTGTTACAAAAAGAAGAAGTAAAAAACGTTTTTTAAAGTAAAGAGTCAGTAAGCCTGCAGAAAGACCAATGAGTCCTCCTAACCACATTCCGTAAGGTCTCATAGAACCAATTTCTTCTCCAGTCCATCCAAGCTCGCTGATGTAAAACTCATTATAAATAACGTCAAAAATACCATATCCAATATTCGCAAAAAGCATGAAAATCATTGCAGCAAGAGCACTTTTATTAAAAAGACTCTCCCGGATACCAGAAAATAATTCATATAAAGTAAGACGATTCTTGTAAAGCTTAGTTTCAAACCCTGCTTTATAGTCCAGTTCTTTAGACAAAATAGGAAGGATAAGAACAAACGACATTGTTAAGATCAATAAGGCAAATCCTTCATTAACCCCATAACCATAGAAGATAGAAGTTGCAGTGGCCATTCCAGCACCTCTGCCAAGAGTTTTACTCCCCCACATGAAACCATTTGCTTTCGCTAGTTGATCTTCTCGCAAACTATCCGCAGCTAAGGCATCAATAGCAATATCTGATATGGCAACAAAGGTGTTATGAGCTGTCAACAGAGCGATTAAAACGAAATTAACCGCATTAACATCTATAAAGACCAAAGGGGAAAGAGCTAAGATCATCATTAATTGACTGATCAAAACCCAAAACCTTCTTCTGCCGAACCTATTGATAGTAAAAGTATCAATGATAGGACCCATAAAAACTTTCAGGGTCCAAGGAATCATTGTTATTGAAAGTAATAAAGAGATATCACTGACAGAACTTCCAGTAGATACAAGGTAAGTGGTTAATGCAAAAAGAGTTCCTCCAGACAGACCTTGAGATAAATAAACAGCGCTCAGACTGCTGATATGCCAAAAACTGCCTTCACTGAGAAGTCGAGATCTAATTAATTCCATTTAATTTAGATTAATTTATTGAGAAAGATTGGTTGATTAAATCATAAGACCTGACTCTGGAGGAAAAAGGTTCGCAGATTGTAATAATTTTTAGTTCTTCTGGATTGACTCGATCCAGTAAAGGTTGAAGTTTTTGCCTTACTGTCTGAGGGGATCCTACAAAAGTCCTATTGTCGTTTGTGCCAACAAGGTCCCCGTTTATAGAAGACTTGGCTTCGTCTAATGTAGGAAATGCACCAAATATACCCTTTTGAGAATTCTGTCTCCATGCCGCAGCACTTAAAGAGAGCTCTTCTGCCTCTTTATCTGTATCAGCACAAATTGAGAACACGCCCACACTGATTTTTGGTTCATCTGAAAATATTGAAGGTTGAAAATTGTCTCTGTAGACTTCAGCTAAATCAATACAGGACGGATCAATAAAATAAGCTAAAGACATTGGCAAGCCAAAGTGCGCAGCATATTCAGCTCCTTGCCTTGAAGACACTAATAACCAAACCTCGGGCAACTCGCCCAAGCCAGGCGTAACGTTTACAGACTCAAAAGATTCCGTAGAAGAAACACTGCCTTCAAGAAAAGATTTCAGATCATTCATTTTGGTTGTAAAAAATTCTGGTCCAGTGGTTTTTGATCCATAAGCCAAAGCTCCAGCTTGATAAGCATCACTTCCAGGAGCCCTACCAAGACCGAGATCAATCCTATTTGGAAACAAAGATTCCAATAATCTGAAATTTTCGGCCACCTTGTAAGGGCTGTAGTGCATCAGCATCACTCCACCCGATCCCACTCTAATGGATTCAGTCTGAGCTGCGAGACTTGGAATAAGAATCTCCGGTGAGCAGCCAGCAAAGGATGTTGATCCGTGGTGTTCTGCCAACCAAAAGCGATTTAAGCCTAATGAATCGCAATACTTTGCAAGATCTCTTGTCTCTTTTATAGCCTCATCAGCATTTGAATTGGAGAAGATTGGAGATTGATCAACGACACTTATTTTCATGGTCCAATAGGCTTCCCGTCTATAACCTGATCTAAATATTCTGACATTCCATACCCCACAATCCCTTTGTAAGTATACTCTGTCATCCCTTCGGTTATCCTTGTAACCAAGCTTTCACCTTCAGGTGTATTTCTCCTGTTTCTCAAAGGAATTAAAGATAGGACCCTTCCTTTTACTTCGTATTCATCTTCATCTGTTTTGGCCCATGCAGTAAAAGTTTTTTGGAAGTGATCATCATCATATTGGGTTTCTATCTTGCAATCCTTAATGGTTTCGTACTTTCCATCTTTAAGGACGATCCCTCCTCGCCTTTCAGAATCTTCACTTTGATGCACAATACTAAACATAAATCCTATTTCGTCATTAATGTTAATTGTGAGCCATCTATACCACTCTATAGCCTGCCAGTATCTTGGACCCCAGCTTTTGTCTCTTAGACCAAGTCCATCAACAGACCATTCTTCACCATCGATCTTAATAGTTCCTTTACCCGCCGTATGTTGTTCGTAATGAGCTTTAGAAAAACTCTTTTCTGGGTCTCTTTGTAAAGGCTTCCCGTCTGTTCTTACTGCCTGACCTCCAAACATGGGAGAAATGCCGCTTATATTGATATCTGCTTCACATTCTACTCTTGGGTTTTCTTTAAAAGCCTTACTGGGATTCAACATGTCTTTAGGGTTTTCCAATAACAATATCTTCCCTTTATATTGAACCCTCAAAGACTTAAAGGGCTCTATGACTTCGAATTTCATTCCACCTGCATCAAAAACATCATTTGTTGATATTTCTGGCCTTCCAAACATAAAACCTATTCTTCCATCAGGAAGATAGATGCAACATGTCATTTCAGCATATCCTTCATTTGGTCTATTACCCAATCTAAACCAACCGCCCATCTGTTTGTTATGATCAAAGACATTGAAGTACATACTTTCGTTGTAATTAGATGCCTCATCAGGTTCATGATTGTATTCATCTTGTGGTTCTAACTTTATTTCAATATCACTCATAAGATTTCCTTTCTTGTTCTTTTATCGCCCAGTTTACATGCTCTTTCACTATCGCTGAAGGAAAGTCTTTTCTAGTATTCAAATTTTTAATTATTACTTCTGAGAAATTTGCATTACCTAATGCTATGGCTATATTACGTAACCAACACTCATAACCAGCCCTTCTGATAGGAGATCCTTCTGTCTTTTTTAGAAAGTCTTCTTCAGTCCATAGGAATAATTCACACAGATCTATGTCATCTAGGTTGTGTCTAGGCAGAAAGTCTTTTTCGTCGGTATAGTGAGTAAATTTATTCCAAGGACAGAATATTTGGCAGTCATCACAACCAAATATTCTATTTCCCATCATTCTTCTGAGCTCTTCTGGTATAGAGCCTTTATACTCAATAGTTAAATAGGAAATACATTTCCTGGCATCTAATTCGTTTGGTCCAACAAATGCCTCTGTTGGGCATATGTCTATACAAGACGTGCAGGTACCGCAATGGCTTTTAGGACTTGGATTATCTATGGGTAAATCTAGATCAGTATAGATTTCACCAAGAAAAAAATAAGACCCAGAACTCTTGTTTAGTAGTAGTGTATTCTTTCCAATCCAACCAAGACCAGCCTTTTGAGCAATTGCCTTCTCTAAAACGGGTGCGCTGTCTACGAATACTCTATTGGAATTAGGAGAGTGATCTTGAATTTTTTTTGCAAATTGCTTCAACCTTGATCGCATCAACTTATGATAGTCTCGTCCCCTTGCATAACCGGATATAAATGCCTTGTCTGTCTTCTCCAAAAGTTCTTTTCCATTATAGTTTTCAGGTAGGTAATTCATCGTTACAGATATAATTCTCTTAGTGCCTTGATGTAATTGGTCAGGGTATTCTCTTTTAGAATTATTCCTCTGTAGATATTTCATTTCTCCTTGATAGCCATTTTCAAGCCATTTATCTAAATATCTCTGATCATCAGAAAGATTGATATCAGTTATACCTACTGAACTAAAACCAAACTCTTTAGCCCAAGTCTTAATTTGACTCGCTAAATCATGTTCAATATTTTTTATATCTAAATAATTCATTTTTAAATTAGTAGAGAGTCTATCCTAGAGATATAATTTTCATACATAAACTCGTATCTTGAAATGAAACTATATACCGCCAGTGAAACAAGAAAAATAGATAACCTTGCTATCAAAGAAAAGGAAATCTCTGGATATTCACTTATGCAAATGGCTGCAGAATTTTCGTTAGATGTAATCCTAAGAGAGTTTAGTCCAGTTGAGGAATTAATTATTTTTTGCTCAAAAGGAAAAAACTCTGGAGATGGTTTTCTTTTGGGAAGTTATGCTAAGGAATTTGGTCTGGATGTTACTGTGGTCATGAGTAATGCCGCTAAGGAGCTTAAAGGCGTATCTAATAAGGCATTCCAAGAGATGCAAGACTCAAAAGTAAAAACTATTACTACAAAGTCTGTAGCAAAATTAAAAGTCTCCGATAAAGCAGTGATAGTAGATGCGTTAATTGGAACAGGTCTTAAAGGTAA
>Ga0208130_1001254_pt1 | contig 12406 bp, 10 predicted proteins | sample ETNtaG_31_FD_185771 | JGI IMG/M metagenome (GOLD analysis project Ga0208130, IMG submission 185771) | Marine microbial and viral communities from oxygen minimum zone, Eastern Pacific Ocean - ETNP201310SV78 (SPAdes) (version 2) | ecosystem: Environmental > Aquatic > Marine > Oceanic ...
TACACACAAGGGCCGTATATTCTCCCAGACTGTGCCCTGCCATGTAGGTAGGTTTGATATCAAAATTATCAATATAATGATTCCAAGAAGCTATCCCTGCAACAAGCATTGCGGGTTGTGTGTATGTAGTGCTACTTAATTGATTGTTGTCATCTGAGGATGTTAATTTCCAGAGATCATACCCAAGAAGTGATGATGCTTGTTCATAGATATTTTGAATTTTTGATGATGATTGGTATAACTCCTGCATCATACCTACCGATTGTGAACCTTGTCCTGGAAAAATTGCAGCGAACACCATTTAACCTCTGAAATAATTTGTATATATGATTTGGATAAAATCTTAACATAATTAATACATCTGTACTTTCTTTGAGAGTCTATCTTGGATATTATTTTTAATTGATAAATAAATATTGGAAGCTAAATGAAAAGATCCAAAAAAAATAAAGGCTTCACACTGATTGAAATTATGGTGGTAGTGATCATTCTAGGCACATTAATAGCCATCGTTGCCCCTAATTTTATCGGTCGGGTTGGAGATGCTCAGATCACCGCTGCCAAGCAAACCATAAGGAGTCTTGAAAGCGCTCTAAGAATGTATCGTTTGGATAATTTTAATTATCCTACTACCGAGCAAGGCATTAATGCACTCGTTAGTAAACCCATAGGTCAATCTGCAAGAAACTGGAAAGGCCCATATCTGGACAGGGTACCTGATGATCCATGGGGGTACAAATATCAATATATGTACCCTGGAATTAATGGTGAATTTGATATTTTTACGTATGGTAGAGATGGTGTTCCAGGTGGAGAAGGAGAAGACGCTGATATTGGTAACTGGATGAACTGATCACTTCTTATGCACAAGAAGTTACAAGTAAAAATTCATAGTGATATCAATCAACTCGAGCGTGGCTTTACACTCATAGAAATACTGGTGACTATAGCGATCATTGCTGTTATCACCTCGATGTCCTTGATATTATTTAATCCCCCTTCAGACCAGAGATTGAAGGATGAGTCCAGTAAACTTCGATCATTAATTCAGATGGCAAGTGACGAAGCAGTATTACAAGGCAGGGAAATTGGGGTAGAGTTCATGCAAAGGGGTTATCGGTTTTTGGACTTCGACCCATTCTTAGAGGTATGGAACAAAAGAGAAGACGATCATATTTTCAGAGAGAGATATTTCTCAGAAGGGATTAATTTTGAGATTAAGCTTGAAAATAATGAAATTGAGATCAAGAGTAACAAGGAAGATAAGTTACAAAGTCTTTTTCCCCATATTATTCTATTTTCAAGCGGAGAAATCAGTCCATTTTTAATCACATTAGTTGGTGAAAATACTGAGTTAATAATTGAAGCAAAAATTAACGGCTCCATCACTACCAAAGAATTATAAAACTGGGGTTATACGCATTTTAAATTTAGAAAAAAAGCAGTCTGGATTTACACTAATAGAGGTTCTCGTGGCGCTGGCGGTTATAGCTGTCTCTCTTGGCGCACTAATTGCTGTATCAACACAAGACATAATAAGGACAGAGTTAATTCAAAAAAGAATGTTTTCAAATTGGATTGCTCAAAATCAATTGGCCGAGGAACGTTTATTTAAAAATAAAGTCTCAGTAGGCTCAAGAAAAGGTACGCTAAGATTTGCAAATTATGATTGGGAATGGGAAACAGTTACCTCCAAAACAACTGTTGATAAATTCTATCGATTGGATGTTTCTGTTTCTCTTCTTGGTGACAACGTGCCCTCTAGATCAATTGTTGGTTTTATCTTTGATGATGAAATAGAAAATGAATAATACAGAAAAAGGTTTTACACTCATTGAGGTCCTCGTTGCAATTTCTATCTTTTCTATTCTGTCTGCCTTAGCGTATGGCACTTTAAATCAAACTATCACCTCCTCTGAAAAACTTGAAGATCTGAATACTAGAATGCAATCATTACAAAGAGGTTTCAGTCAGATTGATCAAGATTACATCCAATTAGCAAAAAGACCGGTAAGGAGTGAGATAGGTAATACACAAATAGGTGCCATGACATCAAATCATGCTAATGGTTATTTAATTGAGTTTTCAAGACATGGCTGGCCAAATCGATTGGGTATGAAAAGAGGATCGATCCAAAGAGTAGCTTATGATCTTATCGATACCCGGTTAGTCAGATATCACTGGAATGTATTAGATAAAACATACAGTAATGAGTTAATACAGAGTGAGTTATTTGACGGAATTGATAAATTACAATTGTTATTCTTAAAAAACAACAATGAATGGACTGATCAGTGGCCTCCTATTGATATAACACAGGAAGAAGGATTACGCGCCCTTCCAAAAGCAATTAGAATTTCTATAACTTTTGGCGATATAGGTGAAATAGAGCGTACTATTGAAATTAATACATAATGTTAAAAAACAAAAATAATAGTGGTGTAGCAATGATAACAGCAATGATGATCGTAGCTATTGTGAGCCTAATAACCATTAATCTTCTTTGGGAAAATACACTAAATACAAGAAAAACCATATCGAATATAAACAGAGATCAAGCAATTCAAGTTGCAATAGGAGTAGAGAGCTGGATTAAAGAGCTGTTGATTCAAGATGCTAAAACTTCAGAATCTGACCATTTAGGTGAATTCTGGGCAAGGCAATTGCCAAATCTACCAATTGATGGCGGATCAATTAGAGCAGAGATATATGATCTTCAGAGCAACTTTAATATCAATAATTTAGTCAAACAAAATGGTGAGATAGATCAAAATCAACTTGAATTTTTTGTGCGTCTGCTCTCAAATCTTAATCTTAATCCTATAATTGCAAACGCGATAATTGACTGGATTGATTCCGATCAATACACAACTTACCCCGATGGTGCAGAAGATGATATTTATATGAAGTTAAATCCAGCTTATAGGACCGCTAATCAAAAAATGATATCCATAAGTGAGCTTCTAGCTATAAGTTCAATTAATACGGAAATATACAAGGTAATTGAACCTTATGTCACCTCGATCCCTGAATACTCAAAAATTAATGTAAATACGGCATCACCACTGTTACTTAAATCTCTTGATGATGGTATTTCTGACAGTCAAGTCAAAAGATTAATAGAAGAAAGGCGTGGGACTGGATATGATGATATTGCAGTTACATTTAAACCAATACTTGATTCTGATAATTTGCTCAACGTGACAAATAAAACAAATTACTTTCAACTAAAATTGCTGGTAAATATCGATAATATATCGATTTTAATGTACAGCATGATTAAGAGAGAACCGCAAAATTCTGCTTCAACGGTTTATAGAAGTTTTGGGACAATTTAGATAATGACAAAGAATTACACAATAATAAGACTAAATCACAACAATAAAAATCGATGTGAATATGTCGTAGCAAATGAAAAAGGTGAAATAAAAGATTCGATCAAGCATGGAAATTTGAATGATATTTCGGATCAGGAGAAAAATAATACTGTAATTATTATGCTTCCCGGTGAAGAAATACTGAGTAAGTCTTTAATTCTGCCAATTAAATCTAACGCAAAATTGAAACAAGCTATCCCCTTCGCACTGGAGGATGATATTGCAAGCGATATAGATGATTGTCATTTTGCATTTGAAAAATCCGAGATTGATGAATCAATAATCGTGAATGTTATTGATAGAAAACTTTTCAAAAAATATTTAAATCAACTTAAAGAAATTAATATCAGTCCATCTTTCGTTGTATCAGAAAATTCATGCGTCTATAAGACTGAAGATACGATTAACTTAATCATAGAAGATGCAAAAGCACATGGCAGATGTGGATATAAAGAACCTTATACATTGGACATTATGGATCTAAGCAATACTATAAAAGCATTAGAAAGTAATAATAATATTAATCATTTACAAATTTCACTATCCAAAAATAATGATTCACTAGTTAAGCAAATCAGTGAGTTAGCAGATACTTATAAGAGTGTAGATACTAAAATACTTTCCAAAGGCGCTTTTCAGGAATTTATAAAAAATTACTTTGTACAAGATCATGTAAATCTTCTTCAAGGAGATTTTAAACCCAAAATCAAATTTGAAAAAGTCTTTAAGCCTTGGAGGGCATCTGCAGCCCTTGCTACTTTTCTTCTATTATCACTATTAATCAATAATGTGCTTAATATGAATAAGCTAGTTAATTATGAGGCAGATTTGTCTGCATATTTTCTGAATGAATATAAATATTTCTATAATAATGCACGTAATGTGGATGACCCCATAAGAATAGTGAATTCCATCAAAAATGGTGCTCAATTAAACATGAACAATTCAATTTTTTTGAATGGATTAAATGTAATCAGTGAATCAATTGCAAAAGAGAATAATATTCAACTGTCTTCAATAAATTTTACTGATAATCGCTTTAACTTGAGATTGCTTACATCGACCCTGACATCGCTGGATTCTTTGATTACCAGTATAAACACCAATGGTTCTCTCAACGCAATAATCCAAACCACCAATCAGTCTGATAATAAAGTTGAAAGTAGAATTGAAATACAGGTAAATCTATGATTGCGAATAGAATTAGGCAACTCCAAAAACGCGAAAAAATACTGATATTAATTCTCTTTGCAGTCTTAATAACACTAGTTATACCTATTTATATAGTTAACCCTTTTATTGAGAAGCAGCAAAATTTAAAAAAAAGAATCGCTGAACTAGAATGGTCAATTGTAGAGATAAAGCACTTAAAAAAAATTAGATCCAATGCATCTGAATATATACTCATCAAACAAAACAGTGAGTCAATGGTTGTTATTGTAGATCGCGTGTTGAGAGAGAATAATATGCTATCAACATTACAAAGAAGCCAACCAACTGGTGAAAATCAGATCAGACTTGATCTAGAAAACGTGTTATTTAACACTTTAATTCAAAGTTTAGTGCAGTTTAGTAATCAATATAATATCGACATAGGTGACGCCAATATATCCGAATCCCAGACAAATAGTCCTGGATTTGTAAACGCGACTATCACCTTAATAGAAATATGAGATTAAGATTACAAAAGAAACAGGTACTCGTATCACTTTTTGCATTACTCTTAATGTTGATATTGCAATTTCCTGCTATAACAGCAATTAATTCGATAAATAAAAATAATCTTAAAGTAAACGGTGTAAACGGAACAATCTGGAAAGGCAGTGCAAGTGAAATCAGTAGCAATGAAATTTATCTCAGGCAGACAAAATGGAAAATCGCTCCAAGCGAACTACTAAAAGGCAATCTAACTTTTGATATATCAACATATCCATTTAATGGTCAGTTAAAATTCAATCTCATTTTAGACCTTATGAATAATTTAAGAGCAACGGATATTAAAGGAAATTTTCCAAATGATATATTGGAGATAATTGCACCATTTCTTGGCGTTTCTTCTGAAATCGACATGAATATAAAATCCTTATCTCTAAATAATAAAGGCATCAATCAACTTGAGGGACAAATACTATTAAACAATTTAGTAATGAAGGGAATATCCAATAGAGTTTTGGGGAGTTATAAGATTGACTTATTTGAACGTAATGGCGAAATATATGGAAGTATAGATGATGTTTCCGGCGAAGTTGATATTGCGGCAACAATGTCATTAACATTATCTGGCAAATATATTATTGATGGGGCTGTCTCGGAAAAACAGAATACGAGCAATCAAGTAAGAACTATTTTAAGTTTTTTAGGCGCTGAAAATGAAAATGGTCAAAGATCATTCAGATTTGAGGGGGAAATCTAAGCTGACTATTTCAATTCAATCAACTGCTTTAGGTTGGGATAATAAAGGGCTAATTTAGGCACCTGGCCAGAATAGACCTTATACATATACTCATATTTTTCAAGTTGCGGCTTGTATCTAATAATCTCATTTTCAATAAATCCTTCAGTATCACTACCATCATGTGAACCAGTTTTATAGTCTATTACCCAATGATTTCCATTTTCATCAATATTCACCCTGTCGATGATTATTGATTCAACTCTGCCCTGATAGATTCCTGTCAATGGTATTTCTGAGTATCCATCACCAAGGAAAATCCAATGATTTTTTTTATCTTGGATTACATTTGAGAGCGTGGAATCAATCCTCTTTATAACATCAGGAATTTGTTCTTTGTCAATAAAATAGCTCTTTATCAGTTTATTGTTAATTGACTTATAGTGTTTAATTTTTGCTATTGGGATTATTCTCTTTTCCAAGGAAAATACATGAAGCCACCGATGAATAATTGAACCAGAATGCTTAGCGTTTTCTGTCGCCCATGAAAATTCAATATCATTTTCACTTATAGGGAGATCCTGTTTGGAAAAAAGATTTTCGTCACACCAAGGATATTGTTCTTTAATACAATAATCAGATTTAATCCTTTTTAGAACAGGTTTTATGTATTGTTCTTCTTTCTTTTGATTTTGTATGGGTTTATTTAAATTTTTATTACGCTCAAAACTTTCATTGAATGCTGGCCAAAGCTTATAGAGGAATGACTGTTTTGATGGTACTTTAATTACTCTATTGTCATTGTCTTCTATTAATTTTACATTCCCAATAATGTCTAATGATTTACATGCCCGTGTAAATCCTACGTAAATAAGCCTTAAGGTTTCGTTTTCGTTAGCGTCTTTAATATAATCATTTATATAGTTGTATAAGAGATCTTCACCATCTGTCGCAATTGGACTAATGATGAGATCATTTTTATCTGTTTTATAATCAATCCAGTTGATGAGTGTCTTATCATTGTGTTGGGGTTTTCTTGCTAAAAAAGGAATAATTACATGATCGAATTCGAGTCCTTTTGCTTTGTGAATGGTCATTACCTTCACCCTTGTATCATTGTCACTCATATTTGAAACACGGTAATAATCAAGAATATCCTCGATTCTTGATACGTCTTTCATATTACTATCACTTTCAATTTCTTCAATAATATCAAGATAATACCTAATATTTTTTAATTGATTTGAGGATTTAATGAGTGCCAATCCGCCCATTTGGAACCATATTTCTTCGACTCGGTCTCTTAAAGATCTGCTATTACTTGTTTGAAAACTCTCTCTTATAATTTCTCGAAATTTAATTATGATCTTTCTTCTTGTTATTGATAGGTTCATGAGATTGTTACTGTCATTTATGATGCTCCATATATCATCATTCGTATTTTTTATTAGCGCTAAAATGTCATTCCAAGTTAACCCAATCATAGGTGATCTTAGGAGTCCAATCCAAGCAGCTCGGTCAAATTTGTTGCTTAATGCCCTTGTGATTGCTATTGGCTCAATCATTTCAGGAAGATCTATGAGGCGATCAATCTCAATTGCAGAAACTTTTATATCTGCTGACTTTAATTCTTTTAATATTGGGAACAGATGAGTTCTTGACCTGACAAGAATTACAATTTCATTGTCTGTACATTCTAGTTTTTTTTGTATTAGTTCTTTTATATAGACAGACTCATTTTTTTCATCTTGATCAAATAATGTATGAAGCTCAAATTTACCTTCATTGTCATTCATTTTGGTTGCAGTGGATTTCGAGTAATTAACAGCACCTGATAGGAGATGTGTTTTTTTTGGAAATACCTTAGTAAAGACTTCATTAAATTTTTCAACAAGTAATTTTTCAGACCTGTAATTCTCTGATAATTTGAGTTTTTTTGGTCTAAGATTACCAATACCATCTTTGACTACTGATAAAAATAATGAAACACGAGCATTTCGGAATCGATAGATAGATTGCATTGGATCACCCACAAGAAACAAAGTCCTTCCATCGCTTTCGTCCCACCCTTCAACTAGTTTTTCGATCAAGTTAAATTGCCTCCGAGATGTATCCTGAGCTTCATCTAGAAGAATATGTTTAATTTGATAATCCATCATTAAAGATAAATCAGTTGGTCCGTCGTCATTAGATAATGAAAAGAGAGCAGAATCAGCTATTTCTATGTAATCAGAAATATTTCTGGAATTAAATAGTGTCTTTAATTCAGCAACAGCAATTGGAAGTAATCGCATAAGAGAAAGCAATACTTCCCATTGATTTTCATCGTATTTAGATTCTGGTAATTTTTTTACTGAGTGCAATAAATCCCTAAGTTGATGATTTTTTTCTAAACATGACAGTGCCTTAATGACCGTTTTTTTTATAGTTGTTTGAGAGGCAGGTATCCCCTCTTTAATAGATATCCTCTTTCTCCATTTGCCATTATTCGTGGTGAGCAAGTTGGCGGTTGCTTTCCACATATTCTGATTGAAAGTGTCTCTTTTAATCGGTGAGATTTTTTGATCATTGGTGAATAAAGATTCCTGATTATTTATCAAAAAATCAAATGCTTTTTCAAGACTCCTAAATTCCTTATCTGGGAAAATCTCAGAGAGTGCATTGAGATGATTATTTACTACATTGCTAATATTTTCTTCTAATATGGTTTTTAGATGATTCAAATCTTTTTGATTGACCTTGACACCCGAGCCGATTATTTCAATCCATTGATCTCTCAATTCCAACATGTGCGACATTAGACTAATGTATTTCTCAATATCTCCATCCAAATGGGAGAGCACTCTAATTGAATCGGCCCGATATTTATCCAGATCTGAAAGCGTATTTATTGCAGAAATTGAAGCTTGTCGATAGACATTATTTAACTCAAAATCATCAACTATTCTTCTTCTGTAGCTACCCGCTAACGGAGATTTGTTTGTTATCTCTGAACAAAGCCCATCTATCGTTAAAATACGTATTCTTTGATTAGAAATTATTAGATTCCAGTTTAGTTGTTCACTGCGTTTTAATACTTTTATTGCGAACCCTATAGTTGTTATTTTATATTCCTCAGATGGCCTTACGCCTTCTTTGGCATCTTTTAGAATACTTATAATTCTCTGCTTTATTTCATTGGCAGCTTTATTAGTAAATGTAATAGCAATAATCTCCTCTGGTTGACTTGCAACACTGAGAAGCTTTAAATATCTTTGTATCAATAATTCGGTTTTACCTGAACCAGCAGGTGCTTGCATGATGAACGAATTCGATATATCGAGCGCGCATTTTCTTGCTTTGATATCTGAATTTACTTCATCAGTATGCTTGATCATTTATTAAGTCCCTTATTCTTGAAACTATGTGTAAATGTCGAAGACCTGTATCGCTTTTGATATGTGTCTTTAAATTAATATCTATATTTCCCTTAATAACTTCATCAAGAATCGAATATATATATTGGACTCCATTCTTAATGGCATCATCAGCTGGGTCGACTTTTTCTGTATCCGAATTTGAAGCAAGCGCTTCATTAGTAATATTGTCTTTTTTTAAATACAAATATGAAATTAAATCTACAGGTTCATCAAATGCAGCTGCATAGACAAATAGTTGCAGTTCTTTGAATTGCTTATTTCTATCAAGAATTTTTTTTACTTTACCGGTCTTAAAATCAACTATGCATAACTGTTTATTTGCATATTCTTCAATTCTGTCGATCTTAAGATTAAGAATAATGTTTGAATATTTTAACTGAGCACTTTTCTCAACTGATTTGAGCTTAAAATCATCTTTGTTAAGATCAAAATCAATGAGTTTTTCTAGTATTTTTTTAGTTCTATTTTTTTCAATATCAAAAAAAATCTGCTCAAATGCATTTTCATTAGACGTTACATAGGGACGAAAAGCATCAGAAATGGCTTTATTTAGCTTATTTTGAATTTTCTCTGTGCTCCAGGATTGTATATCTTCTTGACTGGGTAAGTCGTAATAAAAAATGGCAATGGCGTTGTGAACAATAGTTCCTCGATTTAGAGGATCAATTCCAAATGTAGGTTTTCGTTTTTCACCAATTTTCAATCTACCTAATGCAAATCCTGAAAAAGGGTCTTCCTTGTACCGCTGTACTGTTGATGCCCCACCTTTTAATCTTTCAGTATTTTTGATGGTTGGTAAATCTTCTTTAAGAAATACAATATTTTCCTTATCAAAATTAGACTCAGAAAAATCTCCTGGGTCCTTATGGATATCACTTTCTTCAGAATCTATTGTTATTAGATCGGTAAAAGAGAGTTGCATCTCATCTCTTGAACGGGCATAACTCAAAACAACATTTTTTGATGAGCCAATTAAGGTGTTCAGTATTTTTTTCTCATGCTCCGCACTCTTATTGGGGGTAGATTGAGGAAAATTATATTGATTCTGTAATTCACGTGAAAAAAAACTATAGTGTTTATGCTTATTTGGCCATACATGATTATCAAGACCTGATAACCATAGATAATCAAACTCCATATCAATAGCATCATTGTATTCTAATATTTTTACTTGTTGATTCGATGGATGTACTTGTATGTATGTATTCTCAGCCGTGCTTTCTATTAACTTTATAAAATTTCGATATGAAATAGATTCGTGAGATATCAATGATTGCTCGCAATCTTTTAGAAGTTGAATCCATTTTTTAAAAATAAAATTATCACTATTAGACTCATTATCTAATGTCAGCCATTCAACTTTTTTAAGTATGTCATTTATGAAGCTTAACCATTCTTTCGGCCTCTTATGGTGATCTGTCTCATGTTTAGTGGATTGCAACAAATCAAGAGCTTCAATAATTAAAACTTCGTCTTGGTCACAATTTAATTTAAATGCTTCGATGAATTCATTAATGGTCCATTTTTTTTGGTATTTTAGTCTTAATTTATCATCAAGTTTATTACTCCCAGAATGACTCATATCTTGAAAGTATCTCGACATTAATAAGCAGCATATATCGATAGAATCAGTTGGTTCATCAAGCCACTTTAGAAGCATTAAAGTGTTTTTAATAAATGGAAAATAACCTAAACATGAGCTTTCTTTGAATCTACACAACGATGAATTCATATCGGTACCCAACTGCCAGCCAGGTGTAAAGCCATCATTAATAATTCGTTCTGTTTGTAAATTAACATCATTTTTATGAATGATAATCCCAATTTTTTTATTTTTTTCGTGCTCCAATATTTTTCTTGCCCAAGCGCCCGCTGCTCTGAATTCAGAATCACTGCTTTCATAGGAAACTTTGTCGTAATTGGAAATTAGAGGTTGTCGTTTTACTACAAAAGTATCAATAACCTTGGATATTTCCTGAATAAATAGCCCCTCAATAGGAAAAGGATCATCAAAACCAACAAAAGTAATCTTCGTATTATCGTCGTGATTACTTAAATAAAGCTTAATATTCTCCAATGCATAGTTATAGAAGGATGGTGTATCAAGCCATGACATATCATTTAGATGATTTTGATAATTGATTATTACTTTGCTAAACAATTTCTCGTCATCAGTTGACGCGGTTTTTTGTATTTCAGAATGAGGTATACAAAGATTAGACATCAAGTTTAAATTTTCATAAAAATTCGAGGCCAATAAAGATGATTTAATAAGCGGATTATCAATGGCATCATCTATGAAGTTCTGAAGAATATTGATGGACAAACCCTGGTTCAAGAGTGCAAAGTTCACATTTCCATGCGAATCAAAATGAAGCGCTTTTAACCAATTTCGCCATGAATATACTTTTGGCGTATCCCAAACAGAAATATTTGAAGACAGTTTGTGTAAAGTATGTTGCTGAATAATGTCTTCAGCCAATTGCGATGAAGAAGTTAATACAATACTTGTCTTATTTATATGTTCAATAAACTGATGATATGGAAAGAATGGACAGCTCATATAACTTTTTTGTTTTCAAGCTCAATAATTTCATCTTCAGTATAACCTAGAAAATTTCTTAAAATATCGTATTTGTGTTCGCCATGATTGGGTGATGCTTGATGGTAGTTAATCTCATGTTTTGAAAACTTAACTGGATTTTTTACTGTAGGGACACGCTTATCTGTGGAATTCTCACCATAACAAACAAAGCCCATCTCATTTGCATATTCTGACTTAAATACGTCAGAAATATTATTTATTGGTCCACATGGTATATTCTTATCTTTTAACTCATCCAGCCAATATGATGTTGTTTTCTTTATAATTAATTTTGAGATAATGACATCTAATTCATTAATATTTTCAACACGTTGCTCATTATATTTAAAGTTATCTATTATTTTTTGATCAGAGCAACCAATGCATCTCATAAACTTAAGAAATTGATCATCGCTGCCGACTGCAACCATAATATCACCATCACTTGTACTAAATGTTTGATAAGGAGCAATATTTGGATGTGCATTTCCATTTTTTAATGGAATTTCATTTGACATCAGAAAATTCATGTTTTGATTTGCTAGCCAAGCAACTTGAGAATCATATAATGGCACATTGATATCTTGAACGGTGCCTGTTTTAGACCTTTGATACAATGAAGCCAGTATCGCTG
>Ga0208130_1001255_pt1 | contig 12399 bp, 6 predicted proteins | sample ETNtaG_31_FD_185771 | JGI IMG/M metagenome (GOLD analysis project Ga0208130, IMG submission 185771) | Marine microbial and viral communities from oxygen minimum zone, Eastern Pacific Ocean - ETNP201310SV78 (SPAdes) (version 2) | ecosystem: Environmental > Aquatic > Marine > Oceanic ...
TTTCTTCGCTAATGATTCTATCTATATTTACTAGCCCTCTATTACATTTATCAAAGAAAGTTCTATCTTCATCAAGAACATAAGCAAAACCGCCTGTCATGCCTGCTCCAAAATTTGTTCCAACAGGACCTAAAACAGTAACTTGTCCACCTGTCATATATTCACAACAATGATCTCCTGCCCCTTCTATTGTTGCTATTGCTCCAGAATTTCTTACAGCAAATCTTTCTCCAGCTGACCCCGCAGCATAGAATTCACCTCCTGTAGCTCCATATAAACAAGTATTCCCAACCACTGATGTGTCAGTAGAATTTAATTTGTATTGATTTGTATTTTTAATAACGATTTTTCCTCCGTTCATTCCTTTACCAACATAATCATTTGCATCGCCATCTAAAATTAAATTCAAACCATTTGCATTCCAGCATCCAAAACTTTGACCAGCAGTGCCGTTAAAATGAAGAGTGATTTTATTCTTTAATCCAGCTTCCCCAAATTCTTTAGCTATATAACCTGATGCTGAGGCTCCGATTGATCTATCAGTATTTCTTATTTTGTAACTAAAAGATTTAGCTTCTTGAGAATTGATTGATGACTTTAATTCTCTTAATATCTTGCTTGCTAAAAGACCTTTGTCCCATGGATTATTTCTATCAACCATACAAAAGTATGGTTCTTTAAGAGTTTTATTTTGATATAAGATGTCTTTAAGCTCTATTGACTTATATTGAGATTCAATCTCTTCTAGTTCAGATAAATATTTTGTCTGGCCTATAATATCCTCTAACTTTTTAACCCCCATTTCACTTAGATGCCTTCTTACATCGTCAGCAATAAATTTAAAATAATTTATTACTCTTTCCTTTTCTCCTATGAAATGGTGATTAATAAGATCCTTTCTTTGAGTAGCAACCCCGGTTGCACAATTATTTAGATGACAAATTCTTAAATATTTACAACCCATAGCAATCATAGGCCCCGTTCCAAATCCAAATGATTCTGCTCCTAAGATAGCTGCCTTAATTACATCAAGCCCTGTTTTCATGCCTCCGTCAGCTTGAAGTCTGATGTTACCCCTAAGGCCACTTTCTCTTAATGCTTGGTGAGCCTCAGCGAGTCCAAGCTCCCATGGAGATCCTGCATAACGTATTGACGAAAGCGGGCTTGCTCCTGTACCACCATCATGGCCAGATATTGTAATCAAATCTGCATAAGCTTTTGCAACTCCTGCTGCAATTGTGCCAACTCCAGGCTCAGAAACTAATTTTACTGAAACTAATGCTTGCGGATTAACTTCTTTAAGATCATAAATTAACTGTGCAAGGTCTTCGATTGAATATATGTCATGATGCGGTGGTGGAGATATTAATGTTATACCTGGAGTTGAATATCTTAATTTAGCAATTAATTTATTTACTTTACCGCCTGGTAATTGTCCTCCCTCTCCAGGCTTTGCCCCTTGAGCGATTTTAATTTGAAGAACTTCTGCATTTACTAAATAGTTTGGTGTAACACCGAATCTACCAGACGCTATTTGTTTTATTTTTGACATCTTATCAGTGCCATATCTTTCCTCTGCTTCGCCGCCCTCTCCAGAATTAGATCTTGCGCCCATAGAATTCATTGCTTGAGCTAATGTTTCATGAGCGTTAGGAGATAAAGCACCTAAACTCATCCCAGCCGAATCAAATCGTTTTAAAATATCTGCCTGACTTTCAACTTTTTTAACATCTATTGTTTTATTTTTTTGAACTCCCAATAAATCTCTAAGCATTGCGGGAGGTCTTTTATCAACTAAATCAGCATATTCTTTATAAGATTTTAAAGAATTTGATGATACTGCTTCTTGGAGCTTTTTTACTATCTCTGGGTTATAGGTGTGATATTCGCCCCCGTGAACAAACTTTAATAAACCGCCAACATTCATATCTGATAAATTTGACCTAGCATACTCATCTAAAGATCGTATAGCTTTATCTAAATCCTTAAAGCTCTTTCCTTCTATTCTGCTTGTTGTATTTGTAAAACATAAATTAACAATTTTGTTATTAAGGCCGACTATTTCAAATAATTGTGAACCTCTATAGCTTGAAATAGTTGAAATCCCCATCTTGGATATTATTTTTAATAACCCCTTGTTCAATCCTTTCCTGTATCTTGCACAATTCTCAAATGCATCGCCCTTTAATTCATTCCTGTGCGATAAATCCAATATGCTTTGATAAGCAAGCCATGGAAATACTGCAGTAGCACCGTTGCCAATTAAACATGCAATATGATGAGTATCTCTTGCAGATGCTGAGCTAACAATAAGGTTGGCATCAGATCTTAAACCAATTCTTACTAGCTCTTGATGAACTGCCCCTAGTCCTAACAAAGCATTAATAGGCAAATGACCGTCTTGAGGTATATCTTCATTTAAATGGATTATGACAGTGCCATTTCTAACTGCATTAACAACCTTCTTTGTTAAAGATTTGATGCCTGCTTCTAAATTTGATGTTTGCTTATATGACAGTAAAAATTCTGCAGTTCCAAAGTGCTTATTTTTTAGAATAGTTACAAGCTTTCTGTGAGAAAGAATTGGTGAAGAAGTTATTAGTCGCTTTGCATGCTCTGGAGTTTCTTCAAATAAGTTTAATTCTGGTCCAAAACATGTCTCAAGTGACATAACGCTTTTTTCTCTTAAGGAATCAATTGGTGGATTTGTTACTTGAGCAAACTGTTGTCTAAAATAATCATAAATTTGTCTATGCATCTTAGACATGACTGCCAAAGCGGTATCATCACCCATAGATCCGGTACCTTCTTGTGATTCAATTGCTAAGGGTTTAATAATTGAAGTTTTTTCTTCTTTATATAAAAGGAATAGTTTCGTGGCAACACTAAGAGCATTTTGAGAAATCTTTTTTAATCCTGGGCCTTCATATTCATTTAAAGATGATTCGATTCTGGTGGAATATTTTTTTAACCATTCTCTATATGGTTTATGATCTTTTAATTGATTGTCTATATAAGTTTCATCGTGGAGTTCTCCTGTTTCAGTATTGATAGCTAAAATACCTCCAGGCTTAACTCTGCCTTTGGAAAGTATTAAATCATCTTCTTTAGGGTTCACTCCAGTCTCTGATGCAACAGTTATAAGACCATCATTTTCTATTTGATATCTAGCTGGCCTTAAACCATTCCTATCTAGAACACATATAGCCCATTTGCCATCAGTCATAACTATACCTGCTGGGCCATCCCAAGCCTCCATGTGCATTGAATTGTATTCATAGAAGGCTTTTATTTCTGCATCTAATATTTGAGCATTTTGCCAAGCTGGGGGTAAAACCATTCTTATAGCTCTAAATATAGAAATCCCGCCTTTTTGCAATAGTTCAATCATGTTATCTAAAGTTGATGAATCTGATCCCGTTTCATTAACCAGTAATTTAAATTTCGAGAGTTTTGGGATTAGCGGGGTTAAAAGTTTTGGCTTCCTTGCTTTTGCCCAATTTCTATTACTTCTAATAGCATTAATTTCCCCATTATGTGCTAACAGCCTAAAAGGCTGAGCTAAATGCCACCTTGGGCTGGTGTTGGTTGAAAATCTTTGATGAAAAACGCAGATTGATGCTTTTAAAGTTTTGCTACCTAAGTCTTTATAAAACGAATCTATTGCGTCAGGAAGCATTAAACCTTTATATACAATAGTTTTAGAAGACATACTGCAAATATATAAAAGCTCATCATCATCAAATATTGCCTCAATAAATTTCCTTGACTGAAGAAGAGAGGTTTCAAAACCCTCTTCATTATCAAACTTTTTAATAGGAGAAATAAAAAGCTGATAAATATTAGGCATACAATCTAATGCTATCTTCCCTAAGATCTTACTATCAGTTGGAACTGACCTTATAACATCAATCTTTAGACCTTCTTTATGTAATATTTTTACCAATTGAGAGCTTATCTCTTCTATAGGAGCATCAATAAATACTTGAGCAATTCCAAATTCTTCTGGTAGCTTTACTTTATATTCTTTTAGGATAGTTTGTCTGAAGAAGTCATGATCTAAATTTAAAAGCAAGCCGCAACCATCACCGGTTTTGCCATCTGAACCAATACCTCCCCTGTGTGTCATCCTTTTTAATGCACTTATAGAGTCAGAAATAACATCATGAGATTTAATTCCATAACGATTTGTTATTAGGCCAAAACCGCAGTTATCTTTGAAAGAATTTTCTCTATATAGTCCAGGCATTTTTATAAATAAGGAAAGATTCTGTTAATAATAACATAAAAGTGTCATACTATGTCATACTCAAATGACTCAAAAAAATAAACAATACAGGCTTGAAAAAGGTCTCATGCTTTTTACTCAGCCGCGTTCTCCGTATTTTTATGGAAAAATAAGGTTTAATAAAAAATATATAACAAAATCTTTTGCTCCGATTATTTCTCGAGATGAAGCAGAAAAAGAATTATATTCTTGGAGAGATGAGCTATTTAATAACGACATAGCTGGCATTAATATTCAGTCTGAAGATACAAATAATAGAAGTGAATATATTGAACATGAGGAGCTTTCAAATAATTTCCAATTCTTAGAAGTGGGTAGGTTTGATCCTAGTAAAAAAAGTTTAGAAGAAAGAAAAATTAGCTTTGTTGAAATATATGGTGATTACAACCAAGCTGAAGCTTCCAATCAAGCCCATAGATGTTTAGATTGTGGCAATCCTTATTGTGAATGGAAATGCCCTGTTCATAACTATATTCCTGACTGGCTAAAACTTGTAAATGAAGGAAATATTCTTGAAGCTGCTGAACTTTGCCATCAAACCAATAGCTTGCCTGAAATGTGTGGCAGAGTTTGCCCTCAGGACAGATTGTGTGAGGGTGCATGCACTTTAAACGATGGATTTGGAGCAGTGACAATTGGATCAACTGAGAAATATATAACTGATAAAGCTTTTGAAATGGGGTGGAAGCCAGATATGTCATACAGAACATGGACTGATAAAAAAATTGCTATTATTGGAGCCGGTCCTGCAGGAATAGCTTGTGCAGATGTTCTGACACGATCTGGCTATAAGAGTTATGTGTACGATAAATATGAAGAAATTGGCGGTTTATTAACTTTTGGAATTCCTGAGTTTAAATTAGAGAAAAAAGTTGTAAAACGAAGAAGGAAAATTCTTGAAGATATGGGAGTTGAATTTATTTTAGGCAAAGAAATAGGGAAAGATATTAAATTTAAGAAGCTGTATGACAATTACGATGCCGTTTTCTTAGGAATGGGTACCTATACTGCTCTGGAGGGAGGTTTTAAAGGAGAAAAACTTCCAGGTGTATATAAAGCATTAGATTATCTTATTTCTAGTACAAATAGATTACTAAAGATAGAAGATAATAAAAATAATTTTATCAATCTAAAAAATAAAGATGTGGTGGTGCTGGGCGGCGGCGATACTGCTATGGATTGTAATAGAACTGCTATAAGACAAGGCGCCAAATCGGTTAAATGTCTTTATAGAAGAGATGAAAGTAATATGCCTGGCTCGCAAAGAGAAGTTGTAAATGCTAAAGAGGAAGGCGTTCAGTTTGAATTTAATGTCCAACCCATAGAAATTGTGGGAAATAAGTCAGTTGAAGGCATAAAAATAGTTAAAACTGAATTAGGTGAAGCTGATCAAAACGGAAGAAGAGTTCCCATACCACTACCTGGCTCTGAAACTATTATAGAAGCTGATGTTGTAATTGTTGCCTTTGGGTTTAGAGCAAGTCCATCAAATTGGTTTAAAGATTTTAATATTAATACGCAAAATAATGGCCTGGTATTAGCACCTGAGAATCAAAAATATAAATTTCAAACTTCAAATAAAAAGATATTCTCTGGTGGAGATATGGTGAGAGGTTCTGATCTTGTGGTAACTGCGATTTGGGAAGGTCGCGAAGCAGCTAAAAGCATTATAAAATTCCTGTCATGACAATAGACAAATCATTATTTATAAGAGCTTTAAGAAAAGAAAAGCTTAGCACTCCACCTATCTGGTATATGAGGCAAGCTGGAAGATATCTTCCAGAATATAGAAAAATCAGGTCAAAATTCAAAAATTTTCTTGATATGTGCAAAGATCCAGATGTTTGCTGTGAATTAGCCTTGCAGCCTATGAATAGATTTAATCTTGATGCCAGCATACTATTCTCAGATATTCTCACTATCCCTGATGCTTTCAATCTAGGTGTTGAATTTAAAGAAGGAGAAGGACCTGTTTTTAATAACCCAATCAAAAATAAAGCAATCATAAGAGATCTTCCCAGATTTAATCCTCAAGATTTATCATATGTTTATAAGTGCGTTGAGAATCTAAGAGCCTCTCTTCCGCCAAGCATACCTTTAATTGGTTTTTGTGGAAGTCCTTGGACTTTAGCAGCCTATTCAATAGAAGGGAGCTCGTCAAAAGATTTTGGATTTACCAAGAAATTTATTTCTGAAAATACCGAAGAAGTGCATGAACTTTTAGATGCTTACACAAATGCTTGTTTTTTATATTTAAAAGAGCAGGCTATGTCTGGCATAAATGCTATACAAATCTTTGATTCTTGGGCAAATCTTTTAAATGAATCTGATTACAAAATATATTCTCTAAATTATATCAACGACCTTGTGAGAAAGCTGAAGATGGACAAAATCACTTCAAACCTACCTATTATTGTTTTTGCAAGACAGCCTGCTGGAGGAATTAGTCAGTTCTCTCACGTTTCTCTTGATTGTTTGAGTCTGTATTGGGATGAGTCTATCGATAAATCTATAAACATCTTAAAAAATAATACTGCTATACAAGGCAATCTAGACCCAAAAATATTAAAAGAAGATAATAGCGTTATTCTAAAAGAGGTAAAAATGATAATTGATAAATTTAAAGATTATCCTGGATATATCTTTAACCTTGGACATGGAATTACTCCTGATATTGATCCAGATAAGATTAAATTTGTAACTGATACTGTTAGAGAGATCTAGACTTATTTGGTTGGTTTTGGTTTATCCCACACACGCATTAATCCTTCTTGAGCGCATGATGCAACCAGTTTGCCATCTTTGCTATATATAGAGCCTCTAGAGAATCCTCTAGCATTTCCTGAGACTGGGCTATTTATGTGATAAAGAAGCCAATCGCTGAAGTCTAATTTTGAGTGAAACCAAGTAGCATGGTCCAAACTAGCACTTTGAAGCAATGGGGACATAAAGCTTAAACCATGTGGGTTATTAGCTGTTCCTAAAAGGCCCATATCAGAAGCATATAAAAGTAATGCTTGATGAATTTTTTCATCCTTGGGCATAATTCCATCAGGCTTCATCCAAGTATTCTTATATGGAGGAGATTTTTTGGGATTTAAAAAGTCTTGTGGTTCCACTGGTCTCATTTCAATTTCTCTTTCTCTAAGGAAGATGGGTAAATATTTCTTATCTATTTGATCGCTAGCATTCTTTCTATGCTGCCATTCGTTTAATAAGCCTTCTGGTCCTGGAACTTCTGGCATATCAATTTGATGGGCTAAACCTTTCTCTCGCTTTTGAAAAGAAATAGATGAATTAAATATTGCCTCCCCTTCTTGAATAGCTCGCACCCTTCTTGTTGAAAAACTTTTTCCATCTCTAATTCTGTCAACATCAAATACTATGGGTTTATCCATTTGTCCAGGTCTTAGGAAGTATCCATGAAAAGAATGGGCCATATGCTTCTTTTCAATGGTTTCATATGCTGCAATTAAAGTTTGAGCCATTACTTGCCCACCAAAAATCCTTGCCCAACCTACGCTCTTACCAGTCCATGTATATATATCTCTATCAATCTTATTAAGGTTAAATAAATTTAGAGTGCTTTCAAGAAGTGATAACGAAGATTTCGATTTTTTAGGCATAATTTGCTCGCATTATAAAATACTTTTTTATAATAAAGGAAATCTTGCAATCATAAACAAAAAACTAGAACTTTCTATTGCCAGAAGGTAGGATAACTACCCCAAATATTAAAAATATTATGTTAGTAGACCAAAAAATAGATTTACCAAAAAAAGCAGATATTAAAATAAAGGTATCAGATGTATTTGGTATTGATTCAGATCTAACTGTTTCAGGATATAAAGAAAAAACTCAATTAGTTCCTGAGATAGATAAATCTTATATATTTGACCCCGATACCACTTTAGCAATCCTTGCAGGCTTTGAGCATAACAGAAGAGTCATGATCCAAGGTTTTCATGGAACAGGTAAATCAACTCATATAGAACAAATTGCTGCTAGGCTAAATTGGCCCTGTGTAAGAATTAATTTAGATAGCCACATCTCACGGATTGATTTATTGGGTAAAGATATTATTAAGTTACAAGATGGAAAGCAGGTAACTGATTTCAAAGAAGGCTTACTTCCATGGTCTATTCAAAATCCTGTTGCGTTAGTATTTGATGAGTATGATGCAGGTAGGCCTGATGTTATGTTTGTTATCCAAAGGATCCTTGAAGCAGAAGGCAAGCTAACCCTTTTAGATCAAAATAAAGTGCTTACTCCACACCCTTCTTTTCGACTTTTTGCTACAACAAATACCGTTGGTCTTGGAGATATAACAGGTTTGTATCATGGGACTCAGCAAATCAACCAAGGTCAGATGGATCGATGGCATATTCTTTCAACTCTTAATTATTTAAGCGAAGATCAAGAGTTAAAAGTGGTTAGCTCAAAATTGAAGAATGCAAAATCAGCAAAAACACAAAAAATGTTAAAAGAAATGATCCAATTAGCTACCTTAACCAGAGAAGGTTTTGCAAATGCTGATATATCTACACTAATGTCTCCCAGAACAGTAATATCTTGGGCTGAAAATTGGGCTATTTTTAAAGATATTAGACAATCCTTTTTAATAACCTTCCTAAACAAATGCGATGATACTGAGAAACCTATTATTGCTGAATATTTCCAACGTTGTTTTGGTGAAGATATAGAGGAAAATTAGAAACAAGATAGTAGTTAAACATGGCCTGGTTAAAAAATAGAGAAAACCTTCATATTGCGGCAATATCTTCAGCAAAAGCTATTTCAAAGAATAAAGATTTAAGTTCAAAGAACACTCCCTCTAATAGATCGCCTCAACTCGGAGAAGTGTGCTTAACATCTGCTCCTAGATCATCAAAAAAATTAAATGCATGGAGAGGCGAATCTGACTTTCAAGCTTTCTGGAATCTTTTCCATAAAAATTTAGAAGAAGTGCCTTTAAAAAAAGAAGCAAGAGATGTATTTAAAGAACTAGAATTATCTAGAGTTGAGATATTGGGAGGTAAAAAATATAAAGGTGCAAAACAAAATATAACATCGCATCTGGAGGAGAAAAGTTCAGAACTTATTAATGAAAATGATAAAAATAGAATCCCTTTTGCAGCTAATCTTTGGCTAAAGAGTATCAATGGTTATAAGTTTAAGAATGAAGCTAAAGAGATTGTTAATAATTTTAAGGCTTTGTTCTTTTTAGAGGAGAATAAATCTTTAGAAGAAAATTTTATAGCCAACTTAAATGATCAATCTCTTTTTGAGAAAGAATCTTTAAAACTCTTACGTCAATTAAATCTTTTAAATGATTATTCTAATGAATCTATGGATGAAGAAGATGGATCTTCTGAATCTCTAAATGAAGAAAATGAAGAATCAATCAATTCTGAAATAGATATGGATTCTGATGCGAGTTCAGAAAAATTAGAATCCTTGGATGAAATGGATGATGATCTTCTTCAAGAAGCTTCAATAACTCCAGAAGAGAGCTCAATTCAGGAGGAATTAGATCTTCCAGGTTCATATAAAGAAATCTTAAATAAAGAAAAAAAGGTTCCTTATTCTATCTTTACTACCAAATTTGATGAAATCATCGAAGCTAAAGATCTTTCAACCCAAGAAGAGTCTCTTAGACTAAGAAATCAATTAGACAATCTAATAAAACCTCACTTAACCACTATAGGTAAATTAGCAAATAGATTGCAAAGATTGCTTTTATCTAAACAAAATACAAGCTGGAACTTTAATTTAGAAGAGGGTTTGCTGGATACAGCAAGATTATCTAGAGTTGTAATAGAGCCAGGGGCGCCCTTAAGTTTTAAAGAGGAAGCTGATAAAGAATTTAAAAATACTATAGTTAGCCTTCTTATTGATAGCTCAGGATCAATGAGAGGAAGGTCTATTAGTTTAGCTGCTATTTGTGCCGATATTATAGGTAGCACTTTGGAAAGATGCTCCATTAAAACTGAAGTATTAGGCTTTACTACTAAAAATTGGAAAGGTGGTGATTCAAAGAAGCTTTGGTTGAATCAAGGCAGTCCAACTAATCCAGGTAGGTTGAATGATGTAAGACACATTATTTTTAAAAATGCTGATAACTCATGGAGAAGAGCAAGAAAATATTTTGGAGTAATGCTAAGAGAGGGTTTGTTGAAAGAAAATATAGATGGTGAAGCATTATCGTGGAGTTTTCAGCGCCTATTAAAAAGGCCTGAAGAGAGAAAAATTCTTATAGTTATCTCTGATGGAGCTCCGGTTGATGACTCAACACTATCAACTAATCATAGTTTATTTCTAGATGACCATTTAAGAACAATAATTGATTCAATTGAAGAAGATAACAATATTGAATTGCTGGCAATAGGGATTGGACATGACGTTTCTAAGTATTATAAAAGAGCAATTACTATTCATAGAGCCGAAGAATTGGGAGAAGTTTTATTGGAAGAATTAGGAGAACTTTTTAAAAATCAATAATTCCTATAAAATAGATTTAACTTCACTATGGGGTGTCGTAAGAATTAACAAGGATTGATATGAAAATTACACATACTGATGGACCGCCAGATGATCTCTTATATTTTGATGAAGAGCTAGACCTTAATGAAAAGCATGTTGAAGATATTGCTGAAATTTTTAATACGCCTTTAACCGGCGCTTATAATTGGGACTATACGGTTGCAGATAATAGAATTAAAAGACTCTATGAATTAGGTAAAGAGCTTAATTGGAATGGATCTATTGATCTAAATTGGGACTACACCCACCCTGCTGACGAGAAAATAATGGAAGCTGATGATGAGCTTCCACATGAAACTCTAGAAGCATACGAAAATCTTTCCGAAGAAGAGAAAATTGAATTTGATAGGCATGATACTGCGGAACTTTTAAGCCAGTTTTTACACGGCGAACAGGGCGCTTTGCTTGTAGCATCTCAAATAGTTTCATGTGCACCAACATACAATGCTAAGTTATATGCAGCCTCTCAAACCTTCGATGAAGCAAGGCATGTTGAAGTTTTTAATAGATACCTTCAAGAAAAAATAGGTATTCATTATCCAATAAATCCTAATTTAAAAGCTTTAATAGACAAAATCTTAACTGATGAAAGATGGGATCTAAAATTTATTGGCATGCAAATTATTATTGAAGGATTAGCATTAGCGGCTTTCCAGATGGCAAAAGCTCTCACCAAAGATCCTCTTTTAAAACAATTATTGCATTATGTTGTAAGAGATGAGGCGAGACATGTAACCTTTGGTATTAATTATTTAGAAGACTTTATTAAAACTCTTTCTCCTCAAGAGATAGAAGATAGAGCTGAGTTTGCCTATGAGGCATGTGTTATTTCTAGAGAACGTCTTATTAATACAACTGCCCAGGAAAAATACTTAAAGATGACTAGAGAAGAAGCTAGAGAATTTCAATTATCTACTAGCGCTAATGCAGCTTTTAGAAACTTCTTATTCTCAAGAGTAATACCAAACCTTGCAAGAATTGGACTGTTAACTGATTCAGTTAGACCAAAATTTGAAGCTTTAGGGTTGTTAGAATATGAAAATGCGCCCGATGATTTTGAAGTAGATTGGGTTGAATTAGAGAAGCCTCTTGAAGATTTCAACAAAATACCTGAAGCAATCTAAGTTATTTCTTCTTAGCACCCTTCTCAGTTTTAACTGTTTTGGTGCTATATCTATAATAAATCCATCTGCTGATCCTTATTCTGATATCCAAGAAGCTCTCATTCTAGCTGAGCCAGGTGATATTGTTCGATTAACTGCAGGTTTTTACGAGCTGGAAGACAGTCTATCTATTGATGTAGCCAATATAAGGCTTGAAGGAGAAGGTATAGATAAAACTATTTTATCGTTTAAAAACCAAAAATCTGGCGCTCAAGGCCTTTCTGTAACTTCTGATGGGGTTGTGCTTCAAGATTTTGCTGTTGAAGATGCAAAGGGTGATGCGATTAAAGTTAAGGGTGTTAACGGCATAAGTTTTATTAGAGTAAGAACAGAATGGACTGGAGGAGTATCTTCGGAAAATGGCGCTTATGGGCTTTACCCTGTCGAATCAAAAAATGTATTCAT
>Ga0208130_1001256_pt1 | contig 12394 bp, 10 predicted proteins | sample ETNtaG_31_FD_185771 | JGI IMG/M metagenome (GOLD analysis project Ga0208130, IMG submission 185771) | Marine microbial and viral communities from oxygen minimum zone, Eastern Pacific Ocean - ETNP201310SV78 (SPAdes) (version 2) | ecosystem: Environmental > Aquatic > Marine > Oceanic ...
CTGGAGCAGCATCTACGCCTGGGAAGACCAGCCCGACATTCATTCGGTTTCATACAACACGCCCCTGTTTGACGGTGATGGCCAGTTGCTGGGGGTGATCGGCGTGGACATGGTGATCAACCAACTCAGCACCTGGCTCCACCAGGTGTGGGGGAGCCGAGACGGCCTGGCGGTGCTGATCGAAGCCGATGGACGTCTGATCGCCAGCTCAGACCCCAGCATTCCCCTCACAACAACAGGAGAAAACAACGAGCGCAGCAGCCTCGGCGAACTGAAGCACCCTCTGGCGGAGATGCTGCATCGGATCCAACAGGCGCCAGGGGGCGCAGCGCAGCCGCAACTCCTTCGCCACGAGAACGGAACCTTCCTGCTGCAGTCGACGCCATGGGGCAGTGACCTCGGTCTCGACTGGGTCTTGCTGACTGCCAGCAGTGCCAACGCGGAGGTAACGCAAGCCCGAATCACACTCGCCATTGAGATCGGCGCTGCCGTGCTGGCCCTGGGCTTCACCCTGCTGCTGAACCGCAGCCTGATCAACAGGATTCTTCAGCCGTTGAACGCCCTGCAGCGGGCCAGTCAGACCACCGAAAAGCAAATCAACCAGCTAAAGGATTCCCAGCCTCAGGCCTTGGAATACCGCTGTGAACTGGACCAGAACAGCGGCCAGGAATTGCTGGACCTGAACGTGGCGGTTCAGTCGATGGTGAACACCTTCAATCAACTCACCCAGAACCTCGCCGCCAAGGAGCAGCAGATCACGCGGATGTTTCAGGAGCAGCGCCTTCAGGATGAACAGGACCTGGCGCAAATGAACCATCGGCTGAAGGTGAGTCTTGAAGCCGCGGCCATCGCCCACGAAATCAATCAACCCCTGAGCATCCTGCGCCTGACGGCACAACGTTTGCAGCATCAACTACGCGAGCGCGCCGAGGCGGACGATCCCACCGAACTGCTGGAAGCGCTGCAGATCCTTGACGATCAAGCCAGCCGGATCGCACAGACAACCGACCAGATGAAGGCGATCATCCGCAATGCGAACACCAGTCTGAGCCGAATCGATCTGCGTGACGTGCTGGACAGCATTGAGCTGTATGTGAAGTCCAACCTGATTGAAGCCAGCAGCTGGATCACGACATCTCTGCCCTCCGAGCTGAAAGAACAGCAGGCCTGGGTGGAAGGCGATGCCGTCCAGCTCCAGATCGCCGTGATCAATCTGGTGAAAAATGCTGTGGACGCCCTCTCGCATCAACCTCCCACCACGGTTGCTCCGGAGATCGCGATTCGACTCGAACGCCGGGAACAGCATTGGGCGATCGTTGTCGACGACAACGGTCCCGGACTGCCTGACGACCACACCGGTGACATGCCGCTTTACAGCAGCAAGCCTTCCGGCAGCGGCCTGGGACTGTTCATCGTGCGCTCGGCGATGGAGGGCCACAACGGAGCACTGACGCTCGGCGTCAGCCCCAGCGGCGGCACCCGCGCGGTGCTGCTCCTCCCCAGACAGGGCTAGCCCCCCCAGAACTGGGGATTGCCTGGACCGCTGTTGCCGAGAAGGATCTGGAGATCCTGGCCAACAGCATGGTTACGGTCGATCAGCTTTGCTGTCTCGACGGTCTGATCTGGCTTCAGTCAGGCAATGCGGTTGGGGCTCTGACGCTCCAGCACCAAACCACCGTCAGCAGAAATCAGCGGAAATGCGCGAAGGCCTTCGGTGTCGACGTGCTCAAACGCGATGGCCTCTGGCAGATCGAAGGGGACTGCCAACTCCTGGAGTTGGAGCGGGGCGTGCATCAGGCGGCGCGGCTGAAACTTGGCCAGGGTCTGCGACTGGAGGCGGCCTTCAGCCCTGAAACCGCCCTCCCTGAAGACCTCGCAAGGGTCTGGACCGTTGGCAGCTCCCGCATCCGCAAGCCCGATCACTTCGCAACCTTGCTGGAACAACGCGTGATCGAGGCCTGGCTCACGTCTTCAGTGCCGCTCCCGGGAGGCAGTGATTCCATCGTCAGCATCCCGGTGACGGAGGACCCTGAACCAATGCAGCTGGTGGTGCATCGCGACCTCCACCAGCAAGCCGTGATGGCGGGGCTGGTGGCCGGCTTGATCGCTCAGCATCAGCAACAGCCGATTCGGCCCCAGTCGCCCTAAGCCTCCGCGTCCACCTCACCGATCAACCACCAGTTGAATCCATAGGGCGGAAGATTCACAAACCACTCCGGTGAAGCAGGGGGGAATTCACAACCCCACATCACCTCACGGGTGCGCTGACCAGCCCACTCCGAAAGATCCAGACTGAGCGAGGCTCCGGCTGCGGTGACATTGGCGGCCACGAGCACCGTCATCGCCTCGGTGCAGCGGAGATACACCAGCACTCCGGGGTGGGGGCTGTGGAGCAAGCGGAAGCTTCCATGCCGCAGTGCTGGCAGCAGCCGGCGGCAGGTGAGCATGCGCCGGTGCCAATTCAGCAGCGACCCCGGCAGCTGCTTCTGCACCTCCACATTCACCACGCGGTAGTCGTAGCCGGGAGCGGTGATCGGTGGCAGCACCAACAGCGGATCGGGGGCCGTGGAGAAGCCACCGTTGCGGGCCGGCGTCCAGGCCATCGGCGTGCGGTTTGGATCACGGTCCCGCAGACCGGGCCAGTCGCCCATGCCCAGTTCATCGCCGTAATACAGGCAGGGCATCCCTGGAAGGCTGTAGAGGAGCCCATGCAGCAACCGGTTGGAGCGTGGATCGCCATTGAGAAGAGGAGCCAGGCGTCGGTTGATGCCCCAGTTCAACCAATGCCCCTGTCCCTGGGGCAGGCCCACCCGGATGGTCTGAATCACCTCATCACTGATGAGATGGCCATCCCCCAACCAGAGTTCATCGTGATTGCGCAGGGGCAGGGCCCAGCGAGCACCAGATACCGCCTGCTCGGCTTGCATCAGACACTCCCCGAGCTGCTGGGTGCGGCCACTGGCAATGGCGGCAAACAGATGGGCGGTGAGCACGAAGTTGAACGCTCCATGCAGTTCGTCATCCGACAGGTATGGAGCGGCCTCCTCCACCGGCTGAATCGCCTCTCCCAGCAAGAGCACATCACGGCCATGGGCATCCACCCGCTCCCGCAATCGCTTGAGGAAGGCGTGGGTCTCCGGCAACCCCTCGCAGCGGGTGCCCTCTGACTCGAACAGGAACGGAACCGCATCCAAACGGAACCCGTCAACGCCGCGATCCAGCCAGAAGTCGACCACCTCCAGCATCGTGTCCTGCACCCAGGGATTCTCGTAATTGAGATCGGGTTGATGACGCAGAAAACGGTGCAGGTAGTACTGCTCGGCAACCGGATCCCACTCCCAGTTGGAAGCCTCGAAGTGCCGGAACAGAACCGGTGCCTCGGCGTAGCGCTTGGGGTCGTCGCTCCAGACGTACACATCCCGTTCAGGACTGCCCTTGGGAGCCCAGCGGGCCCGCTGGAACCAGGGATGCAGGTCACTGGTGTGGTTCAGCACCAGGTCCAAAATCACGCGCATGCCCTGGCTGTGGGCCGCCGTGAGGAACCGATGGAAGGAGGAGAGATCACCCAGGTCTGGATGGATTCCGGTGAAATCGGTGATGTCGTAGCCCCCATCCCGCAGGGGGGAGGGATAGATCGGAGTCAACCAGAGGGTGTTGACCCCCAGCCAGCGCAGATACGGCAACCGCGCCGCAAGCCCCTTGAAATCACCGGTGCCATCGCCATTCCCATCGGAATAGCTGCGAACGATCAGCTGGTAGATGACCGTTCCTGACCACCACGGAAGCGCTGGGGTCATCCCCCGGTTGCAGATTCACCACTGCTAGACCCGACTGGCCTGATCGTCAGCCCTGTGGCCCTCACCCAAACGCAACTGAGCCGGATGAAGGAGCTCGTGGGGGCTGGGCTGACCCGTCCCCTGGCCTGGCGCCGAGAGCAATTGCAACGGCTCTCCGCCCTGGTGGAGGAGCACGAATCGGAGGTGCTCGAGGCCCTCGCCGCCGACCTCGGCAAACCACCCACCGAAGCCTTTTTTGAGCTGGTGGCCCTGCGACAGGAGCTCAAGCTCACTGGCCGGCAGCTGGAGCGGTGGATGCGACCGCGCCGCGTGGCTGTGCCTCTCTCACTGCGCCCCGGCCAGGCCAAGGTTGTGCCGGAACCACTCGGGTGCGTTCTGGTGATCGGACCTTGGAACTATCCCTTTCAACTGACGCTGCGGCCCTTGATCAGTGCCCTGGCTGCTGGCAACACGGCCGTGCTCAAGCCTTCAGAACACGCCAGTGCCATCGCGGATCTGATTGCACGGCTGATCCCTCAGCACTTCGAGCCTGAGGTGGTGCAGGTGGTGCAGGGAGATGGTGCCGTCGCAGCCAACCTGGTGGCCATGCCCTTCGACCACATCTTTTTCACCGGTGGCGGCAGCATCGGCCGAAAGGTGCTGGAGGGGGCCGCTGCCCACCTCACACCGGTGACCCTGGAACTGGGGGGCAAGAGCCCCGCCATCGTTCTTGAGGGGGCCGACCTCACGGTGGGAGCGCGTCGTTTGATCTGGGGCAAGGGGATCAATGCCGGCCAGACCTGCATCGCTCCAGACCATCTGCTGGTGCCACCCGCCCTGCGTTCACCGCTGCTGAAGGCGATGGAGGAGGCCCGAACGGAGATGTATGGCTCCGATCCCCTCAACTCGAATCAGCTGGGGCAGATCATCAATGAACGCCAGTTCAATCGGCTGGAGCAGCTGCTGGAGTCCGCCAGAGCGGATGGGCGCATCCTGATCGGAGGTGAAATCAGCCGGGAGCAGCGGCGCATCGCCCCCACCGTGATTCGTGTGGATGACCGCAATGATCCGCTGATGGCCGAGGAACTGTTCGGACCTCTCCTGCCTGTGCTGGTGCTGGACGACCTCACCACAGCCCTTCAGGAGATCCGCCAGGGCCCCAAACCGCTGGCGCTGTACTTGTTCGGCGGTAGTGAGGCCCAGCAACAGCAGGTGCTCACCACCACCAGCTCAGGCGGGGTCTGCCTGAACGATGTTGTGATGCAGGCCGGGGTGCCACAACTGCCCTTCGGCGGCGTCGGTGCCAGCGGGATGGGCAGCTACCACGGCCAAAGCGGCTTCGACACGTTCAGCCACCACAAGGCGGTGCTCAAGCGCCCCTTCCGCTTTGATTTCAAGCTGCGCTACCCGCCCTACAAGGTGGATCTCAACCTGCTGAAGCGGCTGGCGGGATAAGGCGCGCGCATCACCAGCACATCCCTTCTGCAGCAAGTGCTCTGGGGGGCTGGCGCTTTACCCCAGGCACCGTATGTTGCGGGCATCTGCCGGAGACGAATGCGCCGTACCGCTCTTGCCGCCCTGCTGCTGACGGCCTGGTTCCCCCTGTCAGCCACGGCTGCCTCGGTGACGGTGCGGTCCGGCGAAACACTCTCCGATATCGCCAACCGTTATGGGGTAAGCGTCGGCACGCTGATGCGGATGAATGGGATCCGCAATCCAGACCTTGTTCAAGCCGGGAGCCGCCTGCAGGTGCCAGGCCCCACCGTGACGGCAGGCTCGGGCCGCCATCGCGTCAACAGCGGGGAAACCCTCAGCAGCATTGCCAGCCGATACCAGGTCCGCAGTCGCGACCTGATGGCCCTCAACAACCTGCGCAATGCCAACCACGTTGAGGTCGGCCAGACCCTGCGACTTCCCAGCAATGCCGTGATGCCCCGTCCGGCCTTCAAGCCGGTGGCTGTAACCCCGATCCCCGGAGCCACGGAACACACCGTTGCCAAAGGCCAGACCGTCACGCAGATCGCCAAGGCCTACAAGCTGCCAGTGGCCAGCCTGATCAGCATCAACCAGCTGAGTGACCCCAACAAAGTGGAGGTGGGCACGCGCCTCTACCTGACTGACCCCTCCTTCAAGACACCCATCACCACCCAGGCGCAGCCGGCAACAACGAAACCGGTTCAAGCCAAGGCCAAGCCCGTCCAAACCAAGGCTGTCCAAACGAAGCCAGTCCAAACCAAGGCAGTGCAAACGAAACCGGTTCAGGCCAAAAAACCAGTGGTCAAGGCCAAGCCGGTCAAGGCCGCCAAGCCCAAGCAGACCCTGGCCAAATCGGCTGACTGGCGCACCTATGGCCCGCTCCAGGTGGACTGGGGCAACTGGCAAGCCATGGGTGGCAGTCAAGTGGTGCCCACCCTCAATGCCCAGGGGCAGGCTCTTTATCTGGCTGTGAACTGTTCCGCCAAGAAGATCAATGCCACCGGTGCCGATGGGAGCTGGAAAACCTGGGAAGCACCGAAGAACCGCTTCGAAAAAGACCTGGTGAAGGACCGTTGTCAGGTCAAGGTCTGATCTGAATCAGGCGGCGTAATCGAGCGGCCAGGGGGAATCCAGGAATCTCCGGCCGCTTTCGCGGAGATACAGCCGCTGAGCACCGTCGTTGCTTTCCTGGATCAACTCCTCTTGCACGAGCCGACGGGCCAACCAGGTCCAGCGGTCATGGCGTCCAGGTTCATGCAGAGCCAGGTGCTCTCCAAGGCGACGCATCTCCGTGCCGTCCTGCTCGGCCAGATGGGCCAGGAGCGTTTCCACCTGAGCTGACCAGTCGCGTCGTTTGGGGGACTCCACGCAGCGATCGCAGCGACCACAGGGACCCACCAACTCGCCGACAGCCAGCAGCAATGCCTGTTCACGGCACATTTCACCCTCAGCAACAGCCTCCATGCGACGCAGCTGCTGCTGAGCCAGGTCCAAGCGGCGACGATCCTCCAGGGAATCGCTGCCCCGGGTCGAGGCCCGCATGGCCCAGCCCAGGCTGGTGCGATCACCCGGCGAAAACAGCACCTGGCAATGGGCCGGCTTGCCGTCTCTGCCGGCGCGGCCCGATTCCTGCAGATAGCCCTCAGGTGTGGCCGGCAGATCGAGATGAAGCACCAGGCCCACATCGCCACGGTCAACGCCCATGCCGAAGGCCACCGTCGCCACCAGAACGGGCCGCTCGTGCTCAAGAAACAGCTTCAGAGCCTGCTGGCGGGTCTCCGGATCCAGACCGGCGTGATACGGCGTTGCCGCAACCCCTTGGTCAGTCAGACGTTCCGCCCACTGCTCCACCGAACGACGGGTGCGGGCGTAGATCAGCGCAGCACCACGGGACATCTCCAGTGCCTCCAACACCTGCGGCATGGGGTCCCTGGGGCGCCGCTGCATCGTGTAGTGCAGGTTGTCCCGGCGGGCCGAACTCACCTGCACGAGCGGGCGACGCAGATCCAGCAGGCGAATGATGTCGGCCCGCACCCTTGGGGCTGCCGTCGCGCTGAGGGCCAGCATCGGCACTCCCGGGCAGAGGCTGCGGATCTGACCCAGGCGGCGGTAATCGGGGCGGAAGTCATGCCCCCAGGCACTGATGCAATGGGCTTCATCCACCGCCAGGGCCACCAGTCGGCCCTCCCTGGCATGACGTTCCAGCATCAGCCGGGTCTGCTCACCCTGAAGTCGTTCCGGCGCGATGTAGAGGAGTCGCAGCGTGGCGTCCTGCAGCTGCTCCAGGGCCTGCTGTCGTCGAGCTGGCTCGAGTCCGGCATGCAGGCAAGCCGCAGCGATCCCCCGTCGCTGCAGGGCCATCACCTGGTCCTCCATCAGCGCCACCAACGGTGAGATCACCACCACCAGGCCCTCGCGCACCAAGGCCGGCAGCTGATAGCAGAGCGACTTACCGCCACCGGTGGGCAGAACCGCCAGCGCGTCCCGGCCAGCCAGCACAGCATCCACCACGGGCCGTTGCCCGGGGCGGAAGCCATCCCAGCCGAAGTGGGTCTGCAATGCACGCTCGAGCGAAGCCAGAACACACCAGATGTGGAGGCTCCAGATTATCGAGCACAAGATCTGGAGTCAGGCCAGCGGTGGCGGATCCAATTGATCGGGGGACTCCTCCACCAGCTGGAGCCGCACCCGCTTGCCACCCGCGAGCTCTCCCAACGACACCCGCAAGGTGGCGCCGCTGAGGGTCTGCAGAGCATTCAGCACATCGCGCAGGTAGGGCGTGCTGCTTCCGCTTTCAACCCAGAGCCGCTCCTGAAGCCCCCCCAAGCGCCGCCAGGAGGTGTGCAGCTTCAGCACCGCCGACTCAAGGGCCTGGGCCTGGCCCACCGCATCAGCCAGCAGGCCGAGGGCATCCAAGCGCTGGGCCTCCTGCATGGCGCGGTCCAGGTCCAGTTCCCCCTGCTGGAAAGCCCGCACGGCAACACCCGACTCGGTTGCCTTGGTGATCCAGCGCGCTGTGCTGGTGACGTCCTTGATCCGATCGAGTTCGGGCTCATCGCGGAGCACCTTGCGCAGATCTTCCTGATGCGGCTCAGGGAGCTTGGCCAATTCCCGCACCAGAGGGGCTACCGCACGGGGTGGCAGAAGGTTCTCCTGAGTGCGCTGACGAATTTCCACCGGCAGCAAAGGGCTGGTGGCCGCTGTGAATTCATCGGTGAGGCGGCGCACCTGCTTGCGGGTGATTTCCTGCCCCTCATTGGCGGCTTCGGAAATCATCAGCTGAACTTCGGGAACCGCCTGAGCGGTTTCCATGAAGGCCCGTTTGGAGAACTGATTGACGCTGCTCTCTTCCAGGGTGCCGTCGCTGAGCATGCTGTCGGCGGATTCCGCCAGTTGAATCAAGCCATAGGCGCGGGTCTTGCTGATTTCCCGCTCCCGCAGCCACTGCAGAAATCCAGCGCCTCGGGCTTCACCGCCTCGCTTTTCCTTGTCCCGAACAGCGCGGAGGATGCGACCGCGCCAGATCTCGGTCTGGAGATCAAAGCGGTCGCAGACGGCCCAGGCCTGTTCCAGCCGAGCCAGAAATTCCATCGTGCTGATGTCGTCCTGCTCCGGGTCCGGCAAATCCAGCTGAAGCAGCGACGGATCTGGATCAAGGGCGATGGAACTGGTCAAAGGGACGCCGACGACGAAGGGACGACATTCTGTGACGCAGCGGTCATCACCCTCCATTCCACGAGATACGCTCCGATTGCATCTCCTTATGCCCAGCGATGGCGATCACCCGCGGCGCCAAGGTGCGCATCAAGCGTCCTGAGTCCTACTGGTTCAACGAAGTTGGCACCGTTGCCTCCATCGACACCTCGGGAATCCGCTACCCCGTTGTCGTTCGCTTCGAAAAGGTCAACTACAGCGGCCTGCAGGGCGTTGACGGTGGCATCAACACCAATAATTTCGCCGAAGCGGAACTCGAGCCGGCCTGAGGCCGTTGCCTGAACTCCCTGAAGTCGAGACGGTCCGTCGGGGACTGGCAGACCGTCTTGTCGACTTCAAAATCGCGCAGGTTGAAGTCTGCAGGCCAAGGGCCATTGCCAGCCCTGGAGGTCCTGATGAGTTTGTAGCTGGCCTCTGCGGAATGACGGTGGGGCAGTGGCAGCGCAGAGGGAAATATCTGATGGCAGCCCTGGAGCCCGAAGGAGGTGTTTGGGGTGTGCATCTGCGCATGACCGGCCAATTCCAATGGCATGAGCAGCCCTCAGAACCGTGCAAACACACCCGTGTTCGCTTCTGGAACTCAAAAGAGCATGAGTTGCGCTTTGTGGATGTGCGCAGCTTCGGAGAAATGTGGTGGGTTCCTCCGGGCCAACCGATGGAAGAGGTGATCACAGGCTTAACGCGACTCGGGCCTGAACCCTTCAGCACCGACTTCTCTGCCAGTTATCTGAAGCAGAAACTCAAGGGCAGCAGCCGACCGATCAAAACAGCGCTGTTGGATCAAGCCCTGGTGGCTGGAGCGGGCAACATCTACGCGGATGAATCCCTCTTCGCATCAGGCATCGCCCCTTTCACGCCCGCAGGGCAGCTGGAGCTCAAACAACTGGAGAGGTTGCGGGATGCCCTGGTGAATGTTCTGACCATCAGCATTGGAGCCGGTGGCACCACCTTCAGTGATTTCCGCGATCTCGAGGGGGTGAATGGCAACTACGGCGGCCAGGCCTGGGTCTACCGACGTGGTGGAGAACCCTGCCGCAGCTGTGGAACACCCATTCAAAGGGAAAAGTTGTCGGGCCGAAGCACCCACTGGTGCCCGACCTGTCAAAGCTGATTGGGCAGCGGAAGCGCAGAGAGAACCTCCCGATAGGGAGGACGAAGCACGCCGAATTCGGTGATGAAACCTGTCACCAGATGAGCCGGAGTGATGTCGAAGGCAGGGTTCCAGGCCTGGGCCCCAGGAGCCGCGACGCCCACTCCCTTTGCGTGGGTGATCTCCTCTGCATCGCGTTCCTCAATGGTGATCGCGTCCCCATCAACCGTCGCTCGATCAATGCTGCTGCCAGGGGCGCAGACATAAAAGGGAATGCCGTGGGCTCGGGCCACAAGCGCCAGGTTGTAAGTGCCGATCTTGTTGGCAACATCGCCATTGGCAGCAACACGATCACAGCCCACCATCACGGCATCCACTTCACCCCGGCGCATCAGCAATCCACTGGCTCCATCAACAATCACGGTGCAGGGAACCCCGAGACAACCCAATTCCCAGGCAGAGAGAGCAGCCCCTTGCAAGCGGGGACGCGTTTCATCCAGCCAGGCATGGCACAGCAGGCCACGGGCATGGGCGGCTGCAATCACCCCGAGGGCGGTACCAACGCCTCCCGTAGCGATGGCACCCGTGTGGCAATGGTGCAAGACCCGGCAGCCCTGAGCCAACAGGGAAACGCCATGATCCACCAGCCGCTGGGTCAAAAGACGATCCTCCTGCTGAAGCGCAGCGGCCACACCGGCGAGCGCTTCAACATCAACTGGAGCTGCGGAGCCCATGGCCGCCTGCATCCGGTTGAGGGCCCAGCCGAGGTTGACGGCGGTTGGCCGTGATGCACGCAGGCCTCGGATCGCAGTGGGGAGGTCATCTCCGGAGCGTGCCGCCAGAACAACCCCCCAGGCCGCCGCGATACCGATCGCGGGTGCACCACGCACAGCCATGGAGGAAATCGCCTCAGCAACCTCCTGCCATCGGTGCAGTTGCATGAAGACCACAGCAGCGGGAAGTTGTCGCTGGTCCAGCAACTCCAGGTGATCACCGCTCCAGCGGCAACTGGGGGGAAGCGTCAATGCACGTGGGCCTCTGTGTCCTGTATAGAAGACGGAGGGATAAGCGGATTGTGACCGCAAACCAAACCCAGCGCGAACGATTGACTGAGGTGATGCAAGGCATCCACCGACGCGGCTGGTGCGATGGCACCGGAGGGAACTTCAGCATGGTGCTGCAGCATCAGCCCCTGCAGTTGCTCATGGCACCCAGTGGTGTTGACAAGGGGCAGGTACCTGCCGATCAGCTGATTGTTGTGGATGGGCAAGGCAAGGTTTTAACGGGCAAGGGAAAAGCCAGTGCCGAAACAGCGCTGCATCTACGCATTGTTAAAGCAACCCAAGCTGGAGCTGTACTACACACCCATTCCGTTGCCGGAACGGTGTTATCTCGCCATTACGAAAACTCAAGAGGGATTGTCTTGGAGAGCTGGGAAATGCTGAAAGGCCTGGTCGGAATCAACACCCACGCCAGCAGCATCACCATCCCCGTGATCAGCAACAGTCAGTCGATGCATGAACTGTGCGAAGCCGTCGCACCCTTTTTGGAAACCTCGCCCTGCGGATTTCTGGTGGCCGGGCACGGCCTTTACGCGTGGGGGGCTGATCTGGATGCAAGCAAACGACACCTGGAAATCCTGGAATTTCTCTTGAAGGTGAGATTGACCCAAATGCAGATTGGAGATCAATGATGAATCAACAACATCTTCTGCTCGACATCGAGGGAACAACATGCCCAGTGAGCTTTGTCAGCGACGTTTTGTTCCCCTTCGCCAAGCAAGAACTGAGCCACTACATCAAACAACACTGGGACGAGAGCCCTCACAAGAAGCCAATCCAAGCCGCCAAGAAGGAATGGCTGGATGACCAATCTCCCGAAAGCATGAAGATCAAACAGCAGGTTGCAAAGCGGGAAACAGAGGAGATGGACGGATTAATTCAATACCTGAAACACTTGATTAGCATCGACAAGAAGTCGACAGCACTCAAAGACCTACAGGGGAAAATCTGGGAACACGGGTATAGCATTGGAGAACTCAAATCTCAACTGTTCCCAGAATCTGCTGAATGCCTGCGTAAATGGCACGAACAAGGATTAACGTTATCGGTCTATTCGTCGGGCAGTATTCAAGCTCAAAAACTGCTTTACAGGCACAGCCCTGCGGGTGACCTTGAAAAACTTTTCAGCCACTGGTTTGACACCCATACAGGCCCTAAAAAATCCACGGAGAGCTACACAAAAATCGCCGAGCAGCTCCAAAGCTCGCCCAACAAGATTTGGTTTGTGAGTGACAACGGAGCTGAATGCGATTCCGCTCGTTCGGCAGGAATGCACA
>Ga0208130_1001257_pt1 | contig 12388 bp, 13 predicted proteins | sample ETNtaG_31_FD_185771 | JGI IMG/M metagenome (GOLD analysis project Ga0208130, IMG submission 185771) | Marine microbial and viral communities from oxygen minimum zone, Eastern Pacific Ocean - ETNP201310SV78 (SPAdes) (version 2) | ecosystem: Environmental > Aquatic > Marine > Oceanic ...
TTCCTTCAAGAAGGAGATGTAGTTACGACAGAAATAGAAGGTCTTGGAACTCTTAGGAATAAATGCAAAAGGATTACAAATCACTCAGGAATTGAGTAAATTAGATTTACCAAGACAATACGAATTTACTATTAATAGATAAGAGAATGAAATTAGGTTGGTCTCACACAGTTTTGAACATAAAAAATAAAGAGAAAATCTTAGATTTTTATGTGGATACTTTAGGTTTTAAGATCAGTGACAGTGGACCTGTATTTGAAAATGGTCCGGAAATAATATTTATTAGCTATGACCCTAACGAACATCACCAGTTAGCTTTTGTATTGGGCAGAGAAGATTTAAGTTCTTCGACAGCTCTAAATCATATTTCCTTTAGGGTTGAAAGTTATGCAGAATTAAAACAAATCAAAGATAAGTTTGATGCTATTAACCATGACTATATGCCTTTATGTCATGGCAATGCCTTATCGTTTTATTTTAATGATCCAGAGAATAATGGAATGGAAATATTCTTTGATACACCCTGGGATGTTGAGCAGCCACAAGGAGAACCTTGGGATCCTGAGCTTGATGAAAAAGAAGCTCTTGATTGGGTGGAAAAAACCTTTAAAAATAAACCAGGCTTTGTTTTAAGGGCTGAAAGTAAAAAAGAATTTGTAAATAGATAAATAAAAGAGGAATTAATATGTCAAAGGTATCTTCAAATAAAGTCGCAATAATAACAGGTGGAAGTAGAGGTGTAGGTGCAGCTACAGCCAAGCTACTTGCTTCAAAGGGATGGAATGTCACTATTACCTGCACAAGTTCTATGGACGACGCAAATAGTGTAGTTAAAGAGTGTGAAAAATTAGGAGTTGAAGCTATAGCCCTAACAGCCGACGTTTCTGAAGATAATTCATGTATTCAAACAGCGCAGGAAACTATTAATAAATGGGGCCGTATTGATGCTCTGGTAAATAATGCAGGAACCACTAAATTTGTTTTTAATCATGCCGATCTGGACGGCTTGGATGCAGAAGATTTTTTACATATTTATAAAGTGAATGTTGTCGGACCCTTTCAGATGGTTAGAGCCTGCAAAGAAATGCTTCTAAATAGTGACAATCCAAGTGTTGTTAATATTTCTTCGATTGCTGGCATTAAAGGTTTAGGAAGCTCTCTGGCTTACGCTTCATCGAAGGGTGCTCTCAATACAATGACTAAATCTATGGCCAGAAATTTAGGACCAATTAGAGTTAATGCTATTTGTCCAGGTTTTATACAAGGTGATTGGTTAAGAAATGGTATGGGTGATGATTTATATAATGCTGCTCTAGAAAACCTAACTAATAACACTCCCTTAAAACTAACAGTGACTCCTGAGCAAGTCGCAGAGGGTATATACAGTTTTATAGGAATTAATAAAGTTGTTACTGGAGAAACTATGCTTATGGATGGCGGCCATCATTTAATTACTTAGATTTTATTTGAGTCGATCCACATAATACCCAAAGGCCTTCAAGACTATGCGGTTGAGGAAACTTCAACTGAATGAACTCTCTACCATAATGATTTTTCTTTGTGCTCAAGAAAAGTAAGAATAAAACTAGACAATATTAAATAGGTTCGCAATCAAGAGCATATAAATAACTCTTGATATTGCTGTCATCAACATCACCCCAAATTCTGCAAAAAGGTATACCATCGTCTCTATTGCCAAATTCTAGTTCATCAACTGCTAGTCTAAATATCACTTGATCAGTATTCTTTCGTGTAATTTCATAGTAACCATCCAGAAAAACCTTTTGACCTATCACATCTACCGAGTAAGTCATTTCCATTGTATCCTTTGTCACATGCATGAAATTGAGTTTACCCTTCCATGTTGCACCTTTGGCCTGTGAGGCATCTGAGCAAGCATACAAGAGAAAAGTGAATATAAAGACTGTAAAACTAGTCTTTATCTTTTGTTCTGTAATCACCAAACTCTTTATCTCTTTTGGTAAGGGCTTCTTTCAAACCAGAGGATAATTCTTTTAGATGATCTCTGGTAGATCGACTATGCATAGCTAAAGCCTGTAATTCAGTTCCAGCTCTTATGCCATCTCTCATCCCCATGATTTCCATTTGTCTGTGTATTGCCCTTTTATTAATTGCTTGTATGTCAGCTGGCACTTTAGCAATCTTACTGGCAATTTTTTCTACTTCCTCTGAAATTATTTCAGATGAAAATGATTTATTTGCAAATCCGTTAGCTGCGGCTTCCGTACCAGTAATAGATTCACCAGTCAGCATCATCTCCATTGCGTTTCTCATGCCCAATAACCATGGAAAGAATTGATTATCAGGTGGACTCATTGATCTAACAACTGGATAACCTATTTCTGCGTCGTCCGTTACGTAAACAAGATCACAAGAAGCTGCAAGTTCAGTTCCCCCTGCCAGACAATAACCATGAACTTCTGCAATAACAGGTGTAGAGAGATCCCATATTTTGAAAGCGCCTTCAATTACATGACGTGGCCAAAATCCATCTGTTTTAGAAGAATGATAAGGAAGATCTTCACTATTATCATACGATAGATCGTAACCAGCACAGAAACAAGAACCCTTTCCTGAAATTATGATGGCCTTGATTTCAGGATCTGAATCATACCTTTCTAAACAATCAAAAAGTTCTTTTCTTAATGGATTGCATAGTGCATTTCTCTTTTCAGGCCTATTTAAAATAATACGCCTTACTGAAGTTTCAGGTTCAGTGCATTCGATAAACTTATAAGTCATATATATGATGTTACTCCGAAAAAGGTTTTTTAACACTAATTGAAGTGTCTTCAAGTAATACTTCAAAAGTCCGCAGATCTTCAAAAGCCGGAGGGGACTGGACAGACCCGTCAGATAGATCAAATACAGCTCCATGAACGGGACAAGTTATATAGTTATCGATAATTTGCCCACCACAAAGAGGAATATCTGCATGAGAGCATTTATCTTCAACAGCAAAAACACCTTCGCTGGTATGGCATATCAGTATATCTATATCATCAACATTAACTGTTAAGGACTGATTTAACTCAATATCAGTTATGTCAGCTACTTGGATAAATTCTTCAGTCATTGTTAACACTTTGATGAACTTTTAAGCCCATGAAGGAAATAAGCATTGCAAATGGCAATGCAGCCCAAGTAACGGATAAAACTGCCAGACCAGTACCAACCAATCCTCTCACAAACCAACCTCCAATCACATCACCAGATCTAGCAAGAAAAGTATCAATAAAAACGGTTGATTTGTAACGGTCTTGTTGCTTAAGTTTAGTATAAATGGATTCTCTGGTTGGTTTATTTAGACCATATTCGAAAATTCTCAAACTAATTACAACCATCATAACCGTAGTAATATTTGGAAAAAACGAGTAAGCCATAAATGCCATAGCAAACAATAAGCCATAAACTGTAAGTACTGTTAAGCTTCCAATTTTTCTCAGTACATAAGATGCAAGAAATACCTGCATTATCAATGTCAAAGGTGTAACAATTTGTTCTATTCTTGCAAAAAGACCTGTCCTTTCACATGGGTCTTGCGACCACTCTTCAACTATTCCTAGTGAGATCATCCACGATGTAGTCATCAACATTGTAAAAAGAACGACATAGACTCCTAAATTTCTTATAGCAGGATCTTTAAAGATATTTTGTACGGCCTCAAGGCTAGAGCCACCTATTTCTCCTGAAGAGTCAGATTCTATTCGCACAGGCTTAAAAGATCTTGAAAAATATATTGCAAATAAAAGAGAGAAGATTGAAAAGACTATTAAGCTCATGGGACCCAAGTCAGATATCGAAGTGTTACCGCAAATTTCTGTTGAGAAGTATCTTGCAACAGAGGAGCCAAAAAAGGCTCCTAAGGAGCCGCCAGCACTAATAATTCCAAAAAATCTTTTTGAATCTGTGTGATCAAAAAAATTGATCATGGTCACCCAAAAGATTGAGACCACAAAGAAAGAGTATACATTTGCCCATATATAAAATGCTCTACCTGTCCAAATTCTGCCCTCTTCACCTGAAAAGGACCATAGAGACAAAAAAATAATTAAATTTAAAATAAAGAAAGAGTAGATATATAGGATGATTTTATTCTGGCTTATTCTTGAAACTAACCAAGAATAAATGGGATTAATTATCAACATTGCCAGCATTACTCCCATCAAGAGCCAGGGGAGATTATAAATACCGCCCTGAACGGCTAATTCATTCCTTACAGGCCTTAAAGCGTACCAAGAAGCCAAAACAAAGAAAAAGAATAGGAAAGCTTTAAACAAAATTAAATATTCTTTTCTTTCTATACTTGGAAAAAAACTTACTGATTTATTATTCATTTATAAATTAAATCTTTCAATATCAACTACCATAAGATTGGATATGTTTTTATACTCTTATGATGGATATCCAACCATTTGTAATGTTTAGTAACTCACATCTAGTTACTTTGTTAATCATTATATCAATAGCCTTTCTTTTGCCTGCAATAATAAAAAACAAAAGAAGAGAAGATAAACTTCTCATAGCGAAGGTTTTAGGTTGTGCAGCAATCTGTCTAGAGTTAGTTAAACCCTTTATTTGGCATTATTCGATGGATTTCCCTTGGGCTAGATTAATTCCTATTCACATGTGTAATTTATCAACAATCTTCATAGGGATATTTTTATTAACAGATAAGAGAATTTTTTTTGAGGTATCTTTTTTTTGGGGAATTGGTGGAGGTATCAACGCCCTATTAACACCTGATGTGCCCGATGCTTTCCCGGACCCACAATACATTCTATTTTTTTTCGGTCATGGGTTTTTAATTGTTGCTATAGCCTTTGCTTGCATCAGTTTAAAAAATAGGCCAACTTTAACCTCTGTCAGGAATGGTATTGTTTTTTCCTTAGCGACATTACCGGTAATTTATATCATCAATAAGATTGTTGGTCCTCCAGCTAACTATTGGTATTTAGGGGTAAAACCAGTCGGAGAAAGTCTACTAGATCTGTTTCCGGATCCACCAATGCACATACCGGTCCTCATTACTCTAGGAGTTATTTTATTTTATTTAATCTATTCGCCTTATTGGATTTATGATCATCTTAAGAAGCAAGATGCTCTATAAGCAGAGTAGGAATATTATGAGTGTTGGATTTCACTGTTGCGACTAATGTATTTGGCTTTCTACCCTCTTTGAGAGGAGTTATCTCGAAGCCCTCTTTTTCAAGCCTCTTATGAGTAGCCTCTAGATCTTTAACATCCCAGGCAAGGCCCCATAATTTATCTTGTGTTTCGTTATCATCATTTTTACCAATTACTTCTATGGTTGTATGATTCAGCCTAAAAAAAAGCATCCTGCCACCCCACTTCTCAACGGTTTGGTCTAAAGCAAGCCTAAGGCCGTAAATATTTTGATATACATCAATAAAGCCATCTGGATCGTTTGTATTAATAACGACATGATCTAGTTTATGAACGGATGAAGTCGGAAGACTTTCAGGTTCTGGTAATTCACCTTCTGTATGTTCAATTAAAAAGGTAAACAATCCTCTTGTTAACTTATCTGGTAGAAACAAATTCTTCCATCTTCTAATTTTTCCGCTATCAAAATCTAGACCTTCACCTTGAGAAACACTACCAAAATCAAATCCTTTTTTTAATAATTGATTTTTACTATTTTCTAAATCCTCTGTACCTAGAACAATACCAGTCAAGCCTTCACCATTTTCTTCAATTGTTTTTGTAACAAGTTGCGCTCCTAGGCCTTCGCCATTGGCAGCTAATAGTTCAAAATAGGTATTATTGAAATTAAAGATAGAGTTAATTGTACCTAACTCTTTATGCTCACCTCTCCAAACAGGATTCGTACCGAAGAGTTTAGAATAATTCTTTTCGGCCTCAGCTATGTTTCTAACTGAAACTATCAAATGATCAAGTTTGTTTATCATCTTTCTTATTAAGTATTTTTTGTTTAAAGATCACAAAGTATTCCTTTAACTTCGCGACTAGTTCGGGACCGGCTAAATAAACGCCTGCAATAACGAAGACCCAACCAACTAACCAGATTAAAGCAGGATAAGTAATTCTTTCCAATGCTGACAAACTAGGGTCAGCAGCTAGTTTTATCATGAGTCCGTAACTTAAGTAGTTTAAAACCAACAGTCCAACGCCAAAAGAACGTTTTAGAAGAGAAAATAGTAAAGCAGGATTCATTGGATACATTCTAAAATATTTATTCACTTGAGAGGATATTTAAGTAATATTATAAAATGTACAAAAAGTTCTTTCCCTTACTAATACTTTTTACTTTAAGTTGCACTAATAAGGATAATTCTATGAACCCCTTTTTGAATGAATACGAAACTCCGTTTAAGATTCCTCCATTCGAATCTATCAAATTCAGTCATTATGAGCCTGCTTTTGAAATTGGCATGGAAGAACATCGTGAAGAGATAGATAAGATAGCAAATAATCAATCTGAACCAACTTTTAAAAATACAATAGAGGCATTAGAAGGTTCAGGAGAAACGTTAGATAAGGTAGCAAATGTTTTCTTTAACCTCCTGGGATCCAATACTAACGATGAAATGGATGCCTTGGCGATGGAGATGAGTCCAAAATTGTCTGCGCATAATGATGCAATTCTCTTAAATAAAGCTTTATTTAAGAGAATTGAAAACCTACATAATAATAGGCAGTCCATGAATTTAAGTGTTGAACAAAATAGATTGTTAGAAGAGACATATAAAAGATTCATTAGATCGGGTGCAAATTTAGATAAAGGTTCTATGGAAAGGTTAACTCAAATTAACAGTGCCTTATCTTCATTATCAGTACGCTTTGATCAGAACGTACTTAAAGAAACAAATTCTTACAGTATGGTGGTCGAAAATGAGGAAGATCTAGATGGACTTCCAGATGAAGAGATCAGGCAAGCTTCCTTGCTAGCAGAATCTGAAGGTCAAAAGGGAAAATGGGTTTTTAAACCTACTCGAGTGAGTATGTATCCTTTTCTAACTTACTCGACAAAAAGAGACCTCAGAGAAGAGCTCTACAAGTCATACATTCAAAGGGGTGACAATGATAACAGTCTAGATAATAAAGAGATCATTGCAGAGATGGTAGCTCTTAGAAAGGAAAAAGCTGCAATGATGGGATTTGAAAGTCACTCGGATTATGTCTTAGATAATACTATGGCCAAAACACCGGACAATGTTAATAAACTCCTCCAAACCATATGGAATCCTGGTGTTGAAAAAGCTAAAGGTGAAGTACAGGCCATGCAAAGATTAATATCTGATGAAGGAGGTAATTTTAAACTTGCAGCTTGGGATTGGTGGCACTATTCCGAAAAACTAAGGCAGGAGCAATTTGATTTTAAGGAAGAAGAAGTAAAACCTTATTTTAGTGAAGAAAAAGTTCTCAAGGGGGCATTTGACGTGGCTAATAAATTATTTGATATAACTTTTACCGAAAGAAATGATCTACCAAAATATAGAGATAATATTCGTTCATTTGTTGTTGAGGACTCTAATAAAAAAGTGATTGGTATCTTCTACACGGATTTCACTCTAAGACCTAATAAAGGTGGAGGAGCTTGGATGAATACCTTTAGAAGTCAAAGTAAATTCAATGGTGAAATAATTCCCATAGTAGTGAATGTCTGTAACTTCCCACCTGAAAATGTCGATGGTGTTTCGCTACTGTCGTTTGAACAAGTTGAAACTCTATTTCACGAATTTGGTCATGGTTTACATGGTCTTCTCTCAGATGCTCAATATCCTAGTCTTTCGGGCACATCTGTTACTAGAGATTATGTAGAATTTCCATCTCAGATAATGGAAAATTGGGCAAGAGAACCTGAAGTCATAAAGACCTTTGCAAAGCATTATGAAACTGGTGAAACTATTCCAGATGATCTGCTAAATAAGATATCTGCAGCTGGCACCTTTAATGAAGGTTTTGCAACAACTGAATATGTAGCAGCGGCACATTTAGATATGGCATACCATACAAATAAAAATGCGATTCAAGATATAGATAAATTTGAAGACGATACGCTTGAAGAATTAGGTCTTATTCCAGAAATAGAAAGTAGATACAGAAGTACTTATTTTGGACATATTTTTGCTGGTGGGTATTCTTCTGGTTACTACAGTTACCTATGGACAGAGGTGCTTGAAGCTGATGCATTTGAGGCTTTCAAGGAAAAAGGGTTATTTGATAAAGAAACAGCAGATAAACTAAAAAAATATGTTTTCTCAGCAGGAAATACAGATGATCTTATGACTCAATATATTCGTTTCAGAGGGAAAGAGCCTGAGATAGAACCATTACTCAAGAAAAGAGGTCTTAATTAATTTGAATTTTCCAATCCATCAACCGTATAAAGATGGAAAAGGTGGAGTTGATATTGGTCTTAAGCCAATTCAAAAGGAGTCTTGGTTAGAGATAGATAATCTCTTCTCTACTGAAATAGCAGAAAAAAAGAAACTTCTAAAAAATAAAAGAAGTGATGTATTAATTACACCCTCCTCTTCTTCCTCAATCCAAAAAGAAGTTCTCACCACCATCTTGGAGCATTTGCAATTGTTTCACGCCAATCTATTTGATATTAATAAAGAAACCGTTGAAATCATAAAAACAAAAGAAACTTATAATCATCGAAAATTTCCTAATCCCTTAGAACTTGCTTCTCTGCTTGTTCAAGAAGACTTAATTATCATGAAGCAGACAGAAGAAGATTATCATCTTGAATCAGCTTCACTATGTGCTCCAACAAGATGGTCTCTTAAGGATAAATTCAGAGAGTCGCTTTCTAAGATTCATAAAGAAGTACCTGGTTATGAACAAAAAATAGGTAAGAGAGTAGATAGTATTTTTTCTAATTTGCCAGATGATAAAATCTTTGAAAGGTTTAACTGGTCTATCTTTGACTCCCCTGAATTATTTCAACCGATCAATAGCAAGACTCTAGTTGAAATTCGAGATTTAAGGCCACAAGAATTATTTATTAGGGTTGAGAGACAAACAATCAGACGTTTAGAACAATCCAAGTCAGTGTTGTTCACTGTAAGAGTTCACGTTGATCCTATAACGGCAATATTAGATAGTAAAAGGTCAATTGAAGATCTGATAACTGCTATATCTAATTTAGACCTAGATATGAAAAACTATAAAGTTATTACACCATTTGAAGAAAATCTTATTAACTGGCTTAAGTCAAAAGCAATCAATGAGTGACTGGTGGAAAGAGGCAGTTATATACCAGATATATCCAAGATCTTTTTGCGATACGTCAGATAACGGCATTGGAGACTTAAATGGGATAGTCCAAAAAATAGACTACTTATCAAGTCTTGGGGTAGATGCAATATGGCTGTCTCCTTTCTTTAAGTCACCCATGAAAGATATGGGTTATGACGTAAGTAACTACACAGAAGTTGATCCTTTATTCGGCTCAATGCAAGACTTTGATGAATTAATCTCGATTGCACATCAAAATGATATTAAGGTCATCATTGATCAAGTTTTATCTCATAGTTCAGATCAACATAAAGCATTTATTAAAAGTAGGACAAATAAAGATTCAAAAGAATCTGACTGGTACGTTTGGGCTGATCCTAAAGAAGACGGCTCTCCTCCGAATAATTGGTTGTCTGTTTTTGGAGGTTCAGCTTGGGAATGGGAACCTGAGCGAGAACAATATTATCTGCATAATTTTCTATCAAGTCAGCCTGACTTTAATTTTCATAATGAAGAAGTGCAAGATTATGTATTGGGAATAGTAAAATTTTGGTTAGAAAAAGGAGTCGATGGTTTTAGATTGGATACTGTTAATTACTATTTTCATGACCAGAGGTTGAGAGATAACCCCACAAGCCCAATTCAATTCAAGAAACCACCTGTCAATCCTTATTACTCTCAAAATCAACTTTATGCCATTAATCAAGATGAGAATCTAGAGTTTCTAAAAAAATTTAGAGGTCTGCTTGACAGCTTCCCTCATAAAACTTCTGTTGGAGAAATTGGTGATTCACATAGAGCAGTTGAACTTATGAAAGAGTACACGAAAGAATCTAGGCTACATATGGCTTACAGTTTTGAGCTTTTAGGAAATAAATTTTCAGCTGCATTTATTAGAAATACTGTTTCAGAGTTCTTTAAAGAAGATGATGAAAGTTGGCCCTGCTGGAGTTTTTCTAATCATGATGTAACGAGACATGTATCCAGATGGGATAAAGATGAAACAACTGATTTCGCAAAATTGACATGTGCTCTGCTTCTTTCCCTAAAAGGAACTCCTTGCATATATCAAGGTGAGGAGCTTGGTCAAACCGAAACAGAATTAGAATATGCCGAGCTTACTGACCCACCAGGTATACGTTTTTGGCCTGAGAATAAAGGAAGGGATGGCTGCAGAACTCCTATGACATGGAATTATAAAAAAGAAAATGCTGGTTTCAGTTCAATAAAACCCTGGCTTCCTATAAAAGATAAACAACGTAATAAGTCTGCAGATGTGCAGGAACAAGAACAAAATTCTGTATTAAATTTTTATAGAGATTTTATTAGCTATAGAAAATTAGATCGGTCATTGTCTGAGGGTAGCCAGTCTTTTATTGGTAATCATAAAAATATTTTGATTTTTATTAGAGAAGCCTACAAAAAGAAAACATTATGTATTTTTAATTGCTCCGATACAGCCTATTCAATTAATACTAATTTTAATTTTGTGGACAACAAAGTAATTTCCTCAAAAGTAGGTATTAAAAAGAATCAGATTGAATTAAATGAATTTGGATTTATTATAATTTCAGGTATTGAGGTTGAAATCGAAGATATTGAAGTTAAGTTAAAAATTAATTAAAAATTATAAGTAATTGTTTTAATTATGAATATTTAGGAAATTATATGAGTATATATGGAGAGTGCGAGGATCAGTTCTCTGGAGTAAAAGAGCTATTTAATGAATTACATTCTACTGATAGGGAGGTAGGCTCCTCTTTCGCTGTCTACAAAGATGGGAAACCGATTGTAGATATATGGGGTGGACACTCTAATTCAAATAAGGAAACAGTATGGGAAAAGAATACTTTAGCTACTGTATGGTCTACTACTAAAGGTGTTGCCGCAATTACATTGGCTTACGCCTATGAGAAAGGCTTACTTGATTATGAAGAAAAAGTTTCAAAGTATTGGCCAGAATTTGGATGTAATGGAAAAGAAGATATAACCGTAGGAATGCTACTGTCTCATCAAGCAGGTATTTGCGGCTCATCTACTGATAAAGTCTCTGATTACTTCAATCAAGAAATTATGGCCAAAGAACTTGCACAAATGACACCGATTTGGGAACCGGGAACTGCCTCTGGTTATCATTCTATGACATATGGATGGCTAACTTCTGAACTGATCATAAGAGTCACGGGCAAAACACTAGGGACTTATTTTAAAGAAGAGATAGGAGATCCTAATGAAATTGACTTCCATATAGGCTTACCAGAATCAGAAGAATATAGAGTAGCTGAAATGATACCCTTCCCTAGAGAAAATAATGAATCGAATAATCATCCAAATGAAGCTCAAATAGCCTCAGGCAGAGGCCCAAATCTACTAAAACACCAAAACTCAAGGGAATGGAGGGCAGCTGAAATTCCTTCAGCTAATGGACAAGGATGCGCATCAGCTATTGCTAAACTCTATAGTCTTGTTGTTACAGATCAAAATTCTCTAAAGATACTGAATGAATCTACTATCAATACAATGACAAAAGAAAGAATTACCAACAGAGATCTTGTATTGGATGTGGTTACTAGATGGGGTTCAGGATTTATTATGAATATGCACAAAGTTATCTATGGACCTGAAGAAAGTTCATTTGGTCATTCTGGATGGGGAGGCTCTTGTGGATTCGGAGACCCTGTTAATAAGATTGGAGTGTCTTATGTAATGAATAATATGAAGAATAATTTTGCTGCTGATGGAAGATCTTTAGAACTAATCAATAAAACATATGAATGCTTAAGAGGAGAATAAACTAATGGGAAAATTACAAAACAAAGTTGCACTTATAACGGGAGGAACAAGTGGTATAGGGGCAGAAACAGCAAGATTGTTTATCAGTGAGGGTGCAAAAGTTGTTATCTCGGGAAGATCAGAAGAAAAAGGAACAAAACTTGCCGAAGTGCTTGGAAAAAATGCTACCTACTGTCTCTCAGATATTACAAAAGAAGAAGATATAAAAAATGCCATAAGCTATACAACCGATACTTTTGGAAATTTAGATATATTATTTAATAATGCTGGTGGTCCGGTGGGAGCCGGTTTAGAAGAAGTAACCCAGAAAGATATAGATTATGGAGTTCATCTATTACTTGCC
>Ga0208130_1001265_pt1 | contig 12364 bp, 13 predicted proteins | sample ETNtaG_31_FD_185771 | JGI IMG/M metagenome (GOLD analysis project Ga0208130, IMG submission 185771) | Marine microbial and viral communities from oxygen minimum zone, Eastern Pacific Ocean - ETNP201310SV78 (SPAdes) (version 2) | ecosystem: Environmental > Aquatic > Marine > Oceanic ...
TTTTGTAAAATTCTAGTGGCTTAAGTAGTCTTATATGGCCTATGCCACATTCGTGTTTTATAGCATCACTCATCTCCTAAGTAGTAAGCATACAAAAAAACGAAATAAATATTTAATTTATACATTTAATTATTATGTTTTTTTATAAAATCTATTCGCTTATCTATTTCATGTTTTCGTATATTCAGCATGTTCTCTAATCCAAACTTTTCTACACAAAATGATGCAATTGCATTTGCATAAATTAAAGCACCTGAAATAGAATTGAATGAGTAATCTTCTGACTGTGCTAAACAACCAGCAAAAGCACCTGCAAAAGAATCCCCAGCACCTGTTGGGTCAATAACTTTATCAATTTTATATGAGGGGCAGAAATATTCAGAGCTTTCAGAGAATATAGTCGCGCCGAGTTCTCCTTTTTTCATAATTAAATATTTTGGCCCCATTGTAAGAATTTTTTTTACACCAAGCTTATAATCGTCACAGCCTGATAATTGAATTACTTCTTCATCATTAATACATATGAGATCAACTTTTGAAATAACTTTTAGCAAGTTGTCCAATGCATTATCCATCCAAAAATTCATTGTGTCAAGCATAATAAACTTTGGTCTTTTTTCAAATTGATTTATTACACTTAACTGAACTTTGGGGTCAAGATTACCTAAAACTAAAATGTCGGGTTCTTTAAAATTTTCAGGAACTTTAGGATTAAAATTAGCAAGGACATTTACCTGAGTTTCTAATGTATCTCTTTTGTTCATGTTTTCATGATATTTGCCAGACCAAAAGAAACTTTTGCCATTTTTATCTATCTGAACTTCAGAAATGTCAATATCATTTGAAGATAAAATATCAAGATAACTTTTTGGAAAATCATTTCCTACAATTGAGATAATTGCACATTCAATATCTTTTGTTTTTGCAGCTAGGCTAGCAAATGGAGCAGAACCCCCGATAACTCTATCAACCTTTCCGTATGGCGTTTCAATAGTATCAAATGCCAATGTTCCTACTACTATAATTTTACTCATATTTATAAATTTAACAATTTAATATTTTTATCTATTTTCTTCCAAAATCTGCAGGAATTTCACCCCATGATTTTGTTTCCCATTTTTTAATTATTATTGAATAATTATTTTTTTTAAGCCATAAAATTGCACGAGCAATTAAATCAAAAACCTCTTCATTTTCTTTATTTTTCTTAAGTTTTGTTTGGCATCTTTTTTTTCTAACCCAACTGATTGCGGTAATTGAATCAGAGTAAATAATTTTTTTATCAGATTCTTTTTCCATCATTGCTACTCCATGAACAAGAGCTAAAAATTCGCCAATGTTATTTGTAGCATTATTAAATGGCCCCATTTTAAATAAAACTTTTTTGGTTTTAGTATCAACGCCCCGATATTCCATTTTACCTGGATTGCCACTTGAAGCAGCATCTACTGAAATTGAATCTAAATTTGGACCATCTCCTTCATTAATTATGGGGTTTATTTTTTTATACTCATCATATCCTATGCTATATGCATTATCGGCTTTTTTTATATTGTCAAAGCTCTTAAATTGCGCTCCTTTAATATTTTTAATTTCTTGCTGACATTTTTGCCAAGAATCATAAACTCCAGGGTTTTTCCCTTTCCAAACAACATAATATTTTTGTTTCCCCATGATTTTAATTGCTTATCAAATTTTTAATTACTTCAGGAAAATATTTTATTTCAAGTTCATGAATATTTTGTGAAAGAGTTTCTGGGTCACACGGATATTTTATGGCAATACTTTTTTGGAAGATAATTTTTCCCTCATCGTAGTTTTTATTTACATAATGAATGGAAATTCCACTTTCAGATTCATTATTTTCGATAACTTTTTTGTGAACATTCATTCCATACATTCCTTTACCTCCGTAGTTTGGCAATAATGATGGATGGATGTTTATAATTTTATCAGGAAATTTATTTATTAATCTTTGAGGAATTTTTAACAGGAAACCTGCTAATATGATAATAAAAGGATTTATTTTAGTAATAAATTCCAGTACTTTTTCCCCTTCAAAGTCTTTTCTTTCAAATACTACATATGGAACATTTAATCTTTGAGACCTTTTGATAACTCCAGCTTTTGAATTATTTGTTATTATAATCCAGTTAATATTAATCTTTTGCTTTTGAAAAAATTTTATAATATTCTCAGCATTTGACCCATTACCAGATGCTAATATTAAGATACTAACTTTTTCAAGAGAATTTATGTTCACAAATTTTTTTTGAATTAGTTAAATTAAAATAAAGTTTTTTATTTTTGCACTTTAACTAAAATTATAAATTAAAAAATAAAGTTATGTCAGATATCGCATCAAAAGTAAAAGCTATTATTGTAGACAAGTTAGGAGTAGATGAAAGTGAAGTTGTTAATGAAGCAAGTTTCACTAATGACCTAGGAGCGGATTCACTTGATACCGTAGAATTAATTATGGAATTTGAAAAAGAATTTGATATTCAAATCCCAGATGATCAAGCTGAAAATATTGCGACTGTTGGTCAAGCGATTTCTTATATAGAGAATTCATAATAATTTTTTATGGCTTTAAAGCGAGTAGTTATTACTGGTCTTGGAGCACTCACCCCAATTGGGAACAATCTTGATGATTTTTGGACTGGACTTATTGAAGGTAAGAGTGGTGCAGCTCCAATCACATATTTTGATACTGAAAAATTCAAAACAAAGTTTGCTTGTGAGCTAAAGAACTTTGATGTTTCACTTCATTTGGACAGGAAACAACAGAGAAAAATGGATAGATTTACTCAATATGGTATGGTATCCACAGCAGAGGCTATTGAAGATTCAGGATTAGATTTAGAATCTATTGACAAATTAAGAGTCGGTGTTATATGGGGTTCAGGTATTGGTGGGATTGAAACTTTTCAAAATCAAATGCTTGACCATGCATCAGGTGATGGCACTCCAAGATTTAATCCTTTTTTTATTCCTAAAATGATTGCTGATATTATCCCAGGATATATTTCCATTAAATATGGTTTTATGGGTCCAAACTATACGACTGTATCAGCCTGTGCATCTTCTGCAAATGCAATGGTAGACTCCTTAAATTATATTAGACTTGGTTATTGTGATGTTATCGTAACGGGCGGAAGTGAAGCTGGAGTAAATATTGCAGGTATGGCCGGTTTTAACGCTATGCACGCACTATCAACTAGAAATGATTCACCTGAATCAGCTTCTAGACCATTTGACTCTACACGTGATGGATTTGTTTTAGGTGAAGGTGCGGGGACACTTATCCTTGAGGAATATGAACACGCGAAGGCTAGAGGAGCAAAAATATACGCAGAGTTTCTTGGAGGAGGTCTTTCATCAGATGCTCATCATATTACAGCACCTCATCCGGAAGGTAATGGTGTTAAGGCAGTTATTAAAAACTGTTTAAACGATTCAAAAGTAAATATTCAAGATGTTGACCTAATCAATACTCATGGGACTTCAACTCCATTAGGGGATGTAGCTGAATTAAAAGCTATTGACCATATTTTTGGGAATCATGCTGCAAACATTAATATAAATTCCACTAAATCAATGACAGGTCATTTATTAGGTGCGGCTGGTGCAGTCGAAGCAATTTCGGTTATTCTATCCTTAAAAAATGGAATTGTTCCTCCTACAATCAATCACCAAAATGTGGATGAAAATATTAATCCAAAACTAAACTTAACTCTTAATAAAGCTCAGAAAAGAGAAGCAAAAATTGGCATGAGTAATACCTTTGGATTTGGCGGACACAACGCATGTGTTTTATTTAAAAAATGGGATTAATATGGTTTTTAATTTTTATGAATTACTAAAATTAAAACAAGATCCTTTTTATAGCCCTATTAAAAATTTACTCAACTTTCAACCTAAATCTCTAAAGTATTACAAACGTGCTTTTACTCATCGATCTTCAAACAAAAAAGATCTCAATGGAGTTGCTGTAAATTACGAAAGGTTAGAGTTTTTAGGAGATTCTATTTTAAGCTCTATAGTATCATCGTATTTATTTAAAAACATCCCCACAGGATCTGAAGGGTATTTAACTCAAATGAGAGCGAAGATTGTAAGTAGAAATCATCTTAATGAGTTAGGGATGGAATTGGACCTACTTAAGTTTGTTGAATCAAATATTGCTGAGGAAAATTATGGAGATAATATTCACGGTAATTTATTCGAAGCACTTATCGGAGCTATATTTTTAGATAGAGGATATCCTTATTGTAAAAAGTTTGTCTTTGATACTGTAATTGACCCACATGTAGATTTAGAAAGATTGAAAAATAAAATTATTAGCTACAAGAGCTTATTTATAGAGTGGTGTCAAAAAAATAAGAAATTATATAATTATGAAACTTTTGAAGACAGTGGAAAGGACCCTATTAAACACTTTTCAGTGAAACTTTCCATAGATGATAAAATCATTTCAAAAGCTAGAGATACCTCAAAGAAAAAAGCTGAAGAAAAAGCATCAAAAAGAGCTTTTTTTATGTTTCAAGAAGATATTTTAAAATATCAAAATCAAAATTCCTAGAATTCACGTATCTTTACAGAGAAACATTTGATTTTGAACAACCATAAATTAAACTTAAATCAATTTTCTGAGAATTATTATCTAATTGCAATCCACTCTGACTTAGACGAGTTTAGATTGGCATTTTTTTTAAATGATAAATTAAGCATTGGTTTAATAAGGAAAAATAATGATATCATTTTACATGAAAATAAATCTAATTATTCGATTTATGAATATTTAGATGAAGCAATGTTTTTAAAGTGGATTTTTTTCTCAAATAAATCTTTGGTGGCAGAAAAAACAAGTAACAACGAATTGTTAAATCTATTCAGCCAAGAGAATATCGTCCAAAATGAGATTAGTCTTATCAATCAACCCAAGGGTGTTGACTATTTTCTAGTCATAGAAAATGTAAAAAATAAGATATATGTTGAAAAAGTATTAAAAAAAATTTCAGAAATTAGAGGAGTAATTACTGCCTTTATTTCTGACAAAAAATTAGAAAATAAAGAAAATTTAATTCTTTCATGAGCAAAATAAAGTTTAAAAAAACAAAAATTGTAGCAACTCTAGGTCCAGGTTGTAATAATAAAACAACACTATCTAAATTAATCAGAGCTGGTGTTAATGTATTTCGGATTAATTTTTCCCATGCGACTTACGATGAAGTGGATGAATATGTTGAAATTATAAGAAATCTAAATCAAGAAATAGGTTCAAATGTTGCTATATTGGCAGATTTGCAGGGGCCAAAAATAAGGGTTGGAAAAATGGAAGATGGCGTTGTTTTTAAAAAAGGCGATACTCTAACTTTAAATACCTCAAAGACAATCACCGGAAATAATAAGGTGGCCTCTCTTTCATATAAGGGCTTTGCAAAAGATGTTAAAAAAGGTGATAAGGTTTTAATAGACGACGGTAAACTAATTTTTGAAGTAATTTCAACTAACAATAATGATGAGGTTAAATTAAAAAATATTCAAGGTGGAATTCTTGGATCAAGAAAGGGAGTTAATCTACCAAACACAAAAATCTCTACACCTTCTTTAACTAAGAAAGATAAAGAAGATTTATTGTATGCTATTTCTAAGGAATTTGACTGGATTGCTTTATCATTTGTGAGAGATGCAAATGATATGATTAATCTTAGAAAAATTATAGAAAAAGAGTCAGAGGAAAAAATCCCTATTATTGCAAAAATTGAAAAACCCGAAGCAATTGAAAATATTGATGATATTATCCAAAATTCAGATGGAATTATGGTTGCTAGAGGCGATTTAGGAATTGAAATTCCTTCTGAAGAAGTTCCTTTAATTCAAAAAAGAATTGTTTATCTAGCTAAGAAGCATAGAATACCTGTAATTATTGCAACTCAGATGATGGAGAGTATGATAGATAGTTTCAAGCCTAGTAGGGCTGAAGTAAATGATGTTGCAAACTCGATAATGGATGGAGCAGATGCTGTTATGCTTTCGGCAGAGACTTCTGTAGGCCAATACCCTGTAGAAGTAGTTGCTCAAATTGCTAAGATTATTTCTAGTGTTGAATTCTCAGACATGATCTCTGTACCAGAGTCACCCCCAAAAGTTAAAACAAAAAGATATACCACAAAATATATTTGCTACCATGCTGCACAAATTGCAAACGAAACAAATATTGCTGCAATCACTACATTAACCCAAAGTGGTTATACTGCGTTTCAAGTTTCTTCATGGAGACCACATTCAAATATTCTTGTTTTCACATCAAATAAAAGAATATTATGTAGATTAAATCTGCTTTGGGGTGTAAAGGCGTTTTACTATGATAGAAATGTTTCAACAGATAAGACCATAGAAGAAATTAATGAAATTGTCAATCAAAAAGGATTTGCAAAAAAAGGAGACATGGTTATAAATCTAGCATCTATGCCTGTAAAAGAAAGCGGCATGGTGAATACATTGAAAATTTCAGAAATAAAATAGATTATTTATCATAAAGTAAAATTTGTTTTTGGCCATTTTTGTTTACAAAAGCTCTATACATTCCGTCTGTATTAAAATCCATTACAACATTTGAATTTTTATCAATACCGATCATTCCACCATCTCCTCCAATATTGCCAATTTTTTGATGTATTACCTTAGACATTGCTTTTGCCAAATTATAATTCTGATTTTCTAGTAAGGATGAGACCTGATAGGCAGCAACTGTTCTAATAAAATATTCGCCAGACCCTGTGGATGAAATACCACATGTGTTATTATTTGCATATGTGCCAGCACCTATAATAGGAGAGTCTCCAATCCTTCCCCATTTTTTATTTGTCATACCTCCTGTGGATGTACCTGCTACAATATTTCCATTGAAATCTATTGCAACACAACCAACAGTTCCGTATTTACCTTCTTCTCTTTCGTTTAAAAGTTGATTATATCTAAATTCGGTATGAAAATATTCGTTATCAACAATATCAAGATTTCTTTCTTTTGCAAAGTTCTCTGCACCCTTTCCAGATAAGAATACATGCTTTGAGTGATTCATTACATCTGCAGCAAGAGTAATAGGGTTTTTAACATTTGATGTTCCAGAAGAAGCACCTGCATTCAAATCATTTCCCCTCATAATAGATGCATCATTTTCTACCTTACCTTCACTATTAAAAACACTTCCTTTTCCAGCATTAAATAGATGAGAATCTTCTAATATTTTGATAGTTTCAATAACGGCTAATTCACTAGATTTACCTTCTTTTAATAGCTCCCAACCCTTTGAAATAGCTTCGTCGAGTTTATTAATTATTGAGTCTTCTTTTGTCTTAGAAATATTTTCCTTTAAGATAATCCCGGCTCCTCCATGTATCACAATTGCAATCTTATTTTCATCATTATTATAGCAGCTAAAAAGCAGAATAATTAGAAGAGACAAATATTTTTTCATAACCCTTAAATATTAATAAATCCTTATCTTCGTCAAGTTAAATAATTTATCATGAATATTGAAAACTCACTAAAAAAATTAGGCTTATCTAGCCATAATATCGGAACTTCAACAGGCAGTAATTATTTCAGCAATGGAGATTCCATTAGTAGCTATTCGCCCGTAGATGGAAAAGAAATTGGAACGGTATCAACAACAACACATGAAGACTATAATAAAGTTATAGAAAGTGCACAATCTGCTTTTAAGTATTGGAAAACTGTACCTGCACCGCAAAGGGGTGAAATTGTAAGACAATTTGGAAATAAGCTTAGAGAATTAAAAGATCCACTTGGAGTTTTAGTTTCCTATGAAATGGGTAAAAGCTTTCAAGAAGGATTAGGTGAGGTTCAAGAAATGATTGATATATGTGATTTTGCCGTTGGACTATCCAGACAGCTTCATGGTTTAACAATGCATAGTGAAAGACCTGGCCATAGAATGTATGAGCAATATCATCCACTTGGAATTGTTGGAATCATTTCAGCGTTTAATTTTCCAGTAGCTGTATGGTCTTGGAATACTGCACTTGCTTGGATATGTGGTGATGTTTGTGTTTGGAAGCCTAGTGAAAAAACTCCACTTTGTTCTGTAGCATGTCAAAAAATTATTGCTGATATTTTAAAAGAGAATGATTTACCTGAAGGAATTTCTTGTTTAATAAATGGTGATTATAAGGTTGGAGAATACATGACAAAGGACAAAAGAATCCCTCTTATTTCTGCAACAGGTTCAACAAGAATGGGTAAAATTGTTGCAAGTGAAGTAGGCGCAAGATTAGGAAAATCATTATTAGAGCTTGGCGGAAACAATGCGATTATTGTAACCCCTGATGCTGATGTTAAGATGACAGTGATGGGTGCAGTTTTTGGTGCAGTTGGAACTGCAGGTCAAAGATGTACTTCAACAAGAAGATTAATTATTCACGAAGATATTTATAATGAGGTTCGTGATGCGGTTGTAAATGCATACAAACAAATTAAAATTGGAAATCCCCTTGATCAATCAAATCATGTGGGACCTGTAATCGACAAATTAGCTGTTGATATGTATTCCAAGGCTTTGGATAAAGTAGTTGAGGAAGGTGGAAATATCATTGTTGAAGGTGGTATTTTAGAAGGTGAAGGATATGAAAGCGGATGTTATGTAAAACCTGCGATTGCCGAGGCAAAACCAGATTTTCATATAGTTCAAGAAGAAACTTTTGCCCCAATTTTATATTTACTTAAATATTCTGGCCCAGTAACTAATGCAATTGAAATTCAGAATAATGTTACACAAGGATTGTCCTCAGCAATTATGACAAATAATCTTAAGGAAGCTGAGAAATTCCTGTCAGCTGCTGGCTCAGATTGCGGAATTGCTAATGTAAATATTGGTACTTCAGGCGCTGAAATTGGAGGTGCATTTGGTGGCGAAAAAGATACCGGTGGTGGTAGAGAATCAGGTTCTGATGCTTGGAAAATCTACATGAGAAGACAAACAAATACAATTAATTATACAGATGATCTTCCGCTTGCACAGGGAATTAAATTTGATCTTTAGTCGCTCGGAAGCTTAAATAAATCTTCTACTTTATACCCAAGTGTTTTAGCAATTTTTAACGCTAAGACAGTTGAGGGAATAAATGTTATTTCTTCTCTATAATTGAGCTTGTTGCTTGCGCTTGAGGAAGCACTAAAATATCAGCAATATTAACATGGCTTGGTCTATTTATAACGAATTCTATAATATCAGCAATATCATCTGCCTGTAACGCCTTATAGCCTAGATAAACTTTTTCTGCACGATCGCTGTCACCTTTAAAACGCACGTTTGAAAAGTCTGTTTCCACAAGTCCTGGATTAATTTCTGATACTTTAATTCCTGTTTTATTAAGGTCAATTCTCATAGCTTTAGATATAGCATTCACAGCATGTTTTGTTGCACAGTAAATATTACCCTTTTTATAAACTTCCCTTCCTGCAAGAGAACCAATATTAATTATGTGCCCATTTTGATTTTCAATCATTGTTGGCATGATAACACGAGATACATAAAGCAAACCTTTCACATTACTATCAATCATATTGTCCCAATCTTCAAGTGAACCCTCTTGAATTGTATCGAGTCCATGTGCATTTCCAGCATTGTTGATAAGAATGTCAATAGAGCTAAATTCCCTTGGAAGATTTTCTAAAATTTTATTTACTTCATTTTTATCTGAAACATTGAAGCAAAGTGATAATACATTAGTAATTGCTGAAAGCTCTTTTGAAATTTCATCTAATTTTTGTTGTCTTCTACCGCATAAAATAAGTTGATTTTCATCGTTTGCTAACTTTTTAGCAGCCGCTAATCCAATTCCGCTTGTTGCTCCTGTTATAAGTATTGTTTTCAAGTCTTAAGGTTTTTAATTATATAAATGTTAATATTTGGTTAAAACTGTCATTTTTTAACCTAATCTTAACAGAGATATATGCGATGATTTATCATTTTGCATATTCAATTTTAAAGTTATAATAAATTTTAGTTATGGAAAACAAAGTTGACATTAAGAAAATTAACGAGAAAATAGAAAAAGAGAGTGCTTTTATAGATCTCTTAAGAACAGAAATGAACAAGGTAATAGTTGGTCAAAAAAACATGATTGACAAATTATTAATTGGCTTATTAGCAAAAGGTCACATTTTATTGGAAGGTGTCCCGGGATTAGCTAAAACACTAGCTATTAATACTTTATCAAAAGCAATTAGTGGAAGTTTTAGTAGAATTCAATTCACACCCGATTTATTACCTGCTGATGTTGTAGGAACTCAGCTATACAATGTTAAGCAGTCCAAATTTACTGTGAAGAAAGGACCTGTATTTGCAAATTTTGTTCTTGCAGACGAAATAAACAGAGCACCAGCCAAGGTACAATCTGCTCTTTTAGAAGCCATGCAGGAAAAGCAGGTTACTATTGGAGAAGAAACTTTTAAACTTGAAGAGCCCTTTTTGGTAATGGCTACTCAAAATCCTATTGACCAAGAAGGAACTTATCCTCTTCCAGAAGCTCAGGTAGATAGATTTATGTTAAAGACGGTTATTTCATATCCAGAAATCGATGATGAAAAACTAATAATGAGAGCTAATCTAGACAACTCAACGAATAAGGTTAAGCCAGTTGTCACTCTCAAAAAGATTTCTACTGCACAGAAGTTGGTTAGGGACGTTTACATGGATGAAAAAATCGAATCCTATATTCTTGATATAATATTTGCAACCAGATATCCTGAAAAATATAATTTATCAAGTTTAAAACCATTAATATCTTTTGGAGCATCACCTAGAGGGAGTATCAACCTTGCTTTGGCGGCAAAATGTTATGCTTTTATCAATAGAAGAGGTTTTGTTATTCCTGATGATGTACGTGCTGTTGTATTTGATGTTTTACAACACAGAATAGGAATTTCTTATGAAGCCGAAGCTGAAAATATGTCATCGGTTGATATCATAACTAAAATTGTAAATGAAATAGCAGTTCCATAAATCTTATAAATGGATACAAAAGATCTCTTAAAAAAAGTCAGAAAAATAGAAATCAAAACCAAGAGATTATCTGATCATATCTTTGGTGGCGAATATCAATCTACGTTCAAAGGAAGAGGTATGGCCTTCAGTGAGGTTAGGCAATATCAATTTGGAGATGATGTAAGGGCTATTGATTGGAATGTTACTGCTAGATATAACGATACATTTATTAAAGTTTTTGAAGAGGAGAGAGAGTTAACCATGATGTTAATTATTGACATTTCTGGATCTAATTTTTTTGGTTCCAATTCTATGTTTAAAAATGAGTATGTAACAGAATTGGCAGCTACTTTAGCGTTTTCAGCGACAAAAAATAATGATAAAGTTGGGTTGGTTTTATTTTCAGATGTTGTTGAATTATATATTCCACCAAAAAAGGGAAAATCTCATGTACTTAGAATAATAAGAGAGTTGTTAGAATTTAAATCTAAGAGTAAAAGAACAGATATTAATATTCCTTTAAAGTTTATCTCAAATATTTTAAAAAATAGATCCATTGCATTTGTAATTTCTGATTTTATTTCTGAAGATTATTCAAATTCGTTAAAAATATTCTCTTCAAAACATGATGTAACGGGAATTAGAATTTTTGACAAAACGGAAGAGGTTATCCCGAATTTAGGATTAATTGATATCAATGATAATGAAACAGGAAAAAGACTAACGGTCAATACAAGCTCAAAGTCTGTTAGAAAACAATATTCAGAATATTATCAAAACAAAAGAAATGAATTTATTGACTATTTCAAGAAATCTGGTTCTGGAATAATTGAATGTAATACAAATGATAACTATCAAAAAAAATTACTTAAATATTTTAAAAGCAGATGAAAACTTTAATCAATATATATTTTCTTGCTTTTGCGTTTTTTCTAAACCAATCAATTCAATCACAAAAACTTAGTGCAACCATTGAATCGGATTCTATATTAATTGGTAACGAGCTTTTATATAAAATTGATATCAATCTGGATGAAAAACAAAGTATTGTCTTTCCTGACTCAACATCATTTGTTCCGTTTGAATTAATTTCTGAAACTAAAGTTGATACACTTGAAAATAATGAAGGATTTATATTTTCAAAAAAATATGGAATTACATCATTTGACGAAGGAGAATTTATTATACCAAAAATAAAAGTTCAAATTGGAGATAAGTTTTTTTCTACTGATTCAAAAAAAATTAAAGTCAATATGGTTGAGGTTGATACAACCAAACAGGGTTTGTATGAAATAAAACCTTCTTATGGCAAGTTTTCAAGCCTAGAATTATTTAAGCTTCGATTAA
>Ga0208130_1001266_pt1 | contig 12363 bp, 12 predicted proteins | sample ETNtaG_31_FD_185771 | JGI IMG/M metagenome (GOLD analysis project Ga0208130, IMG submission 185771) | Marine microbial and viral communities from oxygen minimum zone, Eastern Pacific Ocean - ETNP201310SV78 (SPAdes) (version 2) | ecosystem: Environmental > Aquatic > Marine > Oceanic ...
CTTCAGAATCGATAAATTTTATCTTTCTCAGTTTTTTAATTGCTTCAAAGAATTCATTTTCTAATTCCTCAAGATTATAGTCAAGTTCAACGTTGTAGAAGCTTATTAGTTGCTTATGTTTTTGTGAAAGCTGATCATATTTTGTTTTCCAATTTTCACTTTCAAGATCTCCAACTCTAAATCCATTTCTACCAGTTTTGTCCATGTAAGTTGGTCCAATTCCTTTAAGTGTTGAACCTATCTTATTTTTTCCTTTAGCCTTTTCACTGGCAGCGTCAATTAACCTGTGAGTAGGCAATATTAAATGTGCTTTTCTAGAAATTAGTAATGATTTTCTAATATCTACTTCTTCCGCTTTAATATTCTCAATTTCTTTATTAAGAATTACGGGATCAATTACAACTCCGTTTCCTATTAAATTTATTTTATCATCATGAAAAATACCTGAAGGAATAGTATGTAAAACATACTTTTTATCATTAAAAACAAGAGTATGTCCCGCATTTGGCCCACCTTGAAATCTAGCAATTATATCATATTTAGATGTTAATACATCAACAATTTTGCCTTTACCTTCGTCTCCCCACTGAAGACCCAATAATAAATCTACTGCCATTTACTTTTTTTTATTTTTACTACCATAGAAATACAAAGAATGACTACTGATCGTCACGTCAAATACCTCTTCAATTGTGTTTTTTATCAAATCAATTCTTGGATCACAAAATTCAATTACTTCACCAGAAGAATCCAAGATCAAGTGATCATGTTGTCTATTAAAAAAGCATTTTTCATAGGATGCCTGTTGGTCATTTGAAAACTGATGCTTTCTTACAAGTTTACATTCTAATAATAATTCAATTGTATTGTATAAAGTAGCTCTTGAAACTCTATATTTTTTAAGCTTCATTTTGACATATAATGACTCAATGTCAAAATGAATTTTTGTCTCATAAACTTCTTTAAGAATCGCATATCTTTCAGGTGTTTTTCTATATCCTTTTTCTTCTAAAAAATCGGTAAAAACATCTTTTACGATATCTTGAACATTTTGTTTTTTGGTAGAACTCATAAAAATTGTATTATTTTCTTTTTATTTTATCAATTCCATTAAGAATTTTAAGTTTTTGAATTAGTTTGTTAGCCTCTTTGTTTGATTTAACAGATAAGATTATATTTCCTTTAAAAATACCACTATCAGATTCAAAATTAAGTCTTTTCATATTAATATTCATATTTTCTGAAATGACTTTTGTTATATTATTAACAAGTCCCATTTTGTCAATTCCAAGAACTTCGATATTGACGGTAAATTCTTCTTGAGATGAGTCTATCCATTTGGCTTTAATAATTCTATAATCATAATTTGACTGAAGACTTACAGAATTTGGGCAATTTTTCTTGTGAATTTTTATTCCGTCATTAATTGTTACAAATCCAAACACTTTATCACCTGGAATGGGGTTACAGCAAGCAGCTAATTTATAATCAAGTTTTTCTTCGTCATTCCCAAAAACCAATGAATCATATTTTGATGTTATTTCTTGTTGATTGTTTTCGTCGATCCTAACCTCTTTTTTTCTAGAAATTTTCTTTTTGAAATAATTTAAAATCTTATTACCTCTGTTGGAAATGAATTTTTTTAATTTCTCATTATCGATAGTGTTTATTCCAACTCTGTAAAATAAATCTTGACTAGTTGAAAGTTTAAAATATTTTTGAAGCTCTAATATAATGCTATCATTAAAATTAATTTTTAGGTGTTTTAATTTTCTTTTTAAAATTTCTTTTCCTTCATCTGCTAATAATTTCTTTTCCTCGTTTAAAGTAGCTTTAATTTTACTTTTTGCTCTTGCGGTTGTAGCATAATCAAGCCAGTTTGAATTAGGCTTAATTTTTTCAGAAGTTAATATCTCAACTCTGTCTCCACTAGATAATTTTCTGTTTAGAGGAACCAACTTTCCGTTGACCTTTGCACCACGTGTTTTTAATCCTACTTCTGTGTGGATAGCAAATGCAAAATCTAGCGGGGTTGCTCCCTTAGGTAAAGATTTTAGATCACCTGACGGAGTAAATACAAATATTTCTTTGGAATATAAATTTAATTTAAATTGTTCCACAAAGTCTACAGCATTTGTTTCCGGATTTTCAAGTGCCTCTTGAAGTTTATTAATCCAAGTATCCAGATTGTCATTAGAGTCTTTCTGTTTGTATTTGTAATGTGCAGCATATCCTTTTTCGGCTATTTCATCCATTCTTTCACTTCTAATTTGCACTTCTACCCATCTGCTTTTTGGTCCAACAACAGTAATGTGTAAGGCTTCATAACCGGTTGATTTTGGGGCAGATATCCAATCTCTTAGTCTGGTAGGGTTTGGGGTAAAATTATCAGTAACGATAGAATATATTTTCCATGCAATAAATTTTTCGTTTTCAGGTTTTGATTTGTAAACAATTCTAACCGCAAATTTATCGTAAACTTCTTCAAAAGAAATCCCTTGGCGAGTCATTTTATTTTTGATAGAAAAAATTGATTTTGTTCTTCCTTTAATTGAATATTTTAATTTTTCTCTGGTTAATGTAGAATTAATTATTGAATTAAATTTATCAATGTATTCGTCTTGATCTTTTTTGCTTTCTATTAATTTTTTAGAAATTTCATCATAAGTTTCAGGATCCGTATATTTTAGTCCTAGGTCCTCTAATTCATTTTTAATATTATATAATCCTATTCGGTGCGCCAAAGGAGCATATATATAGAGAGTTTCCGATGCTTTTTGAATTTGCTTCTCATAAGGCATACTTGATAAAGTTTGCATATTATGAAGCCTATCAGCGATTTTTATAATGATTACTCTAACATCATCATTTAATGTTAAGAGCATTTTTCTATAATTTTCCGCTTGAATTGATACATCAGAGTATCCTTTAGTATTTAGTTTTCCGATTTTTGTTAGTCCGTCAACAATTTTAGAAATATTTTTCCCAAATTCCTTTTCAATTTTCTCAAGTGAATGATCACTGTTGTCTTCTACAACGTCATGTATAAGAGCTGATGCGATTGAAATGGCATCAAGTCCAATTTCAGAGGCAACTATTTTAGCAACAGAAATGGGATGAAAGATATATGCCTCACCAGATTTTCTTCTTTGATGTTGATGCGCGTCAACAGCATAGTCAAAAGCTTTTCGAATTAATTTTTTATCTTCTTTATTTAAAGATTGATAACTAATTCTTAATAAATCTTTGTATTCTTTGGCTAAAGCCTTTTTTTCTATTTCAATATCTTGAACAGGCATATCTTAAATTTAGCATAAAGATGACTAATAGCCAATTTCTTTATGTAATTTTTAAGAATCCTTAGCGATTGAATTTAAATTGTCTATTCACTTCAAATAAACATATTGCACTGGATACCGATACGTTTAGAGAGTCAGCCATTCCCAGCATTGGGATTTTAATTAACTCATCAGAGTTTTTACTCCAAAACTCTGAAATTCCATTATTTTCTGATCCAGAAATTATTGCAGTTGAGCAGTTATATGAAATAGAGTTGTATTTTTTTGAAGCATTCAAAGAAGTTCCGTAAATCTTAAATCCTTTATTTTTTAGAAAATTTAATGCAGATTCATTTTCCATACTAACGATCTTATTAGAAAAAAAAGTCCCTACACTGGATCGAATCACATTTGGATTATAGATATCACATTTTTCATTTGTGAGTATCACCAAATCAACATTAGACGCATCACATGATCTAAGTATAGCACCAATATTTCCAGGTTTTTCTATACCATCTAAAATTAGAACTAAGTTTATTTTTTTTTGATTAATTTCTATTATTGAATTTTTTTTTATTTGTGTAATTCCTACAATTCCCTCCGTTGAATTTCTAAAACTAATTTTTGAATAAACATCATTATTAACTGCAATAATTTTAGTATTTGAATTAAAATCTATCTGATTAATATCAAAAATATTTTCATTGTAAAATATTTTGTGAATTTCATATCCATTATTAATTGCCATTTCCAATTCTCTCTGACCCTCAATAACAAAAAATCCAGACTCCCTTCTAATTTTCGATTTATTACTAAGCTTAATTAGATCTTTAATTTCTTTATTGTCAAGACTGGTTATTTTTTTATTCATCTACAGAAATTTATAGTTTAAAATTAATGAAATACTTTCATTATAATTTTTTATTCCAGAATCAATACTATTTTGTTTTAAGTATATATCATATGTTTTCTTTGAAATGTTTTCAATATTACCATCATATTTTTTCCAGAATTTATTAATGTCAATATAATCTTGGATTATTCCTTCATTTACTTGACCAATTAATTTTTTATACTGATCCATGTCAATTTTTGATACTTCACTTAAGCAAAGTCTAAGAGCATAAGATAATCCACAATATTTATGATATTCATTATCACTATTTATTAACATTACAAAAGAGATAAAGTTTGCGTCTTTTTCACTTGCAATTCCCAATTGGTGTGCAATTTCATGGTTTATCACAAAAACTTGACTGGAGGCAGGAATATTATAGTTTATATTGGCTTCGTTGGTGAATGGATTAATATATCCACTAAATCCCATGTAGGTTAAAGGTAAACTAAAAAGTGACTTTTTCACTGATGGGTATTTATATTTATAACTTATAATTGAATCTTCAAATAGGGTTTCCAAATTTTGTATATTTTTTGTAGATATTTTTACATTTTCTGAAAAACTGTAGTTATTAACAGGTTTCAATGTCTGGTTTAAAAAAAGTTCAATGTGTTTTTTGTTTATTTTATCAATCAATTTTTTTGTAAAATCTACAAGTTCTTGTTTTTCAAATTCGCCTTCAATTTCAAGATGGTTTTTAATCGTGATTCTCTTATAATTAAATCCCCATAAAACATAAAATAGTAATGTTAAAATAAAGATCAAAGAGCCAACATTTAATAGCTTTAATCTTATTGTTTTTGATTTTATTAATGAAAAATAAAAAATGAGTAAAAAACATAATAAATAAAACAGGTCACCAATGGGAATATTAATCCAATATGTTAATAGTCTAAGTTTTTCAGAAATATATAAATAGAAGCCGTTTGAATAATATTTATCTATTAATATATTCTCGTTTTTCAAATAATTAATTGCTGTAAGCAGGAGCGGTAAACTTAGAATTAAAAAAAATTTTAATTTTTTCATAATTAAGATATTGAAACGAAAATATAAATTTATTATTCGTTAATTTTATAAAAAATTACATTAATTATGAGTGTTGAAGTGTCAAATGTTGAGCCTAAAGAAATATGGAAAAATTTTGTTTTACTGAATGAAGTCCCCAGGCCGTCAAAAAAAGAGGAGAAAGTCATTGATTTTTTAAAATTATTTGCAAGTAAAAATAATTTAGAATTTCGACAAGATGAAATAGGTAACCTAGTTATTATTAAGGAATCTACTGAAGGAATGTCAAATCGGGAAACTGTGGTTCTACAATCACACGTTGATATGGTACATGAAAAGAATAATGATGTAGATTTTGATTTTTTAAATTCTGGGATTAAAATGTATATTGACGGAGATTGGATTAAGGCTGATGGAACAACTCTTGGAGCAGATAATGGACTAGGTGTTGCTGCAATAATGGCTGTTTTAGAGAGTAAAGATATTTCCCACCCAAAAATTGAAGCATTATTCACAATTGATGAAGAAACCGGTATGACGGGTGCTTTAAATCTTTCAAATTCAATATTAACCGGAAATATTTTACTTAATCTTGATACTGAGGAAGACGATGAAATATGTATAGGTTGTGCAGGTGGAGTTGATATTACTATGCATCGAGAGTATAAATTGGTTGATCCCTCTGAGGATGAGATTTTTGTAAGATTACTTTTAAATGGATTGACGGGAGGTCATTCCGGAGCAGAAATACATAAAGGGTTGGGAAATTCAAACAAAATTTTATTTGAAATAATTGCTAGTATTAATACTATATTTCAAATAAAAATAGTTGATATTAATGGGGGAGGACTCAGAAATGCAATTCCAAGAGAAAGTAGCTTAACACTCTGTTTTTCAAAAGAACATTTGGATGAGTTTAATGATTATATTAAAAAAAATTCAATACAATATTCCGGTAAGTTTGTAAAAACAGATCCAAATTTTAATCTTGAATCCGAAAATTTAGACATTAAAGTTCCTTCTTTATCTTACTTAGATACTGTTGATTTAATTACGTCAGTGAATCAATGTCCAAATGGAGTTTTTGAAATGAGTAAAAGTATAGACAACTTAGTTGAAACATCAAATAATTTGGCAAATATTAAATTAAATAATGGTAAGCTTAAAATTCAATGCCTAACCAGATCATCCTCTGAAGATTCTAAAGAAAAATTATCCAAAATAATTTCTAATATATTTGAAAATATAAATTGTCTATGTATTTTTTCAGGTGGTTATCCAGGATGGGAGCCAAACATTAATTCACTAACTCTTAAAGAGGCAAAAAGATCATATTTAAATTTATTTTCATCTGATCCAAAAGTGAATGTAATTCATGCAGGATTAGAATGTGGAATAATTGGTTCTCATTATCCTAAAATGGACATGATTAGTTTTGGTCCAACAATTTTAGGAGCCCATTCTCCAGATGAAAAAGCCTCTATATCTTCAACGAAAAAGTTTTGGAACTTTTTCAAGGAAGTATTGGCTAATATTCCTGAAAGAAATTAATCTAAAATTTCTAATAACTCTATCTCGAATATCAAGGTAGCATTTGGTGGGATTACACCACCTGCTCCTCTTGCTCCGTATCCAAGATTACTTGGAATTACAAATGTTCCTTTTTCTCCTACTTTAAGGATTTTTAACGCTTCATCCCAGCCTTTGATTACTCTGCCTTGACCAACCGAAAATTCAAAAGGTTTGTTTCTTTTATAAGAGGAATCAAACTCATTTCCATTAATCAATCTTCCAGAGTAGTGTACACTTACTTTATCACCATCATTAGGATTAACTCCGTTAGTTGATTTATTTATTTTATACTTTAATCCAGAATTTGTAGCTGTAAAACCTTCAGAAATTCTATTAATTTCATCTTGAATTTTTTGTTGTTGAATCATTAATAATTTTGGCTCCATTTCATTCCATGTTTTTACTGCATCAAACTCTTTTGCCTTAGAGCCTATTCTTATAATTTTTAATTTTTTAATTATTACATCTTCTTCTGGTCTGTTTGCAATAGCGGTTTTAACATTTGATATTTCATCTTGAATTTCGATTCCTTGAACAACTTGACCAAATACTGAATGCTTGAAATCCAGATGTGGAGTCGGCACTTCAGTTATAAAAAATTGACTTCCATTTGTACCTGGACCTGAATTAGCCATCGATAAAACTCCAGCTTTGTCGTGTAGTAGACTTTGGTCAAATTCATCTAAAAATTTGTATCCTGGACCACCAGAACCGTTCCCAACTGGATCTCCACCTTGAATCATAAAGTTATTTATAACTCTGTGGAAAATTAGACCATCATAAAATTTTATCCCCTTATATTCTTCTCTGACCTTCGGGTGGTTTCCTTCTGCCAATGCTACAAAATTTGCTACTGTTACTGGGGTTTTTTCATATGTTAATTTAACCAGAATAATGCCCATTGATGTGTTAAATTCTGCATATAATCCGTCTTCAAGATCATTGTATGGATTATTACAAGCAAACATAACTGTACAAGCCATAAAAAATAATATAAATTTTGTTTTCATAATATTAAGAGTTAAGTAGTTCTTTATAATTTTCGATTGATTTTAAAAAGTAATTAATAGTCTCATTTAATCCAAGTTTACTTACTGCTCCAGCAGCGTTTTTATGACCTCCACCTCCAAATACATTTTTAGAGAATTCATTGACATCAAAATCTCCTCTCGATCTTAATGAAATTCTTATTACGTCGTCTTTAATGTTCTCCATAAAAATAATTGCAAATTTTATATCTTTTATTGATAAACCATAGTTTACAATTCCTTCAGTGTCACCTTTTTCATAATTAAATTTATCAAGATCTTTTTGAGAAAGTGATATATAACATGAGTTATATCCGTCAATAATATTAATGTTTCCTAGAGCATGACTTAATAATTTTAATCTTTCGGGTTTGTTATTATCATAAATCTTGTTATGTATTTCAAAGTGAGATATACCCGTTTTTAACAAACAAGAAACAACTTCGTGCGTCAGATGAGTTGTTGAAGGAAATTTAAATGACCCTGTATCAGTCATGATCCCTGTGTAGAGTGACTCAGATATATTTTTATCAATCATATTTTTATCACCAAGATTATCAATAAAATGATAAATCATTTCACAAGTTGAACTCATTTCTGGGTCTGAATACATAAACTTAGCATAATCAGAAGGGTTTTCATGGTGATCAATCATAATTTTAATTGCTTCTGATTTCTCAACTACTTCTTTCATCTGAGAAATTCTCACCAAATTATTAAAATCGAGAGTGAAAATTATATCTGCATTTAGAATGAGGTTGTTAATTTCAGAAACGTCATTATATATGATAATTTTTTTTTCAAAGTCTAACCATTCTAAAAACTGTGGATATTTGTTAGGACTTATTATAGAGGCGTTATGACCAAGTTTATCTAGATAAAACTTTAAACCGGTACAAGATCCGATGGCATCCCCATCAGGATTTTTATGAGGTATTATAACAATATCTTTTTTAGAAGATAGTAATTGCTTAATTCTATTATATTGATCAATATTCATCATTTGCGAAGATAATCATTAATCCTCAATGGCAAATAAATTAATAAAAAGTGTTATTTTTGCACCCTAAAATATAAGAACATGAGTAATATCACATTTACAATGCTTAAACCTGATTCCATTAGAAATAAAAATACAGGGGCAATTATTGATAAAATCATTAAAGCTGGTTTTGTAATTAAAGCAATGAAGTTTACAAGGATGTCAAATGATCAGGCAAGTAATTTTTATGCAATTCACAAAGAAAGGCCTTTCTTTAACGATTTAATCGAATATATGACTAGTGGTCCAATTGTAGCTGCAATTTTAGAAAAGGACAATGCTGTCAATGATTTTAGGACTCTTATTGGATCTACTAATCCTGAAGAAGCAGCCGAAGGTACTATAAGAAAACTATTTGCCAAATCAATCAGTGAAAATGCTATCCATGGAAGTGATAGTAATGAAAATGCAAAAATTGAATGTGATTTCCATTTTTCAGAAAATGAAATATTTTAGATTAACACAATTCGATTAATTATTTCTTTTTCAAATTTTTGATTTATTAGATTTTTAAGTTTTTCCTTTCCGTAGCTTAATTCTTGTTTCAACGCTGGTGAACTTAGTTTTATGTAAAGAGTCTTATTTTTAAGGTTTATATCTTTAGTGTAGTTTGCGATACCGTTTTCCATAACTTCAAACCAAACTTTTTTAACTTCTAAGTCTAAAAGTCCATTTTCTAATTTATTCTCCTTTAAAAAAGTATTTATGAGATTTTTAATATCCGTGTTATCCATCTAAATAGTTTTTTGGAGTAAACCTTTTGTATTTGTAAATATAACCTTCGTTATTTTCAATAAATAAATTTAAGGAATCCAATTTTATAATTTCTTCTTTAAAATTATCCCCTTTTCCATATTTAATAATTTTTCTTCCATTAGAAATGAAAAGTTTAAAATCGATTTGATGCATTGTAATATTAAAATTTCCATCCATTTTAGGTTTAACTTTTTTTCTAAAACCACTATTTTTTTCATTGAATTCAAAATAATCTACTGTATTGCTAAATGGATAATTTTTTAATTCATTTCCCTCTAATGAGACTGAGCTAATCTCCCAATAACCAGCTAGAAGATCTATATTACTTGTTTTATTGCATGATTGAGTTAAAACCAGAATTGCTGCTAAAAAAAATAATTTTTTCATATTTCAAATATTTTATACGATTTATTAACTTTTTTTATGATTTCTTCTGACCTTTTCTTGTTGGTGTCGGAAATAAATATCTGATTAAAATTATCTTCATTTACAAGATCTATAATTTTTTCAACTCTGTTATCATCTAATTTGTCAAAAATATCATCCAATAATAATATCGGATTTGTTTTTAACCTTGATAAATAATCAAACTGTGCCAGCTTTAAGGCAATTAGAAAGGTTTTTTGTTGACCTTGACTACCAAATTTTTTAATAGAAAATTCATTTATGGTAAATAAGATATCATCTTTATGAATTCCATTAGTAGTGTATTGGTATCTAATATCTTTTTCAAGATTATTTTTTAATAAATCATATAGATTTGACTGATTTTTAATATCTGATTTATATTCTATTTCAACAGATTCTTTTTCGTTACTCAATTGCTTGTAACGTTTTTTAAAAATTGGCACAAAATCTTTTAAGAATTCACTCCTTTTGTTAAAAATTATTGATGCGCTTGAGGAAAGACTATTGTCATATATATCTATTGTTTTTTTTAATTTTTCTGTCTGATTGAAAAACATTTTTAATAATGCATTTCTTTGCTTTAATGTTTTGTTATAATCAATAAGCTTACTTAAATATTCTTTATCAATTTGAGAAATTAATCCGTCTATAAATTTTCTTCTGGTTTCACTTCCTTCAATTATCAAATTCCTATCATCGGGAGATATAATTACAAGGGGAATAAAACCAATATGATCACTAAATTTTTTATATATTTTATTATTCCTTTTAACCCGTTTCTTTTCACCTCTTTTCATTGAAATAAGAATATTTTCGTCCTTTTCATCATAATCATAAATACCAGAAATGAAGAAGAAATCCTCATTGTGTTTTATATTTTGAGAAGGGATTGGATTAAAATAACTTTTTGTGTAAGAAAGGTGATAAATAGAATCTAATAGATTTGTCTTCCCAACCCCGTTTAAACCAACAAAACATACAATTTTTGTATCAAAATTAAATTTGATGCTATCAAAATTTTTATAATTGGTTAAGGATAATTCTTTTAGAAACATAGAGGAGTGAAAATACAAAGACTTTATAAGTATCTTATAAAACCAAAAATAACAAATAAATTATCCAATTTTTAATAATAAAAATTTTATTTTTACGCCCTAAATTAATTTTATGGCAACATATAAAAAAAGGGGTTTTAAAAATAAGGCTTCATCAAATAGGGCAGAGGCGTTAGAGAAGAATTCGGCAACTGCTAATGTTTTTAATACACTAGACGAGGGTTCCTCTAAAACTCAACAATGGGTTGAAAAGAACCAAAATATAATACTATCCTTGGTTGCTGTAATTGCGCTTTCTGTTATTGGTATATACCTGTATTCAAATTTTGTTATCAAACCAAAAGAACAAAAAGCATTTAATGAAATGTATTATTCTCAAAAAAAGTTTGACGAAGCTATTTTGATTAATAATGACTCTTTATACAATTTAGTGTTAAACGGAGACGGTACCAATTTGGGAATGCTAGCTATGATTGATGAGTATGGTGGTACCAATGCTGCAAATTTAGCTGCTTATTATTCTGGAATGATTTATCTTAAGATGAACGACTATCAAAATTCAATCAAATATTTATCAGAATTTAACTCTGATGATATGATTTTAGGTTCATTAGCCACCGGATCAATTGGGGATGCATTTGCTGAATTAAACCAATTTGAAGATGCATATGAATATTATGTTAAAGCCTCAAAAAACAATAATAGTTATACCTCTCCAATATACCTTTTCAAGGCAGGTTTAATTGCTATGAAACTAGAAAAATTTAAAAAAGCTGAGGGTTATTTTTCATCAATCAAGTCTGATTATTCTAAAAGTGCTGAAGCCAAAAATATTGATGCCTATATCTCAAAAGCTAGAGCATCTTATCAGTAAATGAAATCTGGAAAAAATATATCATTAAAATTTGATTCCAAGAATCATCCAGATATAAAAAAATATAATATTGGCATCGTTGTCTCTGAATGGAATAAGGATATCACCAAAAATTTATTGTCAGGTGCAATTGATACGCTTACACAACAAGGTGTTCAAAAAGAAAATATTTTTATTCAATGGGTGCCCGGAAGTTTTGAATTAATTTTTGGATCTAAGGTTTTGTCCGAAAAAGAATTTGATGTTATTATCGCTATTGGTTGTGTAATTAAAGGTGAAACGGATCATTATGATTATATATGTAGTTCTGTTTCACAGGGAATAATGCAATTAAATTTGACTAGTTCTATGCCTATAATTTTCTGCATATTGACGGATCATAATAAGCAACAGTCAATTGATAGATCTGGAGGAAAGTACGGTAATAAAGGAGTTGAATGT
>Ga0208130_1001267_pt1 | contig 12357 bp, 11 predicted proteins | sample ETNtaG_31_FD_185771 | JGI IMG/M metagenome (GOLD analysis project Ga0208130, IMG submission 185771) | Marine microbial and viral communities from oxygen minimum zone, Eastern Pacific Ocean - ETNP201310SV78 (SPAdes) (version 2) | ecosystem: Environmental > Aquatic > Marine > Oceanic ...
TGAATGGATTGATACACTAGAAGATGAAAATGGTAGGGCTGATCTTAATGTTGAAGAGGAGTATGACCAACAAAGACTTGCCGATTGGTTGAGCGTTGCTATGGACGCTCTAAACGACAGAGAACAGTTTATTGTGCGTGAGAGGAAACTAATTGAAAGCCCGCGAACTTTGGAAAGTTTGGGAGCTGAGTTAGGCCTCTCCAAAGAGCGTGTTAGGCAGCTTGAAGCCGCTGCGTTTGGAAAAATGCGTAAATATCTAGAAAAAAATGCAGGTGAAGTTAGAAATTTCCTCTAATTTTAACTTCGCCTTTACTATTTAAATCTACGGGTTGCATGTCAGTGTCGTAACGCACTAAACTTCTAGTGCTAATAAAACGAGATTGTAGATGCTTAACGGTAAAAAAGTACTTCTCATCATAACAGGTGGAATCGCAGCTTATAAGTCCTTGGAATTAGTTAGGAAGCTAAAGGAAAAGGGAGCTGACGTTATTCCCGTTATGACCAAAGCTGCTGAAAACTTTGTTACTCCAATGTCAGTTTCAGCTCTTGCCCAAGAAAAAGTATTTAACAAGTTGTTTGATTTGACTGATGAGGCCGAAATGGGCCACATTGAGTTGTCTCGAAGTTCTGATTTAATTATTGTTGCACCGGCGAGTGCTGATTTTATCGCCAAAACAGCAACTGGCCAAGCAAATGACCTTGCTAGCACTCTTATTTTAGCTACTGACACCAAAGTTTTGATGGCTCCCGCTATGAATGTTCGCATGTGGGAAAACCCCTTAACTCAAAAAAATATAAAAATTTTACATAACAATGGTGTTAAATTCGTAGGCCCAGATGAAGGTGAGATGGCTTGTGGTGAATTTGGTTTTGGACGAATGGCTGAGGCGGATGAAATTCTGAAAGAAATAGAGGCTAACTTTCGTGACAAAAAGTTAAAAGGCCGTCACTTTCTAGTAACTTCAGGCCCAACTATAGAGCCAATAGATCCTGTGCGTTTCATTGGCAACAGATCTTCTGGTTTACAAGGAGGAGCAATAGCAAACGAACTTGTCGAAAGTGGAGCTGAGGTAACGTTTATTACGGGCCCCGTTAATTTGGATCCGCCGCATGGTTCAAATATAATTAGAGTAGAGACTGCAGACGAAATGTATGATGCGGTTCATTCATCTCTTCCTGCTGATGCTGCAGTTTTTGCAGCTGCAGTTGCGGATTGGAAAATTAAGAAAACTGAGCAACAGAAGTTGAAAAAGCAAACTGGTAATTTACCGGCTTTTGATTTGACGGAAAACAAAGATATTTTAGCTTCAGTTTCAAAATTGAAAAAAAATAGGCCTAAAATTGTTATGGGTTTTGCAGCTGAAACTGAAAATATACTCGAGAATGCAAAGTCCAAACTTATGAAAAAAGGTTGTGATTTTATTGTTGCAAACGATGTTTCTTTGGGTACTCAAACTTTGGGTGGCAATGAAAATGCTGCTATTATTGTTTCTGAAAAAGATGTTGAAACACTAACTAAAATGTCAAAACGGGCACTTGCCAAAATTTTGGTTGAAAAAATAAGCCAGTCTTTTGAGGAAATGGATGCCTGAAGTTGCCGTTAGCTGGACAAAGGAAGCCGATCAAGATTTAGGCCTCCCAAAATTTGAAACTGACGGAGCAGCTGGCGCAGACTTGCGAGCCAATTTTAATACAGAATTTCGTTCAAGTGGTTTAACTTTAGCTCCATTGCAGCGAGAATTGATCCCTACTGGGTTATGTTTTGAAATACCGATTGGTGTGGAAGGCCAATTGAGACCCCGCTCGGGCTTAGCTTTAAAGCATGGTCTTACTTTATTAAACTCACCTGGTACGATTGATAGTGATTATAGAGGTCCAATTGGCTTGATCATAATAAATATGGGCGAGTTTGATTTCAAAATAACTCACGGTATGAGAATCGCACAGATAGTTTTCGCTGCAACTTTGAAAGTTCAGTTCAAAGTTTCAAAAAATTTGAGCCAGACAATTAGAAGCAATAGTGGGTTCGGGTCAACGGGAACGAAATGATATTAGCTATTCTTTCTTTTTTGGTCTTTGCTTGGTTTATTGCTGGATATTTGGGAGTGAGCCAAAATTTACGAGGGGCCTCTGTTTTTATTACATTAGCTTCTATACTTGGAGCTCTTTTTCTAATTCCTGAAACAAATTCCTTTTCGATCATAATGGGTGGTTGGGCTCCTTGGGCAACGATCTCCTTTATTTTCTGTGTAACTTTTTTTTTCAGATTATTTATCAATAGTCTTAGAAACAAATCGAACGAAGGTTACCCAGACGAGGTTCAAGAAGCAGATGAGTTTTCAAATCATGAACTAGAGCGTTATTCTAGGCATATTTTATTGAAAGAACTTGGTGGGCTTGGACAACGACGCATTAAAGATTCCAGTGTTTTAATTATTGGAGCAGGAGGTTTAGGTGCTCCGGTTATTCAATATCTAGCCGCATCGGGGGTTGGAACAATTGGGATTATTGATCATGACAAAGTCAGTTTATCAAATTTGCAAAGGCAAGTTATTTACCCAACAAAACAAGTAGGAGAGCAAAAGGTTTTCTCAGCAGTGGATGCTATTTATCGGTTGAATAATAATGTAAATGTGCGGCCTTATAATAGACGACTAAATTCTGAAATAGCCGAAGAAATTTTTTCTGAGTATGATGTTGTCGTAGATGGAACCGATAATTTTGAGACACGGTATATATCGAACTCAGCTGCTGTTATTACCAAAAAACATTTAGTTTCAGGGGCTTTGAGTCAATGGGAGGGCCAAGTTTCAGTATTTGCACCGCACAAAGGCGGGCCCTGCTATGCTTGCGTATTTCCGAGCCCACCCAAAGATGGCTTGGCAGTAACGTGTTCTGAGGGTGGTGTTTTTTCTCCTCTGCCAGGCGTTATTGGCTCGGTTATGGCCGTTGAGACTTTGAAAATTTTAAGCCATTCAGGTAACACATTATTAGGACAAATGTTTATCTATGATGGTTTGAAGGGGGAAAGTCGTAAGATAAAAATCAACCCAAATAAAAAATGCCCAATTTGCTCTATTTGAAGATATTAAGATGGTAAATAAAAACCCACTACTGACCAGTTGGAACACTCCTTACAAAATTGCACCGTTTGATGAAATTTTGGATGACCATTTTTCTGAAGCTGTGGAAAGAGCAATGGAATATGAGCTTCAGGAAATCCAAGAAATTTCCGAAAACTCTGATCCACCAACCTTCGAAAATACTATTCATGCACTATTAAAGTCGGGTAATTTACTGGAAAGGGTTCTTTCTGTTTTTTATACTTTGGTGAGTGCAGACTCTAATACCCAACGCGAAAAGCTGATGACAGAATTTTCTCCAAAGTTGTCATCACATTCATCAAAAATTACATCAAATGAAAAACTTTTTAATCGCATTCAGGAACTATTTGAGCAAATTGATAGTTTAAACTTATTACCTGAAGAACAGAGGCTTCTAGAAAAAATACATCAAGATTATGTAAGGGCAGGCGCTGCTCTTAATAATCAAAGTAAAGAAAGACTGAAAGATATTAAAAAACAGCTTTCAATTTTAGGTACCAAATTTTCACAAAATTTACTAGCTGATGAACGTTCCTGGCATCTTGAGCTTGGTTTAGAGGACCAAAATGTACTACCTAATTTTCTGGTTGAGGCTGCAAGAAAAGCAGCAGATGAAAAAGGGATAACAAATCCGATTATCACACTGTCTCGATCTATTATTACACCATTTTTAAAATTTTCTCCTAATCGCAAACTGAGAAAACAAGCTCAACAAGCGTGGGTATCTCGAGGGATGCAAAAAGAAGAAACTGATAATAGGCCAATTGCGCGTGAAATATTGGCTTTACGGAGACAGATGGCCGATCTGCTTGGTTATAAGAATTTTGCTGAATTTAAGCTAGAGACAGAAATGGCAAAAAAGCCAGAAAACGTCGAGAAGCTATTGCTGAAGGTTTGGGGCCACTCGAAAAAACAGGCTTTAACAGATCAAAAAATTCTAACCTCCTACATGGCCAAGGATGATATAAAGGATAATTTTAGTTCTTGGGACTGGCAGTATTATTCAGAGAAAAGAAGACAAAATGAGCATGAATTAAACGAATTAGAGATAAAACCGTATTTTAGTTTGGACCAGATGATCAAAGCTGCATTTTATTGTGCAAATAAATTATTTGATCTTTCATTCGTACCAATAGATCTGCCTCTTTATCATAATGACTGTAAAGCTTGGGAGGTTTTCAGAAAAAATAAGACTATTGGGTTATTTATAGGAGATTACTTTGCTAGACCATCTAAGCGATCTGGTGCTTGGTGTAGTGCGTTTCAATCTCAAGCTAAATTTCCAGCCGTACAAAAGCCAATAGTTTTGAACGTTTGTAATTTTGCAAAAAGCTCACCTGCGCTCTTATCTTTTGATGACGCTCAAACATTATTTCACGAATTTGGTCACGCGCTTCATCAACTATTATCTAACGTTACCTACGAACCTATGTCAGGAACCTCTGTTTCGCGCGATTTTGTTGAATTGCCCAGTCAGTTATTTGAACATTGGCTGACCGTCCCAGACGTTTTGAAAAAGTTTGCACGTCATTATGAAACCAAAATACCGATTTCAGACGAGTTGATAGAAAGAATTAAAGGTGCCTCAAATTACGATATGGGTTACCAAACCGTTGAATATACCTCCAGCGCTCTGGTGGATCTTTATTTTCATCTTTCCGATACCGATCACGATATCATGAAACTTCAAACTGAAATTTTAAGCAAAATAGAAATGCCTGAGGCAATTGAGATGAGACATGCAACTCCACACTTCGCTCATGTATTTTCGGGTGGTTATTATGCTGCTGCTTACTACAGTTACATGTGGTCGGAAGTTATGGATGAGGATGTTTTTTTGGCTTTCGAGGAAGCAGGTAATCCATTTGATGAAAAGTTGGCTAATTCATTAGAAAAAAATATTCTCTCCATAGGAAATAGTATAGATTCTGAATTAGCCTACGTTAAGTTTCGAGGCAAACTACCAAAGGTAGATGCTCTTTTGAAAGGTCGTGGACTGGTTTGATCAACAAATTTCTGCAAATTTAATTTTTTTTAACCAAGATGGTTGACTCTACCATATTCCATACATAAATACCGCTCGTTAGCACTCATATACCTTGAGTGATAATTGCCCGGTTAGGGCATAATGTAACTTAGTGAAGGAGCCTAAATATGGCATTAAAACCACTTCATGACCGTGTTCTTGTTCGCCGCGTAGAAAGCGACGAAAAAACGTCAGGCGGACTGATTATTCCTGAAAGTGCTAAAGAAAAGCCTGCAGAAGGTGTTATCGTAGCTGCTGGAGAAGGCGCTCGTAAGGACAGCGGTGAACTAATTGCTATGTCAGTTAGCGAAGGTGATAAAATTCTATTCGGCAAATGGTCTGGAACAGAAGTGACTATTGATGGAGAAGAACTTCTTATCATGAAAGAAAGCGATATTTTAGGCACTTTGTCCTAATCGCTAAATATTAATTTTAACAAATAGACGAGGATAAGCACAATGGCTGCTAAAGACGTCAGATTCAGTACAGATGCTCGCGACCGCATGTTAAAAGGCGTGAACACTCTTGCAGACGCTGTAAAAGTAACGTTGGGACCAAAAGGTCGTAACGTAGTATTAGATAAATCATTTGGCGCACCGCGCATCACCAAGGACGGTGTGACAGTTGCAAAAGAGATCGAGCTAGAAGACAAGCTCGAAAACATGGGTGCTCAAATGGTTAAAGAGGTTGCTAGCCGAACAAATGATGAGGCTGGTGATGGAACAACGACGGCAACAGTCTTGGCTCAGGCAATCGTTCGCGAAGGTTTGAAACAGGTTGCAGCTGGCCTTAATCCAATGGATTTAAAAAGAGGTATCGATTTAGCCACTTCAAAGGTTGTTGGAGAGATTAAAAAGATGGCTCGTGACGTCAAGGATAGTGATGAAGTCGCCCAAGTTGGAACAATATCAGCAAACGGCGAAGCTGAAATAGGTCAGCAAATCGCTGACGCGATGCAAAAAGTCGGAAACGAAGGCGTTATCACAGTTGAAGAAAACAAAGGTCTTGAGACTGAAACTGACGTTGTTGAAGGCATGCAGTTTGATCGCGGGTATCTATCTCCTTACTTCGTGACAAATGCTGATAAAATGACATCAGAGCTGGAAGATTGTATGATACTTCTCCATGAAAAGAAGTTATCTTCTTTGCAGTCAATGGTGCCGCTTCTGGAATCGGTAATTCAATCTCAAAAGCCATTATTAATCATTGCTGAAGACGTTGAGGGCGAAGCATTAGCAACTTTGGTTGTTAATAAGCTGAGAGGCGGTTTGAAAATTGCTGCTGTAAAAGCTCCTGGTTTTGGTGATCGACGTAAAGCTATGCTTCAAGACATCGCAATACTTACTGGCGGTCAGGTCATTTCTGAAGATTTAGGAATGAAGCTTGAGAGTGTAACAATGGATATGCTTGGTACTGCCAAGAAAGTTCAAATTACCAAAGATGAAACCACAATAGTTGATGGTGCCGGCGCAAAAGCTGAAATTGAATCGCGCGTAACTCAAATACGTAGCCAGATCGAAGAAACATCTTCAGATTACGATCGTGAAAAGCTTCAAGAACGTGTTGCTAAACTAGCGGGTGGTGTTGCTGTTATTCGCGTTGGCGGCATGACTGAAGTGGAAGTTAAAGAACGCAAAGATCGCGTTGACGATGCTTTGAACGCCACACGAGCTGCTGTTCAAGAAGGAATTATTGTCGGTGGTGGAGTCGCACTTGTCCAAGCTGGCAAAGCTCTTGAAAAACTTAAAGGTGGAAACCCTGATCAAGAAGCAGGTATTGCGATTGTCCGTCGTGCAATTGAAGCTCCGCTTCGTCAGATCGCTGAAAATGCGGGTGTTGACGGTGCAGTAGTTGCCGGAAAGGTTCGCGAAAATAAAGACACATCTTTTGGTTTTAATGCTCAGACTGAAGAATATGGCGATATGTTCAAGTATGGAGTAATAGATCCTGCGAAAGTTGCTCGAACAGCAATGGAAGACGCGGCGTCAGTTGCTGGATTGCTTATAACCACTGAAGCAATGGTCGCAGACAAACCTGAGAAACCAGGTGCTGGCGGTGGAGCTCCAGGTATGCCTGATATGGGCGGCATGGGCGGCATGGGCGGCATGATGTAGGTCCAAAGTAAGTGTGATTTTAGAAACCCTGGGATTAATCCTGGGGTTTTTTTTTAGAAATTAGAAATTTAATTTCTAATTCGGTTAAAATGGCCCATTTTACGGCCTGGTTTAACATCAGCTTTCCCATACAAGTGTAACGCAAGAGAACCATCCGCAACTAATTGGTTAGTCTTATAAATTTCGTCCCCAATAAGGTTTTCCATTATTATGTCGCTATGCCTTTCTGCATTACCAAGTTTCCAACCTGTTATTGCCCTAATATGCTGCTCGAACTGATCTACTGTGCAGCCATTTTGTGTCCAATGCCCAGAGTTATGAACTCTTGGAGCAAACTCATTTATAACTAAAGAGTTTTTCTCTAAAAAAAACTCAATACCAATTACTCCAACGTAGTCTAATGAATCTAAAATTTTTGCCGTCATTAAAACAGCTTCCGTCTTTTGCTGAACTGTAAGATTTGCCGGTACAGTTGTAGTCCTTAGAATTCCCTCTTTGTGCACATTTTCTCCTGGATCAAAGCACGATATTTGTCCATCCTTTGATCTGGATCCAATTACAGAAAATTCACGAGAAAAATTTACAAAACCCTCTAGTATTAAATCTTTTGCGCTTGAGTTTTTCCAAGCATTTTCGACTTGTGAAGCTGCCTCTATTTTTAGTTGTCCTTTTCCATCATATCCAAAACGTCTTGTTTTTAATATGCTGGGAGTTCCAACTTGATCTATTGCATGAATTAAATCTTCTTGAGTACTTACCTCACAAAAGCTCGCGGTCTTAAATCCTAACTTATTAATAAACTCTTTTTCTAAAAGTCTGTCTTGTGATATTTTAAGAGCTTCTCTGCTTGGAAAAATTTCACATTTTCTTTCAATAATATCCAATGCACCAGTGGGGATATTTTCAAACTCATATGTGACCACGTCAACGCTTGAAGCAAATTTCTCAAGTGCGTCATAATCATCATATTCCGCCTGTGTAAATTTAGATGATACATTTGATGCAGGAGGATTAGCGCTTGGCTCAAAAACGTGAGTTTTAAAACCGAGCCTGCTGGCTGCCATACTGAGCATCTGCCCGAGCTGTCCGCCGCCCAGTATGCCTATTGTGGACCCGCTTAACAGTACTGCTTTATTCATCTTTAGGCTCATCAGGTATTGAAGCTGATAAAGCTATCCGCCAATCACTGAGGTTTTTATTTAGTATTGAGTCAGACAGTGCTAGTATCTGAGCCGCCAATAAGCCACCATTTTTGGCACCTTGCGCTCCAATAGCCATTGTTGCAACGGGATAACCTCTAGGCATTTGCAAAATAGAATAGAGGCTATCTATGCCATTTAAACTTGTGGTTGTGACAGGCACACCAATAACGGGTAGGTTGGTTTTCGACGCTATCATTCCTGGAAGATGGGCTGCGCCTCCAGCACCGGCAATAATTACTTTAAGACCTCTTTTTTCAGCGGACTTTCCGTATTCCCATAAACGATCTGGAGTTCTATGAGCTGAAACGATCTTTGTTTCATATATTACCCTAAGCTCTGATAAAATATCAGCTGCCTCCTTCATGGTTGACCAATCTGATTGGCTTCCCATGATTAAACCTACCTGGATTTTGCTCATTTTTTACCTCATCTTCACAACTATCCTAATATAATAGGAATATATCTTAGGCAATAATATCGGGTGTAAGTCGATCTTCTAGTCGCTTAATTTTGTCTTTTAATTGTAATTTCTTTTTTTTAAGTCTTTGGATCATAAGTCTATCGGCAGCTGCAGAATCAGAAAGTACGGTGATTGCCTGATCTAAATCGCTATGTTCTTGACGAAAGAATTCTAATTCCACCCTTAAGACTTCTTCGGTTTTCATTGATATTTTGTCTGAAGGGTTCATTTCATGACCTGATTAAATGCCTTAATCTAATAGGATAATTAATTTTACTTGTTAACCCCTTGAAAATTATATTTTTAGGCTCCAACTCTAAAAGAGCTGCCGAATAGGAGCTGAAAAGTGTCGCTTAGAATAAGGGCTTAAAATGGCAAAATTATCATTTGGTGCATATCCGCATATGCTTGGTTTTGAACAATTGGAACAGTTATTAGAAAGAACGGCAAAATCTAGTAATGAAGGCTATCCTCCTTTCAACATAGAACAGACATCTGATCGATCATTTCGTATCAGTTTAGCGACTGCTGGGTTTTCAGAAGCAGACCTATCTATTACTCTGGAAAATCGTCAATTGGTTATACAAGGTAAGAAAAATCAAGAAACTGGTACAAGGGTCTTCCTTCATCGTGGGATTGCAACAAGACAATTCCAAAGATCTTTTGTTCTAGCAGATGGGGTAGAAGTAGGTGAGGCATTTATGGAAAATGGGTTACTCCATATTGATTTGGTTCAAAATATTCCAACTAATGTTATTCAAAAGATTGAAATAAAAACAGATAAGTAGCCGCTAATTTTCTAATTTAATAAGCCCCATACTCTGGAGTTTCAAGATGATCTTTTCAGCACAATAGTTAACGGAAGCATTTTCTGTATTTAAGCGCAGTTCAGGTTTTTCTGGAATTTCATATGGATCGGAAATCCCCGTAAAGGCTTCAATTTTCCCTTGTCGCGCAAGTTTATATAAACCCTTCCGATCTCGTTTTTCACAGATTTCCAAAGAAGTTTCGATATGAATTTCGACGAAGCTTCCGTATTGAGCTATTTCATTTCTAACGGAAAGCCTTGTTTTTGAATAGGGGGCAATTGGAGCGCAAATAGCTATGCCACCGTTTTTTGTAATCTCTGAGGCTACATATCCAATTCGAAGAATATTTAGATCCCGGTGTTCTTTGGAAAACCCAAGTTCAGAAGATAAGTTTTTGCGTACTATATCGCCATCAAGTAAAGTAACTGGTCTTCCACCCATTTCCATTAATTTGGTTAATACGGCATTTGCTATTGTTGATTTTCCCGATCCAGAAAGTCCCGTGAAAAATATAGTAAAACCGCGCTTTGATAATGGAGGTAATGTTTTGCGAAGCTCCTCTAGTACTTCTGGAAATGAAAACCAATCTGGGATCTCTATTCCTTCATATAAACGCCGTCTCAGTTCAGTTCCTGAAATGCTTAAGGTTTTAATACCACTATTCAACTCATCAATAGGTTTAAATTTTCCTTGCTCAGGTACGTATACTAACTCTTTAAAACTCACCATTTCTATCCCAATTTCTTTTGAATATTTTTTGAATAAGCTTTGTGCGTCGTAAGGAGCGTAAAAGTCATTTCCACAAATATCTTTTCCAGGACCCGCGTGATCTCTTCCAATAATGAAATGTGTGCATCCATGATTTTTGCGAATTAAACCATGCCAAAGTGCTTCTCTAGGGCCAGCCATTCGCATAGCAAGATTGATTAGCGATAAGTTTGTTGAAAATGTTGGGTACTTATCCAGAATTGCTTCATAGCATCTCACACGAGTAAAGTGGTCAACATCTCCAGGTTTAGTCATCCCAACAACAGGATGAATTAGTAAATTTGCTTCAACTTCCCTGGCGGCTGTTAAAGTTAATTCTTGGTGTGCACGGTGTAGCGGGTTTCTAGTTTGGAAGGCTACAATTTTCTGCCAGCCCATTTTCTGGAAATATTTTCTCAACTCATTTGGAGTTTGTCTTCTGCTTTTAAAATCATAGTGCTGAGGCTTTTCCAGCCCAAATACTTCACCCCCTAAATAAATTTCACCAGTATTATTAATTAGAAAATTTACACCAGGATGTGTTTCATCCCTTGTTTGGAAAACTTTGTCAGCTTCCCAAAATTTGTCTGGAGACCATTTAGCATCAACTTGAATGGTCGCTAAAATAACGCCCTCAAGATTTCGGAGTGCTACTTTTTCTCCAATTTTTAGGTTTTTAGAAAATTCTTTTGATACGTCTAGTGTAATAGGTATTGGCCAAAGTGATCCATCTTTGAGCCTCATATCTTCTACTACACTATTGTAGTCTTCTTCATTTAAGAAACCTTTAAGCGGTGAAAACCCTCCATTTAACAAAAGCTCCAGATCACATATTTGGCGAGGTGTTAAATCCCAGCTTGCAAAGTTTGCTGCTGCTTTTTTTTCTTCATTTGCGAATTCTGAACTCAAGTAGAGTTCTTCAATGGACTTATGATTTTCCAACATAATGAGGATCCAATTTTATTTAATAAAATAGCGATAGGTAACTTTAGTCGCTTTCGGAAATAAACTTTTCTGCATCAAGAGCAGCCATGCAGCCCATTCCTGCACTTGTTACAGCCTGTCTGTAGATATGATCGGTCAAATCCCCTGCCGCAAAAATACCTGGTACTGAGGTTCTGGTGCTTCCAGGCTCAACTTTAACATAACCACCGTTATGCGTATCTAAAATGTTTTTTACCAGCTCGGTAGCAGGAGCGTGTCCAATTGCAACAAAAACGCCCTTGCATGGCACATCAGACAACTTACCTGTCATTGTGTTTTTAATACGGATTGCCTCGACACCTAAGGGAGACTCTGTCCCTATAACTTCATCCAGTTCATGAAACCAAATTGGTTCAATTTTAGAGTTTTTAAATAATCTATCCTGCAGTATTTTCTCTGCTCTTAGCTCATCTCGCCGGTGGACTAAGGTAACTTTAGAAGCAAAATTAGTGAGGAAAAGAGCTTCTTCTACTGCTGTATTGCCACCACCAATTACAGCTATTTCCTGTCCTCTGTAGAAAAAGCCGTCACAAGTCGCGCAGGCAGATACGCCAAAACCTTTATATTTTTCTTCTGATGGTAATCCTAACCATTTGGCTCTTGCGCCAGTAGCAAGAATAATAGCATCGGCTGAATATTTCTTTCCGCTATCACACGTCGCAACAAATGGTCTGCTATCGACCTCTAATTTTGTTACTATATCTCCGATTATTTCGCAGCCCATCTCTTTAGCATGGGCTTCCATTCTTACCATCAGATCTGGCCCCTGAACTTCTGTATCACCAGGCCAATTTTCAACTTCTGTAGTTGTTGTTAATTGGCCTCCTGGCTCAATGCCTTGAATAAGTATTGGTGAGAGCATTGCCCGGCTAGCATAAACGCCAGCAGTATATCCGGCAGGACCGGATCCA
>Ga0208130_1001268_pt1 | contig 12350 bp, 11 predicted proteins | sample ETNtaG_31_FD_185771 | JGI IMG/M metagenome (GOLD analysis project Ga0208130, IMG submission 185771) | Marine microbial and viral communities from oxygen minimum zone, Eastern Pacific Ocean - ETNP201310SV78 (SPAdes) (version 2) | ecosystem: Environmental > Aquatic > Marine > Oceanic ...
TGTTTTATTTGAAATTGCCATAAGGATGATTCCTCGAGAACGAGATTGGATATTCTCTTCAGTTGAATCTGATACTGCATCCATAAATATTGGTTTTAGAAGCTCAATCGTTGAGGTGTATATTGGTGATATTGGAAGAGTATCGTATTGTACATTCAACAAAGACGCTTGAGTCTTTGCATCGTTTTTGCTCATATCACTTGTGAATATATAGGGCATCATCACTGCCCTTACTTTATCTGGGCCTATAGCATCACAGGCTATTGCAAGTGTTAGAGCAGAATCTATTCCTCCTGATAATCCCAATACAACTCCAGGAAATTTATGCTTTTTTATGTAATCTCTTGTTCCTCTGACTAATGCCTTATAAATACTTTCAACCTGAGGGAGTTCTTTTTGAACACAAGATTTGATTGGAGAACAACCATCATCATTAATCTCAAATTCAATCAGATCAAGTGACTCTTCAAAAGATTTCGCTCGATATCTAATTTCTCCATCTTTATCCATAACAAAAGAAGATCCATCGAATATGAGTTCATCTTGGCCACCTATCATATTTAGATAAACAAAAGGCAGCCCTGTGACTTCTGTTAATCTTTTTACTACCTTCTCTCTTTTTTCTTGTCCATTTTTCTCATAGGGCGAACCATTTATAACTATAATCAGTTCTGCTCCAGCTTCTTTAGATCTGATTGCGGCTCGTTCTTGCCAAATATCCTCACAAATATTAATTCCAATTTTTTTTCCTTTGATAGAAAAGATCGCAGGATTATCATCCGAATCAAAATATCTTTTTTCATCAAATACACTATAATTTGGTAGCGCTTCTTTACGATATCGAACGATTTCTTTTCTTTCTGAGAATACAGAACAGGAATTGAATATTTTTTCATCTTGATATTCTGGATAACCAACTAGAGCATCTATTCCATTAATTTCCTGCTGTATTTTATTTGAAGCTTCAATAATACGTTTCTTAAAACCTGAATGAAGTAATAAGTCCTCGGGAGGATAACCAGAAATGGATAATTCAGGAAACACTATTAAATCTGCATTGTATTTCTTTTTTGCTTTTTTGCTCGCTTCAATAATTAATTCTGTATTGCCAGAAATATCACCAACAACAAAATCCAGTTGAGCAAGTGCAATTGAAATTTTTTTGGTCATTAGTGTGAGATGATTTTCAATTAAGCAGTTCCAAAATTGCATCGCCAAGAAGAGCTGGTGACTTGACTGAATGAACTCCAGCTTTATCCAGCGCTCTATATTTTTCTTCAGCTGTTCCTTTACCGCCAGCAACAATCGCTCCAGCGTGTCCCATTCTTTTTCCTGGAGGAGCCGTGACTCCTGCTATATATCCAACAACAGGTTTCTTTATATCTGATTTTATGAATTCAGCAGCAGCTTCTTCATCTGTGCCTCCAATTTCTCCAACCATTATGATGCCTTCGGTCTCAGGATCATCCTCAAATAACTTGAGACAGTCTATAAAATTCATTCCTCTAATTGGGTCTCCGCCAATACCAATGCATGTAGTTTGGCCAAGTCCGTTCTTAGTAGTTTGATAAACCGCTTCATAAGTTAGAGTTCCTGATCGAGAGATAATGCCAATTTTGCCTTTTTTGTGGATGAAACCTGGCATTATGCCAACCTTGCATTCTTCTGAAGTAATAATGCCAGGACAATTTGGACCCAAGAGTCTGCATTCATTGTTTTTTATTGCCGCTTTTACCTTAACCATATCATTAACAGGAATACCTTCTGTTATACAAACAATCAGTTTTATTCCTGCTTCAGCTGCTTCAATTATGGCATCTGCTGCAAATGGTGCAGGCACATAAATCATGCTCACATCAACAGTAGAAATATCGACTGCTTCTCTTACAGAGTTATATATTGGGATATCAAGATATTCTCTCCCTCCTGCGCCTGGAGTAACACCTGCCACAACCTCACTTCCGTATTCAATACAATGTTGAGTATGAAATGAACCCTGATTGCCAGTTATTCCTTGGCAGAGAATCTTTGTATTTTTATTGACGAGAATACTCATTTGTTTACCGCCTCAACAACTTTTTTTGCTGCGTCAGTCAAATCTGTTGCAGTTATAATCTCAAGACCGCTCTTTTTGAGAATCTCTTTACCATCTTCCACATTCGTACCTTCTAAACGAACTACGACAGGTAAGGACACCTCAATTTCTTTTACAGCATCAATTATCCCTTGGGCAATTAGATCGCATCTGACGATGCCACCAAAGATGTTTACAAGAATACCCTGGACATTTTCATTAGCGAGTATCAATTTAAGAGCATATGAAACCTTCTCTGATGTTGCGCCACCTCCAACATCAAGAAAATTCGCTGGTTCACCGCCATGCAGCTTGATTAAATCCATTGTTGCCATAGCTAAACCAGCCCCATTGACCAAACAAGCAATGTTTCCGTTCAAAGAAACATAATTTAGACCCTTTTTTGCTGCATCATTTTCAGATTCATCTTCTTGAGTCGGATCTTTTAGTTTTAGCAATTCCGGTTGTCTGAATAAAGCATTCGAATCAATATTAATTTTGGCATCCAAAGCAATCAATTCTGATTTTTTGCTTACAACAAGTGGATTAATTTCCACGAGACTTGCATCATTTTCGAGAAATAAATTATAGGTATTTTTAATTATACTTGTGAGTTGTCCACTCTGTTCTTTTGTTAACCCTAGACCAATACTCAGCTTTCTCAATTGATAGGGCATAATCCCGAGAGCAGAATTAATAGGAATTTTGAAAACACTGTTCGGATCTTCTTCAGCGACTTCCTCAATATTGCCGCCACCAGATTTGGAGGATATAACTGAAATACACTCATCTTCACGATCAACAAGTAGGCTGATATATAATTCTTTTTCATAATCGGTAGCACTTTCTATATAAACTGAATTTGATGGCAGACCTGAGGATCCTGTCTGTTTTGTAACAAATGTCTTTCCTAGCATCTCCTTCGCAAATTTCGTAACTTCATCTTGATTTTTTGCTATTTTGACGCCTCCTGCTTTACCCCGACCACCACTATGAATTTGTGCCTTAACAACCCATTTTTCTCCACCCAGTTCGTGGGCTACTGATTTTGCCTCATTCGGAGTTGTTGCAATAGCACCTTTAGGAACAGGAATCCCATATTTCCTGAAAAGGTCTTTAGATTGAAATTCATGAAGATTCATTGATTTTTTTCACTTGATGGAGATTTATAGATTTTTTATTGCTAGAGTTTAACTATGAATTCTTTCATAAGATAGAAATAAATGGAACCTTATCTATTATTATATTGTTGCACGAAAATATCCATCATAATAAGTTAGCATGATAAAATAATAATCATTATGAAAAAGAATAATAATGGATTCACTCTGGTCGAGGTTATAGTTGCAGTTGTGATAGCGGGTATAATTATTTCAATCGCCATACCTGCATATCGTGATTACAAAAGCCGGACATACGAAATTAAATCTGAACTTCAAAATGAAGAGTAGTTAATTTGGTGGATGATTCTGATAGCCATTGCTCGTGACCCACACTGAAACACAGCTTGTAATTTTTTTTCTAATAATTGGCCTTATTTTTGGAAGCTTTCTAAATGTAATCATATATAGATTACCCATAATGATCTTAAAAACTTCTAAACTCGATGAAAATCTTAATCTCTTATATCCAGGGTCGCACTGTAGTATCTGTAAAAAACACATTCCTTTTTATAAAAATATTCCAATATTAAGCTACCTGATTCTAAGGGGAAAATGCTCTAATTGTAATAATCATATTTCATTACAATATCCAATTGTAGAGATTGTGACAGCACTTGTAACCCTTCACGCCAGTAGACACTTTAATCTAGGATATGATTTTATTGCTATATTATTATTTTGCTATTTACTGATCTCGATAACTGTCATCGATTTTTATCATCAGATTGTCCCAGATTCACTGTCTTACAGTCTTATTATCACTGGTATTACTCTCAGTATTATATTCTACCTTCAGGGGAATAAAGATATCTTAGCCGAGCCAATTTCGAGCGTCTTAGGTACTTTATTTGGCTATTTTCTGCCACTTGTAATTTATAAATTTCATTACTCATATACTGGTAAAGAGGGAATGGGTCACGGTGATTTTAAATTGCTAGCGGGTTTAGGTGCATGGCTTGGCTGGAAGATGGTTCCGATTATCTTATTTTTTGCCGCAATAACCGGTTTAATTTATGCTTTTTTTCTTATTGTATTCAAGAAAATAGGAAAAGACAGCCTAATACCATTTGCTCCTTTTTTATCCTTAGCAGGTTGGATATTAATGTTTTATGGTGAAAGAATTATAGATGGCTACATTAATAGTTTTATCTAATAAACGGTGCAACAAGTGAAAAGTAATTTATATATCGGTCTTTCAGGAGGAATTGCATCTGGAAAAACAATTGTCAGTGATGAATTTTCATCATTGGGTGCAGATATTATCGATACAGATATAATCGCGAGGGAACTCATATTCCCTGGTAGCGAGGCACTTAATGAGATCATATCTGTTTTTGGTGAGAATGTTATTCAGGATGATGGTAACCTCAATAGAAAACTGATGCGCCAGATTATTTTTAGTGAAAAAGATAAGAAAATAACTCTGGAAAAAATAATGCACCCAAAAATTCAGAATGAGGTTAAGCTAAAAATCCAATCAGCATCAGGACAATATCAAATAATAGTTGTACCACTTCTTCTTCAATCTCCAATTTTAGATTTTATTCATCGTGTATTAATAATTGACTGTGATGAGAAAATACAAATCAATAGACTGATAAAACGGGATAATATTAGTGAGGAACTCGCAAAAAAAATGATTGAAAATCAATCCAAACGCGAAGAAAGATTGGCTATTGCTGATGATGTTATTTTAAATGAGGGGCGCTTAGACGAAATTAAACATGAGGTAAAAAAACTTAATGATTTTTACATAAAAATTTCATCTTCCTAGTTCACTACAATTCATTATTTGAAGTTACAGCAATCTAAAGGCAAAATATTTGGAATGAAATACAGCGCAGAAAAATTTGATCCAACCTCAAGAAGGTCGCCTGACTATGAGCTTCCCCTTAGTGAGAGGATGAGAACATTTTTAAGAATTGAGTTTCTCTACCAGCAATATAACTATTTTATGAATATTGATACCGACTGGTCATCGAGATCCAGTATAAATTGTTTACTTGAGATGATGTCAATTCTGTCGAGAGGAGATATAAGAAGTGATGCCCACAAAGAGCTTGATAGACATATAGGGATTCTCACAAGTTATCATAGTCAACCTGCTGTTGATGCAAAAATTCTAGAAAAAATGGTGACTGAACTCTCCAGTAGGAGAGACAATCTTATATCTGCAGGAACCAATTTTATGCAACCACTTAGAGATAATGAATTTTTGAGCGCGATTAGACACAGAAGTACTATTCCTGGGGGCACATGCGAGTTTGATTTACCTGAGTTTGGACATTGGCTTAGACAAGATCATGATCGAAGAAATCAAGATCTTCAGATATGGTTAAGTATGATTGAGCCCGTTTGCAATGCAGTAATCGAGCTTTTATGGTTAATAAGAGAAAGTACTGAACCCACAGAAAAATCTGCCGTGAATGGGATGTATCAACATAAAATGCCCCCTTATTCTCATGATCAGCTTGTAAGAGTAAAAATGGAAGAGGGAAGCCATCTTTTTCCTGAGATAAGCGGGAATCAGCACAGATTTACTGTTAGGTTTCTCGAATGGTGCGATATTAATCAAAGAGCAATTCAAACTCATGACGATGTCCTCTTTAATATTTCTATTTGTTGATCTTTATAAATAACCATAAATAGTAATTAGTTTATTTATAACTGGAACATCTGCATCCAAAATCTTTAAGCCTCTCAAATCATTGAGTTTCTTCCAGAACAGATTCTGCCCCTCTTTATTCAACAACTTACCTGACCATTCATTTACCAAAAAAAAATCAATATTTGCTCTGAATAATTCATATTCATGAACCACAGAATCAAACAATTTCATTTTATCGACTTCAATATTTAGCTCTTCAAAGAGTTCACGTCTAAGCGCGCTCTCAGAATTCTCACCCTCATCAATTTTTCCACCAGGAAACTCCCATTGCAATGGAAAGCTTTTCTCAGCTGATCGCTGAGCCAATAATATTGATTTATCGTGATTAATGAGTATACCAGCAACAACAAATATTTCTTTCAAAGAAATAATCCTAATTTAGCTTGCCGCAACATTGTTTGTATTTTTTTCCTGAGCCGCATGGGCATGGATCATTCCTGCCAACTTTCTTTCCACTTCTTATATATGGAGAGTTATTATTCTTCTTTACATTATTATCTGACTGTTTGAGTAAACTATTGTTTTCTGGTTTATTGAAATCCATAGACTGCTCAGCACGCCTTTGCTCCCCCATACGCTGAATATCCTGCTCATTTTGAATACGAATTCTTGCAAGCATACTGATCGTATCGTGTTTAACCTGATCCAGCATTTCACTGAACATCATAAAAGCTTCTTGCTTATACTCTTGTTTAGGATTTTTTTGAGCATATCCTCTCAAACCAATACCCTGTCTCAGATAATCCATAGCAGCCAAATGTTCTTTCCAATGGATGTCCAGTTGTTTGAGCATAATCTCTTTTTCAACCATTCGCATTAAATCAGAACCGACGATAGATTCTTTTTCTTCGCTAGCTGATTGCACTTTTTCGATGCACCTATCTCTTATATTGTCGCTATTAAGCTGGGAGTCCTGTTTTATCCATTGTGATATTTTTAACGGTAGAAGATAATCTTTTTCCAATGCATTCGTCAATCCTTCTGGATCCCAATTATCCTCGTGGCTTTCAGGTGGAATAAATTGATCAACAGTCATTTCGACCACTTCTTCCCTGATAGATTTTATTGATTCTTGTATATCATCAGCCTCCATCAGTTCATTTCTCTGATGGTATACAACCTTTCTTTGGTCATTTGACACATCATCATATTCAAGAAGATTCTTACGTATATCAAAGTTGTGAGATTCAACTTTTCTTTGCGCTTTTTCAATCTGTCTACTAAGCAACTTACTTTCAATTGCTTCACCTTCCTGCATACCTGCTCTTGATAATAGTGATTTTGTTCTCTCTGGATCACCAAAAATACGCATTAAATTATCTTCCATTGAAAGATAGAATCTGCTTGAACCAGGATCACCTTGACGACCCGATCTTCCTCTTAACTGATTATCAATTCGCCTTGATTCGTGCCTCTCTGTTCCAATGATATGCAATCCTCCAGCCTGAAGAACTTGCTCTTGCCTTTTTTTCCAATTTTCAACTATTTCATCTTTCGAACTTTCTGCTTCTTCAATTTCAGCCTCAAGATTTCCTCCAAGAACTATATCGGTTCCTCTTCCAGCCATATTGGTTGCAATTGTGATAGCTCCTGGTCTTCCAGCCTGTTGGACAATGATTGCCTCTCTTTCATGTTGCTTTGCATTTAAAACTTCATGTTTTATTTTCAATTTTTTTAATTTAGCAGAGAGTAATTCTGAAGTTTCTATAGAGGTTGTGCCGACAAGAGTTGGCTGACTCTTTTCTTTACAATTAATTATATCTTTTATTATTGCTTCATACTTTCCCTCCTCATTAAGATAGACCAGATCTGGATAGTCTTCTCTAATCATTGGCTTATGTGTAGGTATAACGATCACTTCCAATCCATATATTGATTGAAATTCGAATGCTTCTGTATCAGCGGTTCCTGTCATGCCGGAAAGATTTTCATAAAGACGGAAATAATTTTGGAATGTTATTGATGCAACAGTCTGATTTTCCTGTTTAACAGATACATTTTCCTTGGCTTCGACTGCTTGATGTAGACCGTCAGACCATCTTCTACCAGGCATTGTGCGTCCCGTGAATTCATCTACAATGACAACTTCACCGTCTTTAACAATATAATCAACATCCTTTGTAAACATAGCATGAGCTCTTAGTGCTGCATTCAAATGATGCAATAGCCTGATATTTGCCGCATCATACAAACTTTCATCTTTTTCAATCAATCCAGAGTCAATCATCAGTCTTTCGATGTGCTGATGCCCCGATTCTGTAATGAAGATTTGTTTTGATTTTTCATCTTTTGTAAAATCTCCCTCATCATCTTCAGTCTCAGCAATTAGTTTAGGGATAAGTTTATTAATCTTCTTATATAAATCAATGCTCTCATCCACTGGGCCGGAGATGATTAGAGGTGTTCTTGCTTCATCGATTAATATCGAATCTACCTCATCAACAATTGCAAAATTTAAATCTCTTTGAACCTTATCTTTTATAGAAAAAGCCAAATTGTCTCTTAAATAATCAAATCCTAATTCATTATTTGTTGTATAGGTTATATCTGCAGCATAGGCTAACTTTTTTTCCTCATGCGATTGTGTACTTGAGGTAACACCTACATTCATTCCCAAAGACTCATAAATCGGTGACATCCATTCTGAATCTCTCTTAGCTAGATACTCATTCACAGTTACAACATGAACACCTATCCCACTCAGTGCATTAAGGTAGGCAGGCAATGTTGCTACCAGTGTCTTACCCTCACCTGTTCTCATCTCGGCAATATCACCCTGATGAAGTACCATTCCACCAATCAGCTGTACATCAAAAGGTCTCATTCCAAGTGTTCTGACCGAAGCCTCTCTCACAACAGCAAAAGCTTCAATCAACAAATTATCAAGAGACTCTCCATCTTTAAGTCTCTTTCGAAATTCTTCTGTTTTAGCAGAGAGCTCATTATCTGAGAGTGACTGCATCTCCTTTTCTAGTTTATTTATACTAGAAACTTTTTTAGACAGTCTATTCAAAATTCTTTGATTACGACTTCCAAATATATTTGTAAGAAAATTTGCCATCTTTTAATTCCAGAGGAAGATCTTTAAATCATGTTAATTACTATCGATATTAAATGTATTATAGTGAGATTAAATATTTTTAAAATCCTTAAAATATGTCATTTATAAAACTAAAAACAATTTTACGCAGTAAAGACAATGATACCTTAGATAGTTTGCTGCAACGAGTTAAAGATATTCAAAAACTGCAACATATTGTTATGGAAAGCTTTGATCGAGAGACCGCATCTCACATCGTTGGGTGCTATATCGATGACGGTGGAAAACTCATAATTTTGTGTGACACTGGCTCATGGCAATCAAAAATTAGATTTTCTCAAGAAACGGTGCTCAACCACGTCAGAAAAAAATACCCCTTCGTGACTTTTTGTGAAGTGAAAGTATCTATGAAATCAATGAAGAAAAATGTTCAACCGTAAACAGATGAAACGAAAGAAATAGGAGCTTTTTTCTCGCTTTTAAAAGATACTTCTTCCCACGCGTCACAATCAGCTTTTACTGCCCGCATCAGTTTATTATTTAGCCCATGTCCAGATTTCATTGCAGAATATTTACCGATTAGAGTGTGTCCAAGTAGATAGGTGTCACCAATCGCATCGAGTATTTTATGAATAACAAACTCGTTGGTATATCTTAATCCATCCTCGTTCATTATTCGAAAGTCATCAAGAACAATTGCATTACTCATACTGCCTCCGAGGGTGAGATTTTTCTCACGAAGCTTCTCAATATCTTTCAAAAAACCGAATGTTCGAGCACGGCTAATCTCTTTTAGAAAAGAAGTTGATGAAAAGTCTATCGAAGCTTTTTGCTCTTGTTTATTAAATACTGGGTGATTAAAACCAATCTCAAAATCTACTCTGAATCCCTTGTATGGTGATATCTCAGCCCATTTATCATCCTCTTCAACTCTAATTTTTTTCTTAATTTTTATAAATTTCTTAGAAGCATTCTGTTCCTCTATGCCCGCTGACTGAATCAAAAAAACAAATGGCCCTGCACTGCCATCCATGATTGGAACTTCAGCTGCAGATAATTCTATTATGATGTTATCGATACCTAAACCTGCAAGTGCAGACATTAGATGTTCTATCGTAGCTACTTTGATGCCATCTTTTATTAAAGTAGTACCCAGATTTGTCTCACCAACTAACTCAGCCGAAGCTGGAATATCTATGCAGGATTCTGTATCGACTCTACGGAAAATAATTCCTGTATTCACTCCAGCCGGTCTCAATGTCATAAGAACTTTTTTTCCAGTATGCAATCCAACACCGGTCGCTCTTATTGATGTTTTTATGGTTCTTTGTTTGAACATGAATTAATTTGAATTTTTATCCATATAAATCAGTAATATAATTATAACAGTTATATTAAATTATTGTAAAATGGTATGGGCGCTTAAAATTGATTTTGGATCCAACTCTTTATTGAGTTCCATTTTTCTTGCAGATCGTTCTTTATGGACAATCCGTCAAAATTTACTCTCCCTTTTGAGTCCCTTCCATAGAGAAGCAAACCAACACCGGTTGCATGAATAGGATTTTTTACAACGTTTGATAAGCCTTCAACGTATTGCGGGGCACCCAGTCTTACAGGTACATGAAAGATTTCCTCAGCCAGTTCTACTGCTCCTTCCATTTTTGAGCTACCTCCAGTTAGCACCAGACCAGCAGGTATTGATTCTTCAAAACCACTTCGTCGAAGTTCATTTCTTATTAAACTGAAGAGCTCCTCAAATCTTGGTTCTACAATTTCTGCAAGTGTCTGTCTTGCGAGACGTCTTGGAGGTCTATCGCCGGTGCTTGGAACTTCGATACTCTCATCAGGATTTGCTAATTGAGAGAGAGCGCACGCATATTTTATTTTTATTTCTTCTGCGTGCTGTGTTGGGGTTCTCATCGATACGGCAATATCATTTGTAACCTGATCACCTGCAATTGGTATAACGGCAGTATGCTGTATTGCACCTCTTTGAAAAACAGCAATATCAGTTGTACCTCCTCCAATGTCAACCAAACATGATCCTAAATCCTTTTCGTCATCAGTTAAAACTGAATAACTTGATGCAAGCTGTTCAAGTACAATATCGTCAACTTCTAAATCACACTTTTCTATGCATTTTATAATATTCTGTGCAGCACTTTCAGCACCCGTAACCATATGGACTTTTGCTTCCATCCGAATGCCCGACATTCCAGTTGGATCTAATATGCCTTCTTGGCTGTCTATGATAAATTCCTGAGGCAATATATGAAGAATCTTTTGGTCAGCTGGAATTGCTACCGCTCTGGCCGCATCTATGACTCTATCTACATCACTCGAACTTACTTCATTATCTTGTATTGCAACAATACCATGTGAGTTTAAACTTCTTATATGATTCCCGGCAATCCCAGCATAAACAGAGTTTATATCGCATCCAGCCATCAATTCCGCCTCTTCAACCGCTTTTTGAATAGAGTGGACAGTCGACTCAATATTAACAACAACACCTCTACTCAGACCTCTTGACGGATGAGAACCTATCCCAATAACTTCAATCTCATTGTTGTCATCAACTTCACCAACTATAGCAACAACTTTCGAAGTGCCAATATCCAGGCCGACAATGAAGTCTCTTTCTCCATTTTTTCTCACTTATTTGATCCTTGCATCTAAATCTCACCTTTAAATCTTATTGCAAAACCACTGTCATACCTTAAGTCGATTGACTCAATATCTTCTGCCTCATTAGATAATATATTTTTTGCTATATCTATGAATAAATCAAATTTCTTTTCGACATCACTCTTGCCAAAATTTATGGATACTCCATCAAAGAGCTCTATTGTCCATGCACCATTTTCACTTAAATTAATCTTAGTTACATTAATTCCAAGAGGAATCAATTTTTCTCTTAAAAAAAAGTATTTTTGTGCCACGTCGAGAGATCTATAATCTGGGCCATTCAAATAAACAAGATCTGCTGGTATGAGGTTTGGGTTTCTGATTTCAGTGAACAATTCTCCGCGATTATTTAGAAGAGAGCTCTCTCCCCATCTAGCAACAGGTATATGCTCATGAATCTCTAATATCAATCTATCAGGCCATTTTCTTGATATAGAAATTTTATCTATCCACGCTATATTCTTGAGCCTCTCATAAAGTTTAGGAACATCTATACCTAATATTCCATCTTGAACCTCTGAAGAAATAACACCTCTAATTTGAGCTTCCTTCACCTGTTGGAAAGAACTCTCTATTGATAAATATCTGATGGGTTGGTTTACTATGTTTATAATAAACTGATAGCAAATCCAAAGAATGATCACAAGCAACAGCGCTTTGAATGTTTTATTTTTGAACTCTTTATAGTTGAGCTCTAATCTCTTTGTTTTCTTT
>Ga0208130_1001274_pt1 | contig 12301 bp, 8 predicted proteins | sample ETNtaG_31_FD_185771 | JGI IMG/M metagenome (GOLD analysis project Ga0208130, IMG submission 185771) | Marine microbial and viral communities from oxygen minimum zone, Eastern Pacific Ocean - ETNP201310SV78 (SPAdes) (version 2) | ecosystem: Environmental > Aquatic > Marine > Oceanic ...
AATAAAAATTATATTTTTCATTAATTTCTTTATTAAGATTTTCATCTAGTTCATCTTCAACAAATGAAAAAATATTTTTAATAATTTTTATAAAAAAATTATTTGTTATTCCATGATTAATAAGTTTTTCTGTTGAATGATAAACGGGTTTAATTTTTACAAAACCTTTTTTTACAATTGAATTCATTTTTTCAAATTCTGGATGAACCATATTTGGTTTATTGTTAAACCAAGATAATCTACCAAACAATACATATTCTTTATTAAGTTCAATTGATTTTTCTACCCAACTTAGACCTTTAAACCAGTTAATTGTCATGTAGTTATATCCATCAAAAAATTTCCCTTCAAGTCTATATTTATTTGAAAATTTCACCAGTTTTAAATCTTTAAATACTCCTTTAATCTGAACATGAACCATTTCATTTTTAATTTCTGAAATTTTAAAAAATTTAGATCTATCTATATATCTGAATGGAAAATTATAAAGCATTTGTTGGCATGTATCTATTTTTAATTCATCTCTAATTAATTTAGATCTAATTTTGCCTATTCCTTTTATAAACTCTAAAGAAGTATTTAATTTATTGGGGTTCACTTCTCAAATTTAATTTATTAACTTTAAAGTTTAATAACAGTTAAAACTTAAAATTGACTGAATACCTTCAGAAACTTAACGAACAACAAAAACTTCCTGTAATTCATAAAAATGGTCCTTTGATTGTTATTGCTGGAGCTGGATCTGGAAAAACAAGAGTTCTGACTTATCGTATTGTTCATTTAATTAATCAGAATATTGACCCCTTTAATATTTTAGCCTTGACATTTACAAACAAGGCAGCTGCTGAAATGAAAAAAAGAATTTCAGAAAGCGTAGGTGATTCACAAGCTAGAAACATATGGATGGGCACATTCCATTCGGTTTTTGCAAGGATTTTAAGATCTGAAGCACCATTATTAGGTTATCCGACAAATTTTACAATATATGACACATATGATTCAGAAAGATTGGTTTCAAATATTATTAAAGAGCTGAATTTAAATAAAGATCATTATAAGGCTAAACAAATAAGAAATAGGATTTCTTCTTTAAAGAATAATTTTATTACGGTTGAAAACTATTTTAACAATCCTGAGATGATTGAAATTGATAAAATGTCTAAAAGATCAGAATTTGGAATTATTTATAAAAGATATGTTGAAAGATGTTTTAGATCTTCTGTCATGGATTTTGACGATCTTTTGCTTAAAACAAATGAATTATTAAATAAATTTCCTGAGGTCCTTTCTAAATATCAAGATAAGTTTAGGTATATACTAGTTGATGAATATCAAGATACTAACTACTCACAGTATCTAATTATAAAAGCTCTTTCTGATCGACATCAAAATCTTTGTGTTGTAGGAGATGATTCTCAGAGTATTTATAGTTTTAGAGGGGCTAACATTGATAATATTTTAAATTTTAAAAAACACTACCCAGATTGTAAAACTTATAAACTAGAACAAAACTACAGATCATCAAATAATATTGTACAATGTGCAAACTCATTAATCCAAAATAATCAGTTTAAGTTAGATAAAACCATATGGACTCAAAATAGTGATGGTGAAAAAATTACTATAAATAAATCAATTTCAGATTCTGATGAAGGAAGATATGTTGCTTCTAATATTTTTGAGAGAAAGAATAATGAATTTCTCAGTAATTCATCATTTGCAGTTTTATACAGGACAAATGCTCAATCTAGAGCTGTAGAGGATGCCTTGAGAAAAATTAATATTGAATATCAGGTTTTTGGTGGATTATCTTTTTACCAGAGAAAAGAAATAAAAGATATTTTAGCTTATTTAAGATTAATTGAAAACCTTAATGATGAAGAGAGTTTAAGAAGAATCATAAATTTTCCCTCAAGGGGAATTGGCCAGACTACTTTAGATAAATTAACATTAATCTCTGAAAGACAAAATATCTCACTTTTTGATTCTATTTCAAATCTTAATGATCCTTCAGTAAAAATTAACAAAGGAACAATAGAAAAATTAGAGAATTTCAGAAACCAAATTCTTTCTTTTAAAGTTTTTTCTCAAAGTAACAATGCATATGAAACAGTATCACACATAATTAATAAAATACAAATTGTAAATTTTTATAAAAATGAAGGATCATTAGAGTCTTTTAATAGAATTGAAAATATAGAAGAGTTAGTAAATGGTATTAATGATTTTATAGAAGGTCAAGAAGAACTCTTTGAATCAGATAAGTCTCTTTCAAGATATTTAGAGGATGTTGCGTTATATTCAGAGACTGATAAAGAAGTTTCGAATGAAAGAGTTTCTCTAATGACAGTCCATATGGCAAAAGGATTGGAGTTTCCAATTGTATATGTTTTAGGAATGGAAGAGAATTTATTTCCATCAATAATGAGTATTAATTCTAGAGAAGAAGTGGAAGAGGAGAGAAGGTTATTTTATGTAGCAATGACCAGAGCTGAAAAAAGTTTAACATTAAGTTACTGTAATCAAAGATTTAAATGGGGAAATCTAATTGAATGTGAACCAAGTAGATTTCTTTCTGAAATTGACAATAAATACACGAATAAAAACTCTTTAAATCAACAACAACCTTCTCACATTGATAACACTTTATTAAGACTAAGAAACTTTAAAAAAAGAAAGAACATATCAAAGTTGAAATCATTTAAATCATCCTCTCAGAAAATTAAGATTAATATTAAAATTAATGATGTGGTTTTTCATGAAAGATTTGGAAAAGGTGAGGTTAAGCAAATTGAGGAAGATGGCGAAAATTCAAGAGCAACAATTAATTTTAATAATTCAGGAGAAAAAAAAGTTCTTCTAAAATTTGCAAAATTAAAGGTTATTAAATAAAAAAAAGGGAACATAAAATGCCCCCCTTTTCTCATATAAATTGTTAAAAATTAGTTTGTTGCTGCTTTCATTCCTTGTTCAATTAAATCATAAAATTGATCAAGTTTTGGAAGAACAACAATCCTTGTTCTTCTATTCTTGGCTCTACCATCTGATGTGTCATTATCCATGACAGGGATGTAAGAACTTCTACCAGCGGCAGTCATTCTTTCAGGTGGGACACCAAAATCATTTTGTAAAACTCTAACTACTGAAGTAGCTCTTTTAACACTTAAATCCCAGTTATCAAGAAGTATTTCATTTTGAATTGGAACGTTGTCAGTATGACCTTCAACCATAAATTCAATTTCTGGTTTATCTAAAACAACTTGAGCAACTTTTCCAAGAACTTCTTTTGCTCTGTCTGAAACATAATAGCTACCACTATTGAATAAAAGTTTATCTGAGATAGAGATAAATACTACTCCCTTTTCAACATTCACTTCAATATCGTTATCATTAATATCTATAAATGCACCCTTTAAGCTTGTTACTAAAGCCAAAGTAACTGAATCTCTTCTAGTAACTGCATCTTGCATTGTTCTGATAACCAGATCTTTTTCTTTAAGACTTTCTAAAGATTTTTCAAGGTTTTCTGCACCCTTTTGAGAAAGAGTAGTTAGATTACCCATATTATTTATTAAATCTTGGTTGTTTGCCTTTAAGAAAACAACTTGATCTTGAAGAGCTTTCATGTTAGCTTCAGCAGTTGCTTTTTCATCAAGACATGTATTTAGTTTTACTGTGGCAGAATTTAAAAGATTTAGGTTTTTTTGATTAGTTGCTTCAAGTTCAGCATATTTCTTCTGAGAAACACATGAGGACAATAAAACAATAAAACTCAATAGGTATAAAATGCTTTTTTTCATGATTTATATTTTTATCTAATTTATAAAATTAAAGAAAAGATTTTGGTTAAAATTTTATTAAATTTTAGAAAAGATTTTTTTACTTCTAAAGAAATAATTGTAAAAAATTGATTTACAGTAGTAAAATTTATAATACTCATTGTTTGATTTAACTCGTTTTAATTTAAAAACATTAATTGTTAAATAAGAATATGCTCTAATTAAACCAAAAAAAACATTAAACCTTAAGGTTAATATTGAAAAAACTAAAATCAATAAATCAGTTAAAAACCTTCCAAATAAAGAAATAAATAACATTCTCTTGGGAAGGTTCTTTACTAACATTATGATTGAATTTCTAAAATTCAAATAATATTTAAATGATGAGTTGTCATTAAGTGTTCCACCACCTAAGTGATAAACACTAGAGTTTCCAATAACAACAATTTTATTATTAATGTCTTTATTTTTCAACCTCCAGCATAAGTCTATTTCTTCCATATGAGCAAAAAAAGATGAATCAAAACCATTAACTGATTCAAATGACTTTTTTCTTATTGCTAAGCAAGCTCCACTTGCCCAAAAAACCTCTCTAGTTGTTTGATAGCTTGTAGAGTTTTCTATGTGATTTAATATTCTTCCTCTACAAAAAGGAAATCCAAACAAATCAATGAAGCCGCCAGATGCACCAGCATAATCATAGAAATCTTTATTTGAGTAGTTAATTATTCTTGGTTGCGCTGCTATTATAGAAGAGTTTTTTTCAAAAACTTTAACAATATTTTCAATAGATTTATTATCTAAAAAAGTTGCATCATTGTTTAAACAAATAAACAAGTCTGAATCAATTTGTTTTAGTCCACTATTATATCCACCTGCATACCCATAATTCTCTTTGTTTCTTATAATTTTAACTTCCGGAAATTCTGTTTTTAAAAAAGAAATTGAATTATCAGATGAATTATTATCTACAACATAAATATCATATCCATTAGAATTCTTTATTAATTGAGGAATAAATTTTTTTAAAAGATTAATTCCATTAAAATTTAAAACTACAATTGATACTTTCATAGATCTAAGTAAACCGGAAGATGATTTATAACATCAACCTTTTCATTCAAGTTTTTTAAAAATAAATGATTAATTCCATTTGTAATCATTAAATAACTAGATTTTAAAAACTTATTATAAATCAAAATTTGATCAATTGCTTTTTCATTTAATTTAATGTTGAAAGATTTGCATTCAACAAGAATTGAACAATGTCCAGTTTTACTATAAACTACAATATCAAATCTTTTTTTTAGATTATTTATAATAAACTCTTTTTCAACGTTTATATGAGATAATGGAATCTTAAGCTCATTAATTAAATAGAAAACAGTATTTTGTCTAACCCATTCTTCTTTAGTTAGTATAATATACTTTTTTCTAACTATGTCAAAAATATATGATTTATTATCTTTATTTTTTATCTTAAAATTATAGGTTTTAAAATTTAATTTTTTCATGATAACAATATCAAATGTAGAACAATTTAAAGATGCCGTAATAACATTACAAAATAATATTTTGGACAATCTATTTATTATTAATTCTGAAGAAATATATTTTACTAATATTATAATTAAAATTTTTAAAGATAAAACTGATTTAGAGTTAAAATCTTTCAATGAAAATGTATTGTACGGTCATGAAACAAAATTTGAAAATTTACTTTTAAAAGCTAGTAATTTTCCAATGATGGGTGATATTCAATTTTTTTTAATCAGAGACTCAAACAATTTAATTAAAGACATCGAAAAGTATTCAAAGAATCTGTCTTCTATTCCAAAATCATCAGTTATTGTGTTTTTTATAAGTGATCCAAATTTTAGTAAAAAAAAACACATCATTGACTTTTTTAAAACTAATGGAAAAATTATAAATTTTAAAAAGATTTATGACAACCAATTATCTCCTTGGGTTAAATATATTTCAAATCAATATGGATTTGAACTAGACTATAAAACAACCCAACTTGTAACAGAATTAACTGGAAATAATTTAAGTAAAATAAATAATGAATTTGAAAAGTTATGTTTTCACCATGGTGATTCAAAAGAAATAGATGAAAAAACTATTCTTAATCATTTTGGAATAAATAATGAGTACAATCTTTTCGAATTGCAAAATCAATATGGAAAAAGAAATTTAAATAAGGTTTTAAAAATATCTGAGTATTTTTCTAAAAATTCAAGTAAATATCCCATACAAATCGTATTGAGTAATTTGTATAATTATTATACTAAAATATTTCAAATACATTCTCTTAATAAATCAAATAATGCAGAAATTTCTCAAAAAATTGGGGTTAATGCCTTTTTTTTAAATGATTTTAAAAATGCTAGTATGAATATTAATATGAAAGAAACAGTTAAGGTTTTAGATATTATAAAAGGATATGACTTAAAATCTAAGGGTATTTCAACTACTACAGAGAATAATAGAATTTTAACTCAGCTTGCGTTAGAAATTTTAGGATAATCTTAATTTAAATTTACCAGGATTATATTCTTGCATGACTTTATACAGAGTCTCAAAAACATCATCAATTGACGGTTTAGTAAAATAATCACCGTCAGAACCATATGGTGGTCTGTGCTCAACTGCTGTTAGAGTAATTGGTTTTGAATCTAAAAATTTATATCCATCATTTTCTTCCAATATTTTATTCATTATATAAGAACTTGCACCTCCAGGATAATCTTCATCGATAACAACAAGCTTATTTGTTCTTTTTAAACTCTTTACAATATCATTATCAATATCAAATGGAATAATAGATTGAATATCAATTAAATCAATGTTTATATCATGTTCTTTAAGTAAATCACATGCTTTATCTACAATTCTTAACGTAGATCCATAGGAAACAACGGTAATATCTTCTCCTCTTCTTATATAATCAACTTTACCAATCTTTGGACAAAAATCAGCATAGTTAATTGGTTCTTTTTCTTTTAAACGATATGAGTTTAAAGGTTCAATAACAATTGCAGGCTCATAGGACTTTAATAATGCATTATACATGCCAGCAGCTTTAACCATATTTCTTGGGAGAAGTATTCTTACACCTCTAAGAGAATTAATAAGCATTCCAATTGGTGAGCCCGAATGCCATATACCTTCTAATCTGTGACCTCTTGTTCTAATTATTAGTGGAGCTAATTGTTTTCCAACACTTCTATACAACATTGTCGCTAAATCATCACTTAGGGTTTGAATAGCAAAAATTAAATAATCTAAATATTGAATTTCTGCAATAGGTCTAAAACCCCTAAGCGCTAATCCAATTCCTTCGCCAACAATTGATGCCTCTCTAATTCCTCTGTCATCAACCTTTTCTTTTCCATATTTATCTTGTAAACCTTCTAACCCTTGATTTACACCTCCTATCTTTCCTGAATCTTCTCCAAAAATTACGAGATTTTTATTTTGATTTAAAAGCTCATCAAAATTGTTTTTAATAATTAATCTTCCATCAATTAAATGTGAGTTTTCATTATACAAGGGTTTAATTTCTTCAACATTTTTAATAGAGTGATCATATTCATTATAAAGAAAAGAGCTATATAATGGTTGAGTATTTAATTTATAATCATTAATCCATTTAATTAATGAATCAACATTAGATAAATTATTTATTCTTAAGCATTTTCTTGAATAGGATAAAACATCTTTTCTTGTAGGTTCTTTTATTCTTGAAAGTTCATTATATAGTTTTATTAATGAATTATTTTTTGAATCATCAATTAGTAGTTTCATAGATTTTAACAGAGAAATTCGTTCTTTCTTTATTTGGTTTTGAAATGAATCCCAAGCCAAAACCTTTTGCTCTTTAACAAATTTTACAGCTTCATTTTTAATTAAAATCAACTCGTCAATTGTTGCTATTCCATTATCTAATATCCATTTTCTCATCATTAGATTACAGTCATACTTACTCTCCCAATCTAATCTTTTCTTGTCTTTATACCTTTCATGTGACCCTGAGGTTGAATGTCCAATTGGTTGAGTTAACTCTGTGACATGTACTAAAACTGGAACATGTTTACTTCTACATATATTTGCTGCATGCTCATACGCTGCAATTAGTTTAGGATAATCCCATCCTTTAACTTTAATTATTTCATAGCCATTAAATTTTCCTTCATCTTTTTCAAACCCCTTTAAGGCGTCTGATATACTTGATTTAGTTGTTTGATATGAATTATCAACCGAAATTCCATATTCATCATCCCAAACGCTTATTACCATAGGTACTTGATGAACACCAGCCGCATTAATAACTTCAAAGAATAAACCCTCGCTAGTACTTGCATTCCCTATGGTTCCCCAAGCAATTTCATTTCCATTTATTGAATGATTTTTAGAATCAAATTTTCCAGTTCTATATAATTTAGAAGCCATTGCTAAACCTAATAATCTTGGCATTTGACCACCAGTTGGAGAAATATCAGATGAAGAATTGTATTGTTTAGTAAGATCTCTAAAAGAACCATCTTTATTCACCGATCTTGTAGTAAAATGTGAACCCATTTGACGGCCACCTGACATAGGTTCTTCATCAAGATCTGTATTGGCATATAAAGCAGCAAATATTTCTTTAATGCTTAATTCATTAATAGCAAGCATAAATGTTTGATCTCTGTAATATCCAGATCTAAAATCTCCTTTTTCAAACACTTTAGCCATGGCTATTTGAGGAAGTTCTTTTCCATCACCAAAAATTCCAAACTTTGCTTTACCACTTAAAACTTCTTTTCTCCCAAGAAGACTTGCCTCACGGCTTATTAATATGGTACGATAATCATTTAAAACTTCTTTTTTAAAGGTGTCATATGTAATAGCTTTTGTAAGAAATTTTTCGCTCATAGAAAGTGCGAATTTACAAATTAATTTATCATTATATTAAAACCATCTTCTTGTAAAAAGATTAGATAAATTTTCAGGATCTAAAGAAAGAGTGAACCTTATATTATTTATATAATTATTTGACTTTAAGGCTATTTCATCAGAATTAATAAGAGGGAAATAAAGTTCAAGATAATTTTCAATTATGTTTAATCTTAAACCAAAATCATATCCTGTTGATAATTTCTTTTTTTTCTCCTTAAACAGTCCGTAATCCAAATAAGCTTCAAACCATTTCCATAATGTTATACCAGAACTAGCAACAAAAATAAAATCATCTACACTCTGCTGTTTAATTTTTGACTTGAATGCTCCCTCGTATTTTACATATTGTTGAGAATAAAAACCTTCTGACTCAGATCTTCCAATAAGATTGTTAGAAAACAAATAATCATTTGATGAGTGTATCTTGAAATCATAGTTGTTGTTTATAGTATTATTTTTTAAAAATTTTCCAACAAATAATCTAAAATTAAATTGTCTAAACTCATTGAAATAATTTCTGTAAGAAAATGTAATCGAGTTTTTTATAAAGTTATTGTTGATTTGAAAATCATATATAAAAGAATATGAGTTTTTTGCTCCTGGATTTGAATTAATGAATGAAAAATTTGTAATTCCGTATTTATCATTTTTATTGTTTTCAATTTCCTTATTAATATTAATATGTCTAAGAACAAAATATTTTCTAAAGTTTGATCTTAAGTCCTCGTCTTTAATTGAATATAATATTGATGGAGATATTCTTATGTAATTAAAATCATCCTCGTAGTTAAACTTAGAAATAGACATAAAATAATTAATGGTATTGGTTTTATTAATGATATCTCTGTAATTAAGACTAGTCAATCCAGATATCGATTTTGATTTTGATGAATATTGAGGAGAAATGAAATAAGTGAGATTTTTCTTTAATGGGGATTGATTTGTTAAAGTTATTCCTGGAAGTATTCCATCATATAAATTATAAGAAACTAAAGGTCTGTAAAAAATTTGATTTGTTTTATAACTTTCAACATCTGAAAATAAAGTGAGTTTCAATTTATTTAAATCATTTTTATACAAATGATTGTTTTTATAGTTGTTTTCATTTAAAATGAAATTTGGATTTACCACTATGTTTTGTGTTTTAAGTCCAATTGAATCTTCATATTTATTTTTAAAAACAACCCAATGTATACTGTCATAATCAATTAATTGTTTTTTAATAGGTACCGGAATCTTGTTAATAAAAGTAAAAGAGTTTTTTAAGCTATATCTATAAGATCCTATTCTTTCAATTTTAAAATCAAAAGCCTTATTTGTTTCTAAAAGATCTTCAAAAAACCATGTAATATTTTTTTTTGTGTTAGTTTTTAAAATATTCTCAATACTTTTCTCATTTTGAAAAGGAGAGCTAAAAATTTTTTCTAATGAATTTTTAAATGAATCATTTCCTATAAAACTTTTTAAATACTTCAAATTAAAATAGGATAAATAGGGTGTGTTTAATTTATAATTAAATCTGGTTAACTTATCACTTGATAGAGATAACTTTTGTTCAATATTACGTGAAGAAACAAATTGATTAATTATTTTATATTGATCTAGAAAACTATAATTAGCAATATTATGTTTTTTTAAAAGAAAAAAATTAGAGTATTTACCCAGTAATTTTAAATCATTGTAGTGATTAGAAATATATTCATTGAGATAAAATATTTCAATACCTGAGAAAAACCAATAATTAGTTCTTTTGTTAAAGTTTATAGATTGATAAAGGTTTTTTGAAATTAATAATTTAACAATATTTAATTCTTTTAATATTTCATTATCAATTGGAGAAATAAATGAGGGCACTTCACTGTATGGATAAATAGAATAATTATTAAAATCCTCCTTGTTAATTACTATTTTTTTTAATGGTGTTTTAAATTTTGAATTAATAAAATCATTAATTCTTTCTAAAACATCATTATTATTTATTTTAATATTATCAGAATCACTGAATATTAAATAATTAGAAAAATCATTTGATTTAAAATAATTGTCTGAGTCAAATACTATTTGTAAATCTTTTGAGTTATATAGATGAAAATTATCATATAAGTTATTTGAATCTTTATAATCAGCATTAGTTATTATATTAAAATTTTTATTTTTTTCTATACTAATTTTAAAATTTGAATTATATACAAATTGATCATCAAGATTAAGGTTTGAAAATTTTGTGCTATTATCATTGTAAAAAGGAACTATTCTTAATATTGAATTTTTTAAATAGTAAAATTTGTTTTTATAATTACCATTATTTGTAATTGAATATTTTGGTAAATAAATATCATAATAAGCAAATATTTCTATCTCTGTTTCTTGCGATTTATCTTCTAAAAAAAGTTTTATAACATCAACACTTTCATCTAATCTAATCCATGAAACAACTTTATTATTAATTTTAATCTCTTTTATATCAGTACGACCAATAAGACTTGATTTTGGTTTCAATAATGATGAGTCATATTCTGAATATAGTTTTTTTGATAGAGGCGTATCATAAGAGGAATAGGAATTATTCCAGTCATAAACATATAAATTATTATCTCCTTTTAAATAAGATTTTTCAATGGTGATAGAGTGTTTAACAACAAATTTATTTTCCATTGAATTAAAAGATATTTGAATTTCATGATTTGTTTGTGAGGACAATTCAAATATTAAAATGAAAAAAAAAAGAAATAAAGTAAGTTTCTTCACGTTAGAAGTTAGGGGAGTAGTCTTGACTTAGATAAAAATCATCAATTATAGAAATAACTTCGTTTGGTTTATCAGCAATTTTAAAAATAAACATGTCTTCTCCAGAAATATTTTCAAATTTTTCTAATACTACCTTATTAAGCCAATTTAAACAATCATTCCAAAATTCAGAGCCATACAATATGACAGGTATCTTTTCAATTTTATTTGTTTGAATTAATGTTAAAGCTTCAAAAAGTTCATCAAAAGTTCCAAATCCACCTGGCATAACAACAAAGGCTTGTGCATATTTAACAAACATGACTTTTCTAACAAAAAAATAATCAAAGTCAATAGATTTATCTTTATCAATAAACTCATTTGGTTCATTTTCAAAAGGAAGTTTTATATTTAAACCAACAGAAATTCCATTAGCTTTCTTAGCACCTTTATTTGCGGCTTCCATTATTCCAGGTCCACCTCCAGTAATAACACCTAAACCTTTCGAAACAATTAGTTCAGAAATTTTAATAGTTTCTTTGTAATAATAGTTGTCAGGTTTTGTACGAGCAGATCCAAATATTGAAATACATGGACCTATTTCTGAAAGTCTTTCGTAACCCTCAACAAGCTCTCCCATAACCTTAAATACTGACCATGAGTCATGAGATCTTTTTTTAAACCATTCTTGACTATTCACTACTTAAATTTAACTCCTTTTTTATAAAATGACCTGTAATGGAATTTTTATTTTTGATAAATTCATTAAATGAACCTTGATATGTAATTGTTCCTCCCTCTTCGCCACCCTTAGGACCAAGTTCAATAATATAATCAACCACTTTTAACAT
>Ga0208130_1001275_pt1 | contig 12299 bp, 11 predicted proteins | sample ETNtaG_31_FD_185771 | JGI IMG/M metagenome (GOLD analysis project Ga0208130, IMG submission 185771) | Marine microbial and viral communities from oxygen minimum zone, Eastern Pacific Ocean - ETNP201310SV78 (SPAdes) (version 2) | ecosystem: Environmental > Aquatic > Marine > Oceanic ...
CAAAACCATAATCCTAGAGGAATTGCGAAAGGCCATGCTTGTTTCTGCAGAACAACTTGAATTTGAAAAAGCAGCAAAAATTAGAGATGAAATAATTGAATTTGAAAAAGATTTAGAAAATGTTTGAACATAGGTTTATAAAAAAGGATAAATGAAAATGTTTGATTTGGAAAGATTGCAAAAACAATCGGGAATCATAGGAACATCCTTAGGTATTCGTCAGGTATTAGAAATGATAATGCAAATCTCGCCAGTTGACATATCAGTACTGGTAACTGGTGAATCTGGTACTGGAAAAGAGGTTGTGGCTAAGGCAATCCATAAATTCAGCAAGAGGAAAAATGAAGAAATGGTGGTTGTAAACTGTGGTGCAATACCTGAGGGAATCATAGAATCTGAATTATTTGGTCATAAAAAAGGTTCTTTTACTGGCGCTGGTAGTGATAGGAAAGGGTATTTTGAACAGGCAGATAGAGGCACTATTTTTTTGGATGAGATAGGCGAGGCTCCACTAGCAACTCAAGTTAAGTTATTGAGAGTACTCGAGAGCGGAGAATTCATGCGCGTTGGAGAAGCAAAAACTCGAAAAACTGATGTTCGGGTTATTGCTGCTACAAATAAAAGTTTACCTGAACTAGTAAAAAATGGCGACTTTAGGGAGGACCTATATTTTCGATTGAAAACGGTTATGCTTCAGTTACCACCGTTACGGGAAAGAGTAGAGGATATTAATGCATTTATCGAAAGATTTGCTCTAGAATTTACACGCGCAAATGATATCAGATATCGTGGTTTTATGCCCGATGCTGTCCGCATGATGAAACAGTATGCCTGGCCAGGTAATGTTAGGGAACTAAAACACTTTGTTGAAAAAGTATTGGTTCTTGAAAAAGGAGAAAGAATTACTGCCGATGTGATAGAGCGTGAACTGAACAGTGTTAATTCTGACCAAACCTCACATAACCCAGCATTGCCAATCTTGGTATCTAAAGCTTCAGATAAAGCAGAAATTGATTTGATATTGCGCCAACTTTTTGTGTTGAAACAAGATACTGAATTAATTCAAAAATTATTAGTTGGTGGAGCAAATGTAGCACCAACAACCAGCATATCTGAAATAAAGCCAATCGATCAAAGCATTAAATATCCTCAGAAATCAATGGAAATAGTAGAGCATTCTTACAAATTTATACGTGATGATGCAATAGGAGACATGCTTATAAAAGATTTAGAGGAGGAGGCAATTAAGCGTACGTTAAAATTTTTCAATAACAACAGAAGAAAAACTGCCAAGTCATTGGGAATGAGTGAGAGAACATTGTATCGGAAAATTGAAGAATTTGGAATTGAGCCAAAGATTAAAAATCAATAATCAAATGCATCATTTAATTATTTTTTCCTGCCTGACTTTTATTTCCTGTGGTTTTTATTCATTGGCAGGGTCTATTCCTCCTCATATTAAATCTATATCAATACCACTCATGGAAAATCAAACCGCAGAATTTGGATTAGCAGAAAGTATTACAGATGGAATTCTTGATCAGTTTAATGAAGTGGGAATTCTCTCTTTGGCGGATTCTGATGTTGCTAATTCTATCTTGAGTGGTAAAATTATAAAAGTTACTGAAGGCCCATATACTTATAGTAAACAGGAATCTGTTTCAGAGTACAGATATAAAATTGATATCAAGATAGAATGGTTCGATGTTTTAAATCAAAAAAATATACTTGAAGGTAACTATTCTGCATTTGGAGCATATGGTTTAAGCGGAGATATCGGTTCTGATGGAATAGATAATGATAATGATGGTAAAATAGACAGTGATGATGATGATGAATTTGGCGAACCAAGAAGTTTTGCAACAAAGGTAGCAGTTCGTAAAATTGCTGAAGATATTTTAAATGATATTATGACAACGTGGTAAAGGAATGAATATGAAAGTAGTAAATATCAAGGATTTAGATCAATTTGAGAACCAAGAAGTTGAGCTAAGAGGATGGGTTTACAATATCAGGTCCATTGGGAAGATCTGGTTTGTAATTTTAAGAGACGGTACTGGCTTGCTCCAGGGAGTCGTTGTAAAAGGTGAGGCTTCGGACGAAACATTTTTATTAGAGCATGAACTTAATCAAGAAGATTCAATCATAATTAATGGCACAGTAAGGAAGGAACCACGTTCTGTCGGTGGTTACGAGTTAGGAGTTAAGGAGATTAAGGTAGTTAACCATGTCACAGAAGAATTTCCCATTTCACCTAAGGAACATGGAGCTGATTTTTTAATGTCCAACAGACATCTTTGGCTGAGATCAAAAAGGCAGAATTCGATCATGCGGATTCGTCATCAGGTTGTGAAGGCAATTCGTGATTTTTTTGACGATAATGGTTTTACTTTAATTGATTCGCCTATTTTCACCTCAAATGCCGTTGAGGGTACAACGACTTTATTTGAGGTAGATTACTTTGAAAGATCTGCCTACCTAACACAAAGTGGTCAGTTGTATCAAGAGGCAGGTGCGACTGCATTTGGTAAAACATATTGTTTTGGTCCTACTTTTCGTGCTGAAAAGTCTAAGACTCGCCGACATTTGACAGAGTTTTGGATGGTGGAGCCAGAAATGGCCTATGTTGATCTTGATGAAAATATGACTTGGGCTGAGCAATTGGTTGGTTTTATAATTCAAAGAGTTTTGGAAAATTGCACTAATGAGCTGATGTTGTTAGAAAGAGATACTAAAAAACTTGAATCAATTGTACCTCCGTTTCCAAGAATAACATATGATGAAGCCGTAAGTTTACTAAAAGACAATGGTGTTGAATTTACTTACGGTAGTGATTTCGGGGCACCAGATGAAACTATACTCTCAGAGCAATTTGATAAACCGATATTGATTCACCGTTGGCCTGCGAATATCAAAGCATTTTACATGAAGCGTGACTCAGACAATCCTGATCTGGCACTTGGTGTTGATATGATAGCTCCGGAGGGTTATGGTGAAATTATTGGCGGGGGTCAAAGAGAAGATGATTTAGATATTTTAATTGATACCATACGGCATCATGACCTTCCCTTGGAGCCATTCAAGTGGTACCTTGATCTTAGAAAATTTGGTTCAGTACCACATTCAGGGTTTGGGTTAGGTCTGGAAAGAACTGTGGCATGGATATGTGGAACTAAACACATTCGAGAGACCATTCCATTTCCTAGAACAATGTCTAGATTAGAACCATAATGAGCAATCTTATGCGTGTCTCTGTTTTTGGGGGTCGAGAAATCACCCAAGACATTTACGATGAGACAGTAATATTGGGAGATATGCTTGCTAAAGAAGGATACACTATCTTTTGTGGCGGAGGCAGAGGTGTAATGGAGGCAATATCAAAAGGTGTAGAAAAAGGAAATGGCTTAGTAATAGGAATTTTGAAGGGTCGGGACCTTGAAGAGGCTAATGAATTTATTTCTATCCCTATTTTGACAGATGTTGGAATAGCTCGAAACGCTATCTTAGCATATAACTGTGACGTTGCATTGGCTATTTCAGGTAATTACGGCACGCTGAGTGAGATAGCATATGCCTTTCAATTAAAAAAACCAGTTGTTGGCTATAAAACATGGGATATAAATCCAATTATTAAAGCAAAATCGCCTGAAGACGTAATGTTAAAAATAAAAAAGGAATTTATGAATGTATAGAATTCATGTAATGATCTCAGGAAAAGTGCAGGGTGTTTTTTTTAGGATTAGTACTCAAGATAAGGCAAATGAATTAAATCTAACTGGATGGGTAAAAAATATTTTTAACAATGCAGTTGAAATAATTGCAGAAGGAAATAGAGAAGAATTATCTAAACTTACTGGATGGCTTCAATTGGGCCCACCAAATGCAACTATAGATAAAATAAGTATTGAGTGGAGTGACCAACCTGAGAGACAGTTTTCTTCTTTTGAGATCCATCAATGAAGGTAGCTTTGTGTCAAATAAATACAATTCTGGGTAATTTTGATTATAATTACGATAAAATATTAAAGTATTACAATAAAAGCATTCAACTAAATTCAGATATAGTAGTATTTCCAGAGTTAGTAATTACTGGTTACCCGCCCCAAGATCTTTTATTAAATAATGAGTTTATAAATGAAAACTTAAATATTCTAAGTAAAATCGCTAAAAACTCTACTAAACCAATCATAATTGGCTATGTAAGAGCTGGCAAGAAAAATATATATAATTCTGCTGCAATTTGTTTTGATGGGAAATTCCAATCATCTTACGATAAGGTTCTTTTGCCCACCTACGATGTATTTGATGAAGAAAGATATTTTACAAGTGGTATTGAGCCTAAAGTTTCAACCATACCAGTTGGGAAAAATGTACTAAATGTTGGATTACAAATATGTGAAGATCTCTGGGATAATAATTACAAATGCAAGGTAAGTGCCATACAGAAAGAGCTTGGAGCTGATATCTTAATAAATATTTCAGCATCTCCTTTTCATAAAGATCGATTAGTAAAGAGGCGATCAATTATTGAGGAGAAAGTAAAAAGTCTGAACCTACCATTTCTGTATTGTAATATGGTTGGTGCGCAAGATGAGTTAATTTTTGATGGCCAGTCAATTGGACTTTCTGACCGTGGTAATCTAATTGCGTATGGAAATCCGTTCGAGGAAGAAGTTGTTCTTGTAGACACTGATAGAAAACAAGAGTTAAACGTTAATTTTCAATCAGCAGAGGAAAAAACATACAATGCTTTATGCATTGGCGTAAAAGATTACTTTTATAAAACTGGACATAAGGAAGCTGTAATTGGATTATCTGGGGGTATCGATAGCGCACTGGTTGCCGCAATTGCAACTGAGGCGTTAGGTCGTGATAAAGTTCATGGGGTATCTTTACCATCGAAGTATTCAAGTGATCATAGTCTGAAAGATGCTGAAGATTTAACTAGTACACTTGGGATTAGCTACCAAGTTATCCCTATTCAAAAATGTGTTGATGAAATGGAACAAACATTAAAATCATGTTTTTCAGGACATAGCCCTAATGTAGCAGAAGAAAATATACAGGCACGAATCAGAGGAGATATTTTAATGGCATTATCTAATAAATTTGGATGGATGGTACTCTCAACTGGTAATAAAACAGAATTAGCACTGGGATATTGTACATTATATGGCGACATGAGTGGAGGATTATCTGTTATTTCAGACCTTAGTAAGACCGATGTTTATTCATTGGCAAATTGGATAAATTCCAAATATCCTGGACGTATTCCAGTAGGAAGCATTAAGAAACCTCCATCAGCTGAACTTGCACCTAACCAGGTAGATCCCTATGACTACGATATTGTTAGTCCTCTTGTAGATTTAATCATTGAAGAAGGTAAAACAGTCATTCAATTAAGTGAACTTGGAATAGACAAAGAATTAGTAAACTTGATTTATCAAAAAATTCGAATAAGTGAATACAAGAGGCGTCAGGCAGCTCCTGGATTAAGGGTTTCAACAAAGGCTTTTGGCATAGGGCGAAGATTTCCAATAGTTAACCACTTCAAGAATTAATTAACATATGAATAAGATTTTTTTATTATGGTTTATAACTTTAACAACCACTTACGGGCAGAACTCAGCCCCCGCAGAATTTTGGATAAGATACACCCAAAAAGAAAAAATTGCTTTTATTAATGGCGTATATGGAACGGTTGCAAAACTCAAGTCACATCATAAAACAGAGGTAAAGAAGCAGTATATGCATGACGATAATTGGGTAGAACCATACTATATTGAAAGATTTTACCAAATTTCAGATGAATATCTTGCAAATGAAATTGGTTATAATTTGAAAATTATCGCGCTGCACATGGATGCATTTTATAGTAATTCTGATAATTTAAATATTCCGGTAATGGAAGCCCTTAGAATTGTATCATTAATGCAGGATGGGGAAAATAGGACAGCCAACACAAGACTTCTCCGTGCTCAACAAAAGTATAAATAGTATCATGCATAATGATCACCAAAGAGTGATTAGAAAATGATCTTTTTCAAAATTAGACGAGAGATCTCATTAATCGCTTTTGTCCTTAAATTAAATCCGAAAATAAAAAGATACTTTAAAAAATATTTTAAATGAAAATAAAACAAATAAGAAACTTTTGCATAATCGCTCATATTGATCATGGAAAATCTACTCTTGCAGATAGACTGCTTGAAGAGACACAAACACTTTCAGAGAAGGATATGAAATCGCAGGTCTTGGATAGTATGGATCTAGAAAGAGAAAGAGGAATAACAATAAAAAGTCACCCTATTCGCATGGAATATCAACATAGTGATGGTATGACATATATACTTAATCTTATTGATACACCAGGTCATGTAGACTTCTCCTATGAGGTATCACGCTCTCTAGCTGCTTGCGAAGGTGCTTTATTATTAGTAGATGCAGCGCAAGGTGTTGAAGCACAAACAGTTTCAAATACTTACCTTGCAATCGATAATAATCTAACTCTCATTCCAATAATCAATAAGGTTGATTTACCATCGGCTATGGTAGAAGATGTAAAAATACAGGTAATGGAATTAATAGGTTGCGATGAAAAAGAAATCATTGAAGCAAGTGCGAAAAGTGGTATTGGAATAACAGATATTTTCAAAGCAATTATTGAACGTATTGATCCTCCTGATGATAATTCGAAAGATAATTGTAGGGCATTAATATTTGATTCAATGTATGATAATTACAAGGGTGCTATACCATATGTGCGTGTGTTTGATGGAGTGCTTCGGCCGGGAGATACTTTAAAGTTCTTTGCACATGAAAAAGAATACGAGGTGACTGAAACTGGGCATTTTGTATTAGATAAAGTGAAGACAAACGAACTTCGTTCGGGTGATGTAGGATATGTTGTTGGAAGTATAAGAGATATGGCGCATATAGAGGCTGGAGATACGATTACTACATCTCATGGAAATGCAACGACCCCTTTACCCGGTTATAAAAAAATTAAACCAATGGTATTTTCAGGCTTGTATCCAGGAGATGCGGATGACTATGACCATTTACGCCAAGCATTAGAAAAATTAAAACTAAATGATGCTTCATTAGATTTTATTCCAGAGACAAGTGAGGCACTTGGTTTTGGTTTCAGATGTGGGTTTCTGGGACTCTTGCACATGGAAATTATACAGGAAAGATTAGAGAGAGAGTTTAACCTTGATTTAGTGACAACAACCCCAAACGTGATTTATCAAGTTAATCAAAAGAATGGTGAGGTTATTACCGTTGATACTCCTGCAAAAATGCCTGAGACTGGAGAAATTGGTGACATATTAGAGCCAATTGTTTCTGCAGAAATTTTAACTCCTAAAGAATATATTGGCAGTATCATGACCCTTTGTCAAAAGAAAAGAGGAATATATAAAACTACCCACTACCTTTCTCCGGAAAAAGCACAATTACACTATGACCTTCCACTTGGAGAAATTATTTTTGATTTTTATGATAAATTAAAATCCATTTCAAGTGGATATGCTTCTTTCGATTACGAATTTAAGAAATTTGATAAAGCAAGCCTTCAAAAATTAGATATTTTGATACATGGTGAACCAGTGGATGCTCTTTCAATTATCTGTCACTCTGATGATGCATACCATCGTGGAGTTGCGTTATGTAGCAAACTAAAAGAACTCATTCCTAGGCAGATGTTTGAGGTAGCAATTCAAGCTGCGCTTAACAACAGAATTATTGCTAGAACAACAGTTAGAGCATTGAAAAAAAATGTTACAGCAAAGTGTTACGGAGGTGATATAACTAGAAAAAGAAAACTATGGGAAAAACAGAAAAAAGGTAAAAAGAGAATGAAAATGATTGGAAAAGTTGAAATCCCACAAGAAGCATTGTTGGCAGTTTTACAGGTCGAAGACGATTAATGTTTTTTAAAAAATATTGGAATAATACTAGATCCCCACTTTATAGCTTTCTTTTTACAGTACCACTTTTTTTTATTTATGAAGTTGGTATACTGCTTTCTTCATATACAGCATTAATTTCAATGAGAAATGGTGCAGATGCCCTAATGAGACAGATTTTATCTGCATTAGGATTTAATGGATTTTATTGGATGGGAGCAATTTTCTTTATTGGCTTTTTAATTACATATTTATTTCAAAAACAATATTGGAACGATATTGAAATAGAGTCTAGATATCTAATACTTATGATGATAGAAAGTTGCTTATGGTCAATTGGACTTTATCTTTTTATGTCTAATGTGTACATCTTGCTAATGAATCCAAGTGGTAATTTTATCATTCAACAAGTCACTTTGGCTGTTGGTGCAGGAATATATGAGGAGTTTCTTTTCAGAGTGCTTTTGATCGCAGGAATTGGTGGTATTCTGGGTTTTATTTTTCAATGGAATAGTACATTAAGGAACTTAATAGCAATGATAATAGCAGCTGGTATTTTTTCAGCATTTCATTTTATTGGTGAATTTGGTGATTACTTTTCGTTCAATATATTTATGGTTCGATTTTTTGCAGGAATTGTATTGGGTCTACTTTATTTTTTTCGTGGTTTTGGAATAGTTGCTTGGGCCCACTCAATTTATGATCTAATTATTCTAACAAGAATTTCAACACAGTAAAAGATAATAGTATTAATTATGTTTCTACTTTTGAAAATGAGTTGTAAAATATTTCATAGTGGAACAAATCATAGTATCATTGAGTTCCATATTATGGATATAAATTCAATTAAAAGGAGAGTATTGTGTATCCAGTCATTTATGATTTTGGAGTAGTTGACTTATTCGGTTTTCAATTTCGTTTAGCAATTTATTCATTTGGTTTGATGTTAGTTGCTGCATTTTATACATGTTACTTTCTATTGGATAAAGATTTAAGAGAGTTAGGATATGATGAGAAACTTGCATCAGATATTATTTTCTGGTCTGCACTTGGTGGAATCGTAGGATCAAAAGTGTATCATGTGATCGAAAATTTAGATCAAATTATGAGTTCTAATAATCCAATGAGTTTGATTTTCAGTGGTTCTGGTTTGGTATTCTTAGGAGGATTAGTTGGGGCAATAATTGCTGTAACCGTAGTATTAAAAAAGAATAATGTTCCATGGCTAACATTTGCTGATCAACTAGCTCCATTAATTCTATTAGGGTACGCAATAGGTCGTTTAGGCTGTTTTCTTGTTGGTGATGATTATGGTATCCCATCTAAACTACCGTGGGCCATGTCATTCCCTGAAGGTTTGCCACCAACCACAACCTCAGTTTTCGCATATCAGTTTCCTTGGATTGATATATCAGACCTACCAGCAGGTGTAATTAAAGTACATCCAACACAACTCTATGAAACCTTAATATGTGGCGGGCTCTTTTACTATTTATGGTCAAAAAGAAAGAACATTGAGGTACAAGGTAGCTTATTCTTCCAATACCTAGTGTTTGCAGGTTTTGAGAGATTTCTTATTGAATTTCTTCGCACAAATGAAAAGTATGCTTTTGACATTTTTTCTGGTGCACAAATATTGTCTTTATTAATGATAATCTTTGGATCTTACTTTTTACTTTATCCAATATATAATGGCAAGACAAATATTCCGTAAATATACCTTTTTCATACTCTCTATTTTCCATTTTATATGGGGTCAAATATCTGATTTCAAAATAAAAGAATACTTTCCTCTCTCTGAAAGGATATCAGAATTAGGACTTAAGCCAACAAAATTTAATTGGTCAATAGGTAATCGGTTTATCTTGATTGATGAGGTGAAAAATCAAATAATGAATGTAAATCCTATTGGAAACCTTAGTTTTCCTAGTGGGTTGTCTGAAAATTCAGTCTACGGTCAATTTATATGGGCAGGTATAATTCCAGAGGGCGTTGGAGTTGTAGATCGTTTAGAGAATTCAATTAATTACCTTGATGTCAGGCTAAATACAAATTCAGTACTTTATTTTAGCCAAAAGATGTACCCCGAGATGGCAGCAGTAAATTCTTTGGGTGTAATCTATCTCTTTTCGCAAACCTATAATTCCATTTATACTGTTGAGAGATCTCATTTTAATTCAAGCCCTTTTATTGATTTTACAAAAGAACGGTTATCTAGTAATTGTTTCATTGATATGTCTTTAAATAATGACAGCGATCTTTTTCTATTAGGGTGTGATGGAATAGCATATGTTTTTAGTTTAAATGGAAAGCTAAAAGCATCCATGCCTGTCTCGATAAATGGTCCTAAACATGTAATTGCCATTGGCGATGATTGGTTTGCCTTTAATGACCATGGTATTGCTTTATCAATAAATACGAATATTAAGTACAGATTACCCCAATCCAGCACGCCTCTCGTTGATGTACAATCAAAAAATAGTTCAATAGCAGTCTTATCTTTAAATCAGATACTAATTCTAGATGTTAAATGATAAAAGGATATTTCTTGTTCTTTTTGTGATACAAATCAACACTTATGCTCAGGTATCAAGTGTAATAGATACCTTAATTTATAAAAGAGAAACAAATGAATTAAAATTGAGCAATCAATTTATTATTGAATCTTCACTAGAAATCAAAGGATCCAAATCAAAAATTAAACCGTTAGAAATTTTTCCAGTAAAGGGAATAGTTTTTTTGGATGATTCTATTGCTGCTCAAAAAGTTATTATAAAATATGATTTTTTAAAAAATGGGCTTCCAATGACTATAGGTCCAAAATGGAAAATGTTACCAAAATTAGAATTTGAGAAAGAGTCAATCCAACCTGGGGAGTTACTAGAAAACGAAGAAACATATCAATCAAATATCTTTTCATCAGGAACTTTTCATCGTCAAATTAAAATTTCTCCAATGGGTGGATCAGATTTTACTGGGGGACTTCAAATGCAAATCAATGGTAAAATATCAGATAATCTAGATATCAGTGGAATTTTAACGGATCAAGATTTCCCAATACAGCCTGAGGGTACGACAAGAAAGTTAGATGATCTAGACAATGTGCATTTCATAATTACACATGAAAATTTCAAATTAAATGCTGGAGATATACTATATGAAAATAAAAACATAAATAGAAAATTAATCGGCCTTAGTAATAGTTTCCAAATTTCTGAAAATTATGGCTCTGCAGTTTATGCTAAATCTAAAGGGAATTTTAGATATTTAGAGATGAAAGGACGGGATGGTGACCAAGGTCCTTATCAACTAGTAGGAAAGGATGGTAACAGAGAAATAGTAATACTGGCAGGGACTGAAAAGGTATGGTGTAATGGTAAAGAAATGATTCGAGGAGCCAACTATGATTACATTATTGATTATTCAACCGCAGAGGTAATATTTACTCCAAAAGTAATGATAGATTTTGATTCTGATCTTTCTTTTGAATTTCAGTACTCAGATTACCAGTATCAAAAGGGATTTACTGGCGGACATTTTGAAAAAAAGATTGGTCAAAAAACTTCAATAGATATTGGTTTATATAGTGAAGATGATAGATTTAGGACTGAAGATCTTAATAGCGATTATCTAGATTCTTTATCCAAACAACCAGGCGGGTCCGTTACGATTCCTACCTCAATATTGGATGAAAATGGAGATTATGTATCCATAAATGGAATTTTCGAATATGACCCATCAGAAATCCTTTTGGATTCTAACCGTTATCAAGTTGTATTTCAGTTTGATGCTAGTGGTGAATACGAAAGAAAAATATCAGATAAGGGTAGAGTTTATTATTCATTTTTACCTGAAATAAAGAGGACCGACTTTATACAATTATATTCTCCCTATAGAACGGTAAAAGCTCCAAAAAGTCATCAATATGGATATTTTGATTATGAGCATGCAATTACTAAAAATATAAATCTTAATGGAAAAATTTCAGGATCAATAGTTGATGATAATAAATTATATACAAGTAATGCAATTAGGGGGGGATCTTACCAATATGGCTTTGATTTGGATTCACTCAATGTTGGAGATGGAGTTTTGAGCCTAAAATTTGATTCAAGAGAAAGAGATTCTTACTATAGTTCAATTGGTAGGGAAGATCAAATAATGCATACTAGACTTTGGAATTTGGACACATTAATCACAAGAGGCATTAAGGAACTCACCCTGCAAACTGAGTACTTTATTAATGATATTGCAAGGTCATACTTTGAACTTGGGAGGCTAAACTATCATGGTGAAAGTAATGATAGAATAAATTTTCAACAAAAATTATCTAGCAAATTATTTAACAGATCATTTTATGACTTTATTTCAGTAAACAATGGAAAAAAG
>Ga0208130_1001277_pt1 | contig 12289 bp, 17 predicted proteins | sample ETNtaG_31_FD_185771 | JGI IMG/M metagenome (GOLD analysis project Ga0208130, IMG submission 185771) | Marine microbial and viral communities from oxygen minimum zone, Eastern Pacific Ocean - ETNP201310SV78 (SPAdes) (version 2) | ecosystem: Environmental > Aquatic > Marine > Oceanic ...
TTTCTGTCTAAGTCATATTTGCTTAGTATTTCATTTATACAATCGTCCTTTGATACACCCTGTGCCTGGCACTTATCCATGTATTCTAAAAAGTATTCTATTAACATATTATTTATTTGTTACTTTATCGATCCACCATTGTGGTCTTGGTTTGTATGTTTGTTCATGTAGTTTTTGTAAGTCTACGAGGTTGTTAGCTTCGTGCATGAGGTCTTTCTTGTAAAGTTCATGTAATGCCATGACAGATTTGCCAGGGTTTTCTTTCATTATTCTGTAGAATCTATTAAATTCTTTTTTACTTATTACTTTCATATTATTATTATCTATTTAAGTTCGTTAAATTGTTGTATAGCATTTACGCTTCTCTGAGTCCTTCCCACTTACTGTGTGAGTAATACTTCTTATTATTGTGATATGTCCACAGAGCGTTTCTGCTGTAACTCGGTTTCGTACTGGATTTAATCTTATCCGTAGTTCCGAACGTGATCCTCTTGTTAGTCCACGTGTTTTGTGTTTTTACTTTTTTACGAAGTTTTTCTAGTTTAGTCATAATTATTGTTTTTAAGATTAGAACGCGTGGCGGGAGTCGAACCCGCACCTTAGTACCGTAGCACGCGCTGTTGTTCATGAACCGAACTTTAATTAATCAACATAGTCAAAGTCAAATTCTTGTAAGTAATAGTCATTGTTAATTTTGACATAGTTAGGCAAGAATGATGTTGTTTGCCAGTTGTTATTTAGTTTAAGTAAGCTTTGAGTTTTGTTACAAAGTTTAGTTAAGATTTCAAGGTTGATTATCTTTTTGTTATTAGATAAAGTTGAAATAATGTATTGATTTTTTGATTTATTATATTTAATTTTTTGCATAATATTAATTTTAAGTTCATATATACTATCTAAATGAGTCCGTATTAATGTTGTATAGCATTTAGGACCCGGGCCGAAGCCCCGAGCCGAACGTTAATCGTCCGACCCGTACAGGTGATCGTCTCCGTAAACCGAGTCAATCAACGCATCTATATCGTGTTCTTCCATGAGTTAGTGTTTAGTGTTATACGGTTACACTATCCAGAGACAACCGTGATAACACCGTGAGACCAGGAGCACACAGCAGACACGCGAAACAGAGCGAACACGCTGGACACGCGAAGCCAACACAGTCAACACACGGTCACAGCGCACACGTAAAAGCCGAAAAATCCGGAGGGAACAGGGTAAAACAGGGCCCCGTGGGGGTAAAAAAAGTCGTTTCCGCGGAGGGTGGTGTCGTGTAAAATACGTATATAATACAAAACCTATATACATCTAATACGACATTAGCTTATATAATATATTAAATAGAGCTCTACTGTCATATTAAAAAAATTTTTTACGGCGTAATTAATATATTATGAAACAGAAACTTAGTAAGAAAGCCGCTGCTGCAAAAAAAGCGAGAGATTTAGCGTATGCTTTAACTCCGAGAAGACGCAAGATGAAAGCAGAGAACCAAAGAAAAAGGAGAGCTGCTAAAAAAGCGGGCAAGAATATTAACGGTAAAGATTACGATCACAGTACCGGACGTTTCATATCTGTTAAAAGAAACAGATCAAAAACGAAGACTACGAACAATACCATGAGGTAGTCTTTATTATTAACCATGTAAACATAAATACCATGACATATTTTTATTACAAAACCTCAACCACTAATGACTCCCAAGTATTAGAGGCAAACAAAAAACAATGGGAGCACTTAGCCAATAAGAAGAATTGGAGAATAACTCAATTACCAAATGGATATTACCAAGCGGAATGTGCTGATCCTTGTGATTGTGCAGAGGGAAAACCTCTTTGCGATTGTAAGTTTAATGGCATAACAAGAAGAGAAACAATCAAAGCGTGTGAAGCTGCAATTGATGCATCTATTGAACACTATCAGAAAAGATTGGAATTCTTAAAAGGACCAAAGGTAGTAAAAACATTTTAGTAACCACTATAAAAATTTAATTAAATGGAATATAATCACCCTAGTGAGATAGTAAAAGATTTAGCATTTGGATCAAGTGCTAAAAATAAAATAATGAAAGGTGTCACAAAGTTAACTGACGCCGTAGAAACAACTTTAGGTGCATCGGGTAAATGCGTCATCTATGAAGATGCGATGGGGAAGCCGGTGATCACCAAAGATGGTGTAACTGTTGCAAACTCCGTAGTGCTGCTAGATCCTGTGGAAAACATAGGTGCGAGACTAATCAAAGAAGCAGCCCAAAAAACAGTAAAAGAAGCTGGTGACGGTACCACAACCTCAACCGTGCTAGCTTCAGCCATCTTAAAGAATGCTTTAGATTCTTCTATAGATTTAAGAACAATAAAGAAAAACGTAGAAGAAGCAAAGAATAAAGTACTTACATATTTAGATGAAGTAAAGATAGAGGTAAAAGATAATATGCTGAACAGTATTGCAACTATCTCAGCTAATAATGATAAAGAGTTAGGTAAGATAATTGCTGACGCATATAACAACGTTGGCAGTGACGGTGTTGTACTGATGGAAGAGTCTGACGACGAGACCACGTACGTTGAAATCGTAGATGGAGTACAATTCGATTCAGGCCTTAAATCGCAGCACCTTGCTACCGACGATGATAAAAGCAAATCAGAACTAGACAACCCATACGTACTGATTGTGGCATCTGAGGTACCTAATATAAGAAAGATACAAGCAATACTTGAACACGTTATAAGAGAGAAAAGGAGTTTACTGGTTGTAGCACAGCTAGATCAGCAACCTTTGTCTGCACTTATAATGAATAAAGTAAAAGGTAATATAAAGGTTAACGTCGTAGACGTACCCGGGTTTGGAGCGACTAAGCACGATACACTAGAGGATTTAGCGACAATAACCGGAGCAAAAATTATTTCGGAGGATTTAGGAGATGATTTAGATCTTATCCAACCTGATTGCTTAGGTGAAGCGGTAAAATGTCTTACAGATGATAAAAACACCGTTATAACTATAAAAAAATTGCCGCAAGCGGCAAAAGAGAGGGTAAAAACTGTTAAGAAGAAGATTAAAGAAGAACAGAACGGTTTTATTAAAGAAAAGTTAGAACAAAGACTTGCAATGCTATCAGGGGCTGTTGGCATTATAAAAGTTGGTGCGAATAGCAAAGTTGAACTAAAAGAAAAGAAAGATAGAGTAGATGACGCAATACACGCAACAAAAGCAGCGTTAAGAGAAGGTATAGTTCCAGGAGGAGGAATTGCTCTTCATAATGCAGCAGATAGTGTAGAGTGTAAAAGTACAGCAGAAAAAATATTATATGAAGCTATAAAAGCACCATATAAAACAATACTTTCCAATGCTGGTATTAAATACGGACCATACTCGGATATAGGGAACGGAGTAGATGTTACAACTGGTAAAACAGTAAATATGGTTAAATCGGGAATAATAGATCCAGTATTAGTTACTAAAACAGCACTTATTAACGCGGTATCTGTAGCTCTTACGATTCTTTCAGCTGATTGTGTAATTTCAAATATAAGGATAAATGAAAGCAGTAAATAATTACATAATCATAAAAGGTATAAAAGAAGAAAAGAAGACTGATTCTGGTTTTATCATGCAAGATGATAAAGCTGAATTTAGATATTTAAAAGGCGAAGTTGTAAGTGTTGGTGAAAAAACCGAAGCTATTAAATGTTGTGATATTATACATTATGATAGACACGCTGGGCACGATATAATATTTGACGGAAAAACGTATATTGTTATAAAACAAAACGACGTTGTAATTGTGGAATGAGACTAGAAGCATCAGACTTAAGAGACCTACAGCTTTTTAAATACTATAGGTTGGTTAGAAAGTGGGCTTGTAAAACACATGGACTCACAGATGCGGATTTAGAATTACTCATTCATTTTGATTGCATTGGGAGATTTACACGTAATGATTACATTAACGGTACATACCTCATGAGTTGGGATAAAGCGCGTTGGGAAAGACTACGAAAAAACGGCTGGATTGATGTATGGAGACACCGTAACCGCACTACAATTAAATATTCTATATTCCAAACTTCATTTAAAACTAAAAGACTTATTACAAGAATTTATAATATCTTGTTAGGCAAGGAAGATATTCCTGTGTCACAACAAAATGTCTTTTATAAAAATAAAACATATACTGATAAGGTTTTTAATAAAGCTATAGATGATATGTTAAAAGATCCACAGAGATGAAAGATTTAATAATAATTTGGGTTATGACCCTAATACTAATACTTATATAACATGCCTAATTTTAAAAAGAAAAAAAGCCCATGCTGGAAAGGGTACGAAGCTATAGGAATGAAAAATAAAGGAGGGAAGAAAGTACCGAATTGTGTTCCTAAAAACAAAGGTAAAAAATATTAATATGGCTTTACGAAAAACCACAAAAGGGAAGGGAAGACATTTTTTAACCGCTAAAGAAGGAGCAGGAATGACTGCTGCTGGTAGAAAAGCCTATAATAAAGAGACTGGGGGTAATTTAAAAGCTCCTCAGCCAGGTGGAGGTAAAAGGAAAAAGTCTTATTGTGCTAGATCAAGAGGACAAATGAGAATGCACGGAATAAATTGTTCAAAAACACCAGAAAAAAGAATTTGCGCAGCAAGGCGTAGATGGAAATGCTAAAATAAATAAAAACAATGAGTGAATTAGATATTGAAAAAATAAAAAAATCTAAATTTAACGTTAGCGTAGAAACACTAATAACGATAGGTGCTGTTGTTGTAACAGTAGTCGGTATGTGGTATTCTTTGCAAGCAGACATTCAGCTCGCTAAGGAGTTGCCCGAGCCAGAAGTTTCAAGAACAGAATATGATCTTAAAGATCAATTAATACGTGAAACAATTATTAATACTCAAGAAAAAGTCGAAGAAAACGGTAAAAAACTGGAAGACATTGACAACAAATTATACGAAATAATTAGAAACTAATGAAAAAATTTATTACAACTTTACTTTTATTATTTGCTTTTACCACATATTCCCAAGACATTAGTGTAGTTCACTTTAATTACAAATGGAATCAAAAAAATGATTATACAAAACTTCGATCTATTAAAAGAGCTAATGTTTCAAAAGCATTTGTTGAAGACCAAGGTGCAGATTTACAAAATAGCATAAAATCAGTTCCGACAATAATTATTTTTAGAAACGGTAAGCCTATAGCAAGATTAGAAGCAGGGTTAAGCATGAAAATAGAAACTAAACTTGAAGATATTCAAGAATTAGTAGACAGATACCAATAATAATATGAAATCAAAAGGATTGGGTGACTCTATTGAAAAAGTCACAAAAGCAACGGGGATCAAGACTGCTGTTGACATTGTTTCCAAAGGTTTAAATATACCTTGCGGATGTGAAGGCAGAAAAGACGCTTTAAATAAAATATTCCCATATAAACAAAAATAATATGAACATTTTAATTATAATAGCAATATTAGAAGCAATAGCTATCGTTTATTTAGTTATGCTTCATTCAGGAAAAATCAAAGATGCAGATGGCGATTTTATCGCAGATTCAGTTGAAGCAAAAGTTGAAGAAGTTCAAGTTAATGCTGTAAATAAATTAAATAGATTAAAAGCTGAATTAAAGGACGTAGCAGCATCAATTAAAGAAGTAGGTAATCAATTAGAGGATTTACCAAAATCTTTAAAGAAAGGCAAAAGAGCTGGAAGAAAAGCTAATGTCGAAAAATAGAAAAAAATTAAAAGATACAGCGGTTGGTAAGTTTTTAGCCGGCGCTGGATCAAATATAATAGGTAGTTTAGGCGACGTCCTGCCTGACAAAGGGGTAATGGGATTAGTTAAAAATCTAATCAAAAAAGACCCAGAATTACCAGCTGAAGATAAAGAAAAAGCATTAGCTTTGCTACATCAAGATACTGTAGAAATGCAAGAAGTATCTAAAAGATGGCAAGCGGATATGCAATCTGATTCGTGGCTTTCGAAAAACACAAGGCCTTTGACACTGATTTTTTTAACAGTTGCAATGGTCTTATTGATATTTATAGACTCAACAGGCTTAGATTTTAGTGTTGATGGCGGTTGGGTAGATTTATTAAAATCTCTTCTTATTACCGTTTACGTAGCATATTTTGGTTCACGTGGAGCGGAAAAATTCAAAACAATAAGTAAATAACATGGCAAAACTAAATACCTATTTAACCGACACCAACATACAGGACGGTGATAAGTGGATTGGGACAGATACGCTAACAGGTAAAACGAGAAATTTTACTCCTCAAGGATTAGCAGATAATTTCAATGACACAGGTAAGATAGGTATAGGTGGTCAAATACCTTATATATTTAGTTTACAAGGTTCACCTAATAGATTAGTTGGTACAATGACTTTTGCAGCAGGAGGCGGTGACAATACCGCTTTTTCTGCTATAAACGCTTTAGTACTAAGTAAAACAACTAATGGTGGTGTTTTGGTTACTGAATATTTACAGTATTTAGAAGACGGATCAATATTTATTTATCAATTAAATAATCCAAATAATTTTGGTAGGTATTCATTAACTTCATTAGCAGATAGATCAGGAGAAACAACATTTTTTGATGCTTCTTTAGTTTTCGTTGAAGGTAATGGTAATTTAGTAGGGGCAGAAAGATACGGTATAGTTCAAGCGCCAAGTGATGTAGATAAAACATTTGTTTTTACACAAGGATCTGCAGCTAGCACTTGGACAGTAAATCATAACTTAGAAAAATTTCCATCAGTAATGGTGGTTGACTCTGGTAACAATGTCGTTGTCGGGGATATAACATATACAAACAATAATTCACTTACAGTAAGTTTTTCTTCAACATTTTCAGGAAAAGCATATATAAACTAAACAAAAATGGCTTTAAAATATTTAACACATATAGATTTAAATAAAAATCAATTACAGAATGCGGTAATTCATCCTTTGGGTACTGCACCTTCTGGCGCGGTTGAAGGTCAAATATATTACGATTCCACAGTTGGAGATAAAAAAGTATATATTTATAATGGATCTGCTTGGGTCAATATATCAGGTGACATATCAGAAGTTATAGCTGGAAATGCTTTAACTGGCGGTGGTTCTGATGGTTCTGTAACATTAAACGTAGCAGTAGATGATTCTACAATAGCGATTGCTTCTGACGCTTTAAAAGTAAAAGATGGCGGGATAGGATCAACACAGCTTGCGGCTACATCAGTAACAGCTGGTTCTTATGGTTCTTCTTCAGCAATACCTACATTTACAGTAGATGCTGATGGTCGTTTAACAGCTGCTGGGACAGCTTCAATAACTACAACATTAGATATTGCAGCAGATTCAGGGACAGACAATGGTGTTGTTTTAGGAACAGACACATTAACAGTAGCGGGTACAACTAATGAAATTGAAACTTCCGTATCAGGTGATACTATAACAGTTGGGTTACCAAGTAATGTTACAATAGGTAATAACTTAATAGTAACAGGTAATTTAACAGTTTCAGGTACACAAACAATTGTTAATACAGAAACTATTGAACTTGCTGATAACATTATTAAGTTAAACAGTAATGCAACAGGAACACCATCAGAAAATGCAGGTATTGAAGTTGAAAGAGGTAGCTCTGATAATGTTGCGCTTAGATGGAATGAAGGAGACGATGATTGGGAAGTAACAACTGATGGTTCAAATTACTATAATATATCAACAGCTGCGGATTCATTCAAAGGATCAATAGGTGATGGTTCTGCTACATCTTATACTGTAACACATAACTTAGGAACAAGAGATGTATTAGTTGAGCTTTATGATGCTTCAAGTTATGAAACAGTTATAGCAGACGTAACGAGAACATCTACAAGTGTTGTAACAGTGGCATTCACAGTTGCTCCTGCATCAAACGATATTAGAGTTCTGATTAGAAAAATTTAAAATATAATTCATGGGTGTAAAATTTAAGTCACCACTAGAACTTTCTGGGCATCGAGCAATATTACATACAGATGCAGCGCAAACTATAGTTGTTAAAGTTATTTCTAAAACAGCTGCGCATCCGGAGCATGGGAATGGAAGTACTAGTGGATATACAATAGACGGTGTTGAAGGAGCTTACTTAGAGCTTACGCCAGGGAATACCTATAAATTTGATCAGTCTGATAGTTCTAATAATGGGCATCCATTAAGATTTTATACAGATGCTGCTAAATCAACAGCATACACAACAGGAGTAACAACAAGTGGTACAGCAGGTAATTCAGGTGCATACACTCAAATTATACCAACCATTTCAACACCTCCTGTTTTATTTTATCAATGTAGCGCTCATAGTTTAATGGGTAGCTACGTTAAATTTGGTACAGCTACAGCTGCTGGTTCAAATACAACATATACAATAAATAGTGTTACAAGTGGTAGTAATGCAATAATAAGATTAACTGGAAGTGATTCATCAACAGATGATGTGACTATAGCCGCTGGAAGTAATATAAGCATATCAGAAACAGGTGATACTATAACTATAGCATCAACAGCAACAGGTAGTGTAACTGAAGCTTTCAAAACAATAGCAGTTGCAGGTCAATCAAGCGTGGTAGCAGATGGGGCAACCGATACATTAACTTTAGCAGCAGGTAACAATATTACTTTAACTACTAATGCAAGCACAGACACAATTACAATTGCATCAACAGCAACTGGATCAACACAATTAGTAGCGCAAAAAAATACTTTTACAGGAAACGGAAGTACAACAGCATATACATTAACTTCAACAGTTGCAGATGAAGCAAGAACACAAGTTTATATAGATGGTGTTTATCAAAGTAAAGATACGTATTCAACAAGTGGTACAACATTAACTTTTAGCACAGCTCCTCCTAATACAGCTGCAATTGAAATAATACATTTTACAACATTAGCAGGGGGATTATCAAAAGTTGATACATTTACAGGTAATGGCAGTACGACTGCTTTTATAGGTAGCATGAGTATTAATGATGAAAACAATACTCAAATATATATTGACGGTGTTTACCAATCAAAAAGTAATTATTCTACCTCAGGTAGTACTGTGACATTTTCAACAGCACCTCCAAACGGCTCAGATATTGAATTAGTGCATTTTAAAGAGCTTTCTTTATCTGGTATGAGTAATGATACATTTACTGGAAACGGGAGTGCTACAGCATTTACTTTAGGAGCGGAAGTAACAGATGAAAACAATACATGGGTATTTATAAACGGGGTGTATCAAGATAAAAGTACGTATAGCATTTCAGGAACTACACTTACATTTTCAACTGCGCCTCAAAATGGTTATGGTATTGAAGTAATGAAATTAGGTAATGTATCTGTAACTACAAATGCTTTAGTAACAAATAGTTTTACAGGTAATGGTTCAACAACAGCCTACACTTTAGGTGTTACACCCGCTAGCTTACATGCAGTAAATGCTTACATATCTGGATTAAGACAAGATAATAGTACTTTAAGTTTAAATGGTAATACTTTAACATTTAGTACAGCACCACCAAGTGGAGCATCAATTGAAATAAGAAGTATAGGCGGTATAAATGCAACAACAGTTGTTTCGCCATCAAGTGTAACAGCGGGAACAGGTATAAGTGTTGCAAATCCATCAGTGGGCAACTTTGTTGTTACAAATACGCAAACAACTCCAATTAAATATGGTGTAACAATAGTTACAGGGGCAACAACAGCAACGGCTGGAAGATTATATGTATTTACAGCAAGTGCTGCTTTAACATTACCAGCAGGAACGGATGGTGATTCAATTAAAATTAGTAATAGGTCAGGTACAACAACTTGTACAATAGTACCTAATGGAACAAACAAAATAATGGGTAGTAATACTACTATGACGCTTGATACAGCATCAGCAAGTTTTGAATTAATATATTCAGGAACAGCCCAAGGATGGGTAATAATAGGACAATAATATGAGTAACTTTACAGATTTTTTTTCAGCAGGTGGAGCTTCAGGACAAGGTAAAACTGTAACCGTAGGGGATTACAGCTATCCAGGAGCAACAAAAATATCAGACTGCGAGATTTATAGGGTTTCAACTTCTTCAACCTCTACTGCTCAAGCATATGTAGAAGCAAGTGCTATTCAAAGTGCAAGTCATCCAGAAGTTTATAATGGGTGGGATAATTCAAGCGGCTTTAATACTGTTGCGAATATTACTTCCGCTTCAAACGGAGGAGCATTATACGGAGTACTTGCGTACAAACACAGTACTGGTTATCCAGCTGGCCAACATACTAACAGGCAGGTGGTAATGAAAATTACTTTAGATGGGACTGCAACAACATTTACATCTAGGCAAAGCACTTCTGGTTCATATGAATTTTCTTGGCTTGAGGGTATTGGAGAAACAAATATAATACATCAAGGCCCCACTGGCGGTAGAGGAACATCAATAATACCAGCTCATTTTGGGCCTACAGAAACAAATATGACTCCAGACGCTTGGGGTTGGGATTCTGGAACTTCTAGCTGGTATAAAGAACATGGTACTAGCTCCTCGTATCTTAATGAGTTAGTATTCCAAACTAATGAAAGTTTTAATAGAGGATGTAGATATTTACATTTTGAAAATACATGTAAAGTAGAAATTAAAACAGGGAGTGGTAGTTCTAGTCATACAAATACAAGAGCTTGGATTAAATTATTTTAATATGGCATTAACTAAATTAGATAAAAACCTTTTAGGATTCAGTGACGATACTGATTTTGTAAAATTACCTTCAGGTACAACAGCTCAGAGACCAGGTTCTCCAGCTGCTGGCCAATTTAGGTTTAATACAACAATAGGAGATGCAGAGGTATATGATGGAACAGCTTGGCAAAGAATGGGTATTGCACCGCCTACATTTTCATCAGTTGACTATCCAGGAGACGATACAGCTTTGGATCCTGCGGGAAATCAATCTCTTATAATTAATGGGGGTACATTTAATACTGGAATAACAGTTACAATAGGAGGAACTACACCATCAAGTATAACAAGGAATTCAGCATCGCAATTAACTGTAACTACTCCGGCTAAATCAGCAGGCACATATAATTTGGTTCTTACTAATACTGATGGAGGAACTGCTACAGCTTCAAATGCCATTTCATATAATGGCATTCCTGCGTTTTCAAATGCAGCGGGTACTTTAGGGACCTTTGAATCTGGAGCTACGGTAAGTGTTTCAGCCGCAGCTACAGAGCCAGACGGAGGGGCTATAGGATACACAATAACATCAGGGGCATTGCCTACGGGGTTAAGTATAAATGCTTCTACAGGTGCAATTACTGGAACAGCAGGTTCTGTTTCATCTAATACTACAAGTAACTTTACGGTAACAGCCACAGATAATGAAAATCAATCTGCAGCGAGAGCTTATAGTATAACAATAACAAACCCCCAGCCTTCTGATAATTTCGGAGCATTACTTTGGACAGGTAATAATTCAAATAGTAGATCTGTAACTGGGCTTGGATTTAAACCTGATTTAGTATGGATAAAAAGAAGAGGTAGTAGTGCGGAATCGCATGCTTTGTATGATAGCTCAAGGGGAGCTAATAAACAATTATCTCCTGATTCGGGTGGAGCAGAAGCAACAAATAGCGGTAGTTATCTAGGATTATCTTCTTTTGATAACGATGGATTTAATTTAGGTAATAACGGAGGTACTAATAGAAGCCCACATACTTATGTTGGTTGGTGCTGGAAAGCGAACGGAGGAACTACAAGCAGCAATTCTGATGGAACAATTACAACTACAGTACAAACAAATAATACTATAGGATTTTCAATAATTACATTTACAGGTAATGGTACAGCAGGCGCTACGGTGGGGCATGGGTTAGGGGCGGTCCCACATATGTTTATATTCAAAAAACGTAGTTCAGGAAGTACAAACTGGAGAACATATCACAAAGACATGGTTGCTTCAAACCCTCAGAACTATAACATGGAAATAAATGGTAATACATACGCAGAAGATAGAACTGAATGGAATGACACGGCACCAACATCTACGGTAATTAGTGTTAGTTCTCATGATTCTGTAAATGAAAGTGGTTCCAACTATGTTTGTTATGCTTTTACAAGTAAAACAGGTTTTTCAAAATTTGGATATTATACTGGTAATGGGAACAGCTATGGTCCAATTGTGAACACAGGTTTTGAACCTGCTTTTTTAATGATTAAAAGATCTGATAGCGCTGACAATTGGTATATAGTAGATAATGTAAGAAGCACAACAAATA
>Ga0208130_1001278_pt1 | contig 12287 bp, 11 predicted proteins | sample ETNtaG_31_FD_185771 | JGI IMG/M metagenome (GOLD analysis project Ga0208130, IMG submission 185771) | Marine microbial and viral communities from oxygen minimum zone, Eastern Pacific Ocean - ETNP201310SV78 (SPAdes) (version 2) | ecosystem: Environmental > Aquatic > Marine > Oceanic ...
TATATTCTGCCAAAATCGTTGGATGAAAAAGTTGCAAAACTTCACCTTGATAAGATAGGAGCTAAACTGACCAAATTAACAACTGAACAAGCTGATTATATTGGTGTTAAGGAATCAGGACCATACAAGCCTGAACATTATAGATACTGATCTACTGTTGTGATGACTCTCTAATCATCTTAATTAGAGGCTCAAGAAAATTAAGCCTGATTATAGGGTCATCAATTTCCAAGCACTTTTGCTTGTCTTCGATCCTAAGTGGCAGTATTTCTGCGAATCTGTAACTTATCCATGCTGCGCTTTCAAAGTTCTTCTCATCATCACCATAAATGTTTACATCATCTAAGATTGCCTGGAGCAATTCTACCAAGTGTCTAAATTCTTTAGTGGGCTTATAATCCCCTTCTCTCTCTATGCGCTCTATGGTCCCAATATTTAGGCCATCCTCTTGTTTATTGAGATCTTTCAATCTGAATTTTTGTGTTCCAATAGTGGTAATTCCCAGAAGTCCATCCTCGCCTTGATCCCAATCAATAATTTTAGCGAGTGTTCCAGTATCATAAGTTTCAAACATTTTTGGATCTGTGCTCTCGCGACTGAGAATGATTCCAAACTCACTATCTTCTCGCATACTTCTACTGACCATATCAATATATCTTGGCTCAAAAATTCGAAGTGGAAGCTTCGAATCAGGAAATAAGATTGTCCTTAAGGGAAATATTGGTAAATCTTCTCTGTTAGTCATGATGGATGATTCTTCTTTCTAGAGCATTTATAAATGGAAGTGAGCTTTTATTGGTCATTATCAGGAAATTAATATCCTCAGTATCGATTGATCCTAATTTACTTTCAAGATCTTGGTTAGATTTGACTATATGAACCCCGATATTGGATCTAAATTCTTTTTCAACATCCCATTCAAAATCATCACTGAGGGTAATTAATGCGTAATCAGCATGAGAAAAGGAATTTACAACATCATTTTTTAATGTTCCTTTCCTCATGGTATTTGAGGCCAATTCAGCGATTACACATAATTTTTCATTAGGAAACCTCTCTTTGATGGCATTGATACCAAATTTAATTGCAGTTGGATGATGGGCAAAATCATCGAACACATTGTGATTCTTAAATTGATGCAAAGGCTGGAGTCTTCTTTTTACTCCATTAAATTGGTTAATGGCTTCAATAATTTTCTGACTCTCAAAGCCCAGTGATCTCATTGCAGAGAAGGCTGAAATAATATTCATTAAGTTGTGCTTACCAAATAATTTGGGGCTAAGATCTCCATGCAATATATCGCCCTCTTTTATATGAAATTTCTTATCGACTGGTGCAAGTGAATAATCAGCATCATTATTCATTCCAAATGATTTAGTAGATGACCAATTCCCCATACTCAGTAAATTTGAAACATTTTCATCATGAAAAGGAACTCGTACTTTTGTCTTTGATGGCAAAGACCTAATTAACTGATGAAAGTGCCATTTGATTTGGTCTAAATCTTGAAAAATGTCAGCATGATCAAACTCAAGATTGTTTATGACAAGTGTTTGGGCCGGATAATGAATAAACTTTGATCTTTTATCAAAAAAAGCTGTGTCGTACTCGTCTGCCTCAATGACAAAGTATGGAGAGGTTCCCAGTGATGCCGAAGCCTCAAAGTTTATCGGGACACCCCCGATTAGGTAACCTGGATCTTCGCCCATCTCTTTTAGAGCGGATGCAATAATACTTGAGGTTGTGGTCTTGCCGTGTGTGCCAGCAACTGAGATGACCTTTCTATCAGAAAGAATATTTTTGCCCAACCATTCTGGTCCCGAGGTATATTTTAGGCCATTATTAAGAATATACTCTATGATCTCCGCACCTCTCGTCATGACATTTCCAATCACAATCAGGTCAGGAGATAGGCTAAGTTGATCGACATCATAGTTAGGAATTACATCAATACCCATTTCTTCTAGCTGATCACTGATCGGCGGATAGCAATTGATGTCTGAACCGGTTACACGATGACCAGACTCCTTTGCGAGCACAGCAAGACTACCCATAAATGTTCCACAAATGCCTAATATATGAATATGCATCGTTCTAATCTATTCCCCCAAAAAAGAAGAGTGCACCAGAAAATTGATCATCATGTATAAAAGGGCGACTGCAACACCAGAGATTGGAGGCGAAGAAGAGCTTAATTTATCCTTTATCATTGACCTTGAAAAGATATGACCCATTACCATAATCGACCAAATGGCAATAATGAAAAATAACAGAGGCAGCCAAATAGGAAGATCGCCTGAATCAAGTAGATCGCTATCACTTAAAACATCAGCAAATCTTATGATAAGTGGAGTCGCAATGATATTGAATAGCGCACCTGTACCAAATAGCGCGATCAATGCCCGAATGAAATCATCTTGTGTACTGAATATTTGAGTTATGATTCTTAGGAAGATAATCATCAAGACTGCATCAACAAAGAATGAACGAACAAAAACAAGCGGTGTTTCTGATACTGTAAATCCAGAAATTGACTGGCTCAGGAAGAAGAATACAAATACAACAGATAATAGAAACATTGAGTTTGGCAGTGCCAATTGATCGGATTTTCTCAACAGAATTTTCCAAAGAATTTTTATTAACTCAATCATGACAAACAATTCTATTATAATTTTGTCTCTAGAATAATGTTTTAACAAAATAGCAGGGTGAGAATTGTACCTAATCGAAGAACAAGAAAGTTTAGATCATTTCCTAAATGATATAAAAGGTGAAGAGTGTATTGCTGTTGATACAGAATTCACAAGGGTAAATTCCTACTATCCAAAATTATGCCTAGTTCAAATTGCGACCCCATCCCTGATAGCTTGCATTGATTGTTTAAGCGAAATTGATCTCGGTGGCTTATGGAAGGTCATCTTTGATAAGAGAATACAAAAGGTTATGCACTCTTGCTCTCAAGATATTGAAATATTCTTCCTAAATAATAATGATGTTCCAGAAAATATCTTCGATACACAAATCGCAGCTGCATTCATTGGCTACTCTTCTCAAGTAGGCTTCAAAGAGCTTTTAGAGAAAGAACTCAATATAGAAATTGAAAAATCTCAGACTAGAAGCGATTGGAGCAAACGTCCCTTAGCAAAAGCGCAACTGGAATATGCATTTGATGATGTTGTAGATCTGATTGAGCTTGCAAATTTAATCAAAGATAAACTCATTGAGCTCGATAGATATAAATGGGTTTTGGAGGAATGCGAAAATCTTATAAATAAAAGAATAGGATTGATGGATACATCTGAAATATGGAAAAAAACAAAAGGCATCAAAAGATTGAGGAATACTCAATTAAGAAGAGCTATTTTGATTTCAAAATGGAGAGAAAGGAAAGCTGCTGATAGAGATTTACCTCGAAAATGGCTGATTGATGATCATGAAATCATTTCTATTGCAAAGAAGGAGCGCCATTCACCAGAAGATCTGCAAGATCTTATGTCTAGCAATAGGCTGAAAAAGAATGAGATTATCGAATTAAATAATTTTTTAGAAACTTCAGATGAAGATACTCCATCATCTAGTCATTTTAATAAGAGAAAAAGAATCAAAGAAGAAGACCTAACAGCGGTAAGCAATTATCTTGAGAAAAGATCACTGGAACTTCAAATCAGCAAAGATATTCTAGGCTCTAAAAAAGACATGATTGAATTTGTTGGAAATAGAAGTGGAAAATTGAATGAAGGATGGAGGAGTGAATTGATGTTGGAAGATCTAGAAGATTTACTTAATTAGATATTCAAAGTTGCATCAGTTTCTTTAATCTGCCATAAACATCCTCTACTGAACCTTGTCCATCAATCGTATGAAGAAGCTCTGCTGATCTATAAAAATCAAGCATTGGCTCTGTCTGCTCAGCATAGACTTCAATTCTTTTCGAGATTGATTCCTCATTGTCATCCTCTCGTTGAAGTAACTCACCGCCTTTAGCAATACATTCATCTATTTCATTTTCTGAAGAGAAATAGATATTTAAAGTCTTGCCTGTTAATGAACATGTCCTTCTTCCAGAAAGTCTTTTTATCAGAATTTCGCTTGGGACATCAATTAGAATGGAGTAATTCAATGGTTTATCTATATTTTCAAGCAATTCACTCAATGATTTTGCCTGGCTGATGTTTCTTGGATACCCATCTAAGAGGAATCCATTCTCGCCTATTTCAGATAATTCATTTTTTATTAAGTCCAATACGATGTCATCAGATACGAGTAGACCATCAGACATGATCTTTTGTACTTTTCGCCCCAGTTCTGAGCCGGATTCGATGGCTTGTCTTAGTAAAAGACCAGTTGATATTTGGCGACAATCAAACTCATCCATGAGTTTTTCTGCTTGTGTTCCCTTTCCTGAACCAGGAGCGCCCATCAAAATTAACCTCATAAATAACCCTCTTTCGGATAGTTTCACTATTAAAACACTGGTTGAGTAGCTATCATATTCAAAATTCTTAATTTTGGAAGTTATTATGACGCCAAAAAATGCATTTTATGCACAATCCGGGGGAGTGACTTCAGTTATCAATGCAAGTGCAGCTGGAGTGATTGAAACGGCAAGAAAATACCCAAAGAAAATAGGTAAAGTCTTTGCAGGAAAAAATGGGATCTTAGGAGCTCTCGAGGAAAACTTAATCGATACCAGCTATGAAACAGCAAAACAAATTGAGCTGTTGAAATATACTCCTGGCGGAGCATTTGGCTCAGCAAGATATAAGCTGAAAGGGATAAAAGAAAACCGAAGAGAATATGAGCGATTGATTGAGGTCTTTAAAGCACACGATATTGGTTATTTCTTTTACAATGGTGGCGGTGATTCAATGGATACCGCACATAAAGTCTCTCAGATTGGATCTGAGATGGGTTTTCCAATTGCTTCTATTGGGATTCCAAAAACTGTAGACAATGATTTACCGATTACTGATACATGCCCAGGATTTGGTTCAGTTGCGAAGTACATCGCTGTTTCAACAAACGAAGCAAGTCTTGATGTCCTCTCAATGGCAGAAACATCAACAAAAGTTTTCATATTAGAAGTCATGGGAAGGCATGCGGGATGGATAGCAGCAGCAGGAGGCTTAATCTCAAAGAGAAGAAATGATCCACCCCATATTATTCTCTTTCCAGAGGTTCCATTTGAAAAGAAAGACTTTCTTAAGAATGTTAACAAATCAGTAAAACAAAATGGCTACTGTGTGATTGTGGCCAGTGAGGGTGCCAGATATAAAAATGGCAAATTCCTAGCAGATGCTGGAAGCAAAGACTCCTTTGGTCATAAACAACTTGGCGGTGTTGCTCCAGTACTTGCGGATATGATTAAGAACTCACTTGGATATAAATACCATTATGCGATCGCAGATTATCTTCAAAGATCTGCAAGGCATCTCGCTTCAGAGGTTGACTTAAGACAAGCCTATGCAGTAGGCGAAATGGCTGTCAAAGCTGCCATAAAAGGTGAGAAATCAAAAATGATGACAATCATTAGAAAGTCAAATAAGCCCTATAAGTGGGCAGTTGGATCAACTGATCTATCAAAAGTAGCCAATAATGAAAAAATGATGCCAAAGAAATTCATTACCTCAAATGGTTATGGCATCACCAAAGCGTGCAAAGAATATATGACGCCATTAATCAGTGGAGAGGCTTATCCTCCATACAAGAACGGTTTACCGGTCTTTTGTGAACTAAAAAATAAACTCGTTCCCAAGAGGCTAAAATCAAAATTTATGGTATGATCCAAAAAATTTTTAACAAACTTCTATAAAAAATTAAAAAGAGGAGTACATGATGACTGAAGGTCAAGCATTATGGATTGCATTATCAGCTTCGATAGTAGCAATCGTTTGTGGAGTAGTTTTTTCACTCCAAATCATAAAGGAATCTGATGGTAACGATCGAATGAGAGAGATTGCCAGCGCGATTCAAGAAGGCGCTCAAGCTTATCTAAATAGACAATATTCTACAATTGCGATAGTTGGAGTGGTGATATTCATTCTAATGGGTGTAAGTGGAATTGGTTGGGCAAGTGCAATTGGTTTTGCAATTGGTGCTGTGTTTTCAGGTTTAGCTGGATACATCGGAATGAGCATCTCTGTCAGAGCGAATGTGAGAACTGCTCAAGCAGCGCACCAAGGAATGAATGCAGCATTATCAATGGCCTTTAGGGGCGGTGCAGTCACTGGCTTACTTGTTGTTGGTCTTGGCCTTTTGAGTATTGCAGGTTACTACCTCATCCTTACATCATCTGGTGTATCTGTTGATGACAGCTTGCATGCATTAATTGGATTGGCCTTTGGAGGCTCTCTGATTTCCATATTTGCAAGACTCGGCGGAGGAATCTTTACCAAAGGTGCTGATGTTGGTGCTGACCTTGTTGGAAAAATTGAAGCCGGAATCCCAGAAGATGATCCTAGAAATCCTGCGGTTATTGCTGACAATGTGGGAGATAACGTTGGAGACTGTGCTGGAATGGCAGCAGATCTTTTTGAGACTTATGCAGTAACAATCATTGCAACGATGTTGCTTGGCGGACTGGTCTTCAGTGGTGCGGAAGCGGCCAATGCTGTTATGTATCCACTTGTCTTAGGAGCAGTATCCATTGTTGCCTCTGTAATTGGAGCATTATTTGTTAAAGCAAAAGAAGGTGGCAGTGTCATGGGTGCGCTCTATAAAGGTGTGATTATTTCAGGACTGCTTGCTGCAATTGCTTTCTATCCAATCACTGGAATGATGGGAATGGACATGGGCCTATTTTGGTCTGCTATCATTGGATTGGTACTGACCGCTTTTATGGTATTGGTTACAGAATTCTACACCAGTACAGAGTATAGTCCTGTGCAAAAAATTGCTGAGGCTTCTACTACCGGACATGCAACAAATATCATTGCTGGACTTGGAGTTTCAATGAAATCAACTGCTCTTCCAGTGCTGGCAGTTTGTTTGAGCATTTGGGGAGCTTATGCTCTGGGTGGTCTCTATGGGATCGCAATTGCTGCAACATCAATGCTTTCTCTAACTGGAATGATTGTAGCTTTGGATGCATTTGGCCCCATTACTGATAATGCTGGAGGTATTGCTGAAATGGCAGAACTACCATCCGAGATTAGAGGCATTACAGATCCATTGGATGCAGTAGGAAATACAACAAAAGCTGTAACAAAAGGTTATGCAATTGGGTCTGCGGGTCTCGCCGCACTAGTCTTATTCGCTGACTTTACAGCAAACCTTGAGTCCGAAGGTAAAGCGGTTCAATTCATGCTCAATGATCCTGCAGTAATCATTGGACTTTTTGTAGGCGGAATGGTGCCATATCTTTTTGGCGCCCTCGCAATGGAGGCAGTTGGAAGAGCTGCAAGCTCAGTTGTAACTGAGGTTAGAAGGCAATTCAGAGAGATTCCAGGAATTATGGAAGGCACAGGTAAACCTGATTACTCTAACTGTGTTGACTTATTAACAAAAGCAGCAATCAAAGAGATGATAGTCCCCTCAATACTTCCAGTACTAGTTCCAGTTGTCTTGGCTGTCCTAATGAATATTATGATGCCAGAAGATGGTGGAATTAAAGCGCTTGGTGGGCTTTTGATTGGAACAATTGTTACAGGAATATTTGTTGCAATTTCAATGACCACTGGTGGTGGTGCTTGGGATAATGCGAAGAAATATGTCGAAGACGGTCATTGTGGTGGTAAAGGATCTGAGGCACACAATGCTTCGATCACAGGTGATACAGTCGGTGATCCCTATAAGGATACTGCTGGTCCTGCTATCAACCCATTGATCAAAATCATAAACATTGTTGCACTCTTGTTAATCCCTCTACTCTAATTCATTATTGATTCATATTTGAATCAAAAAAGAGGGTTACAATTCGTTACATCATGGGAGAGGATAAAATGTTAAAAACACTCCTCTCCATGATGGATCAAATCAATCTGAATATAACTGAATTACGAAATTAGTCGCATGAGAAAAGCAGTAATCATTTCTTTCTTATTTCTGACCTTTGGCTTTGTTGCCAAAAGTGCCTCATTGATGGAAGTTTATGAATTAGCCACAATCAATGATCCATTTATAAAAGAAGCACTAGCAAACAAAGAAGCCATTATCGAGAGTAAACCGCAGGCTCGAAGCTTAATGCTCCCACAACTGAGTAGCTCTGCAACTTTTTCAGATAATGATGTGAACGGTCAAAGTACATTTCAGCAAAAATTCATAAATCCAATCACAGGTGATGAAGCCGTATTAACTAGCAATACCGACTTCATTCAAGAATCTGAAACGTTGCAATGGGATATTACTCTGAGGCAAACAATTTTTGACTATGGTGTATGGATGAACCTCAGGAAAGCAAATAAGACAGTTGCTCAAGCAGAGGTCAATTATCTAGCTGCAGAACAGGACCTGATTATCAGAGTGGCATCGGCATATTTTAGTGTCTTGTCTGCAGAAGATACGCTTGAAGCTGAGCAAGCTGCAAGACAAGCAATTGAAAAACAATTAGATCAGGCTCAGAAAAGGTTTGAAGTTGGTTTAATTGCAATTACAGATGTTCAAGAAGCGCAAGCTGCATATGATCAATCAATTGCCAATGAAATCGTTGCAAAAAGGAGATTGGCCACAGCAAAAGAATCATTGAGATCCATCACGGATAGTTATCCAGGAAAGTTAAAAAAACCTGGCAATGATCTCCCATTGATCATGCCAAATCCTCAAAGAGAAAATGACTGGGTTGATACATCACTCGAGCAGAATCTCAGTCTAATGTCTGCAGAAGTCGGAGTAGAAATCGCAAAAAGTGAGATAAAGATTCAAAGAAGCGGACATCTTCCAAGCATTGGTGTCCAAGCAGCGAGAAGAGATACCGATACAGATAGTTTTAGATCTGACAACGGTGGAAGCCTGAGTCCCGCTGACTCAGAAAATATCAGTGAGGGAGTTGGGATACAAATGACACTTCCACTATATAGCGGTGGTCAAGTCAGATCGAGAGTTAAGCAAGCTGTTGCAAGACATAGGGCATCTAAGGAGAAGCTTGAGCGCGTTGCAAGAGAGACCACAAGGGTGGCAAGAGACTCATATCTGGGTGTTATCTCTGGGATCGCAACTGTAAAGGCACTTCAGCAATCAGTTATGTCATCAGCAACTGCCTTGCAGGCGACAGAAGCTGGATATGAAGTTGGAACAAGAACAACTGTAGATGTTCTGGATGCAAGAAGAAGGCTCTTCACTGCTCAGAAAAATCTGGCGATAAGTAAATATGACTATATTTTAAATATTCTGAAACTCAAGCAAGCTGCAGGAACATTGAATGTTGAAGATTTGGAACAAATTAATGGCTGGCTAATGTAGCTCTAAAAGTGGTTGTATCAACTGCATGATCTTTTCTTTTGAGCCCTTATTTTTCTCTATAACCTGTTTTGCGTTATTGATCATTTGATCACACCTTTCTTTGTCATCTGATAAATTTAGGATAGAGTTCGATATATCTTTATGATCATTGACAATAATGATGGCTTGATTTGATTTGAACTGATCTGCAATCTCTTGGACATTTTCAAGCCTGGGTCCTGCCAACATTGGTTTCATTAATATTGCTGGCTCAATTAAATTATGGCCACCAATGCCAAATAAACTTCCTCCAACAAATGAGACTTCACTCACAGAATAGAAGAAAAGCAAATCACCAAGTGTGTCTACAAGAAGGACATCTGAATCAATCTTCTTTTCTTTACTTTCTGACCATTTGCAATAAGTCAAACCACTTTGGTCCAATATTTTAGAAACTTCTTGAAATCTTTCTGGTTTTCTAGGAGCCAGTATCAAAAGAGCATTGGGCTTTTTTTCTTTGATTAGAGCATGAGCACTTATGGCTTCTGTTTCTTCACGATCATGTGTACTTCCCGCAGTCCATGAGAATCTTTGTCCCATAAATTTAGTTTTAAATAATTCTATATTCATGGACGAGTCAAGATTAATCTGTGTATCAAATTTCAGATTTCCAGTAACAAATGTTCTCTCTTTTTTTGCCCCTAATGAGATAAATTTCTGAGCATCTTCATCAGACTGTGCTGCGACTACAATCCCTTGAGAAACACTATCTTTGAATAACCCAAAAAGAATTGAATACTTCTTCATTGAGTCATCAGATATGCACGCACTTGCTAAAATCAAAGGAATTTCTTTATTGCCACAGTAGTGAAAAATATTTGGCCATATTTCTGTCTCAATGATGATTGCAATCTTAGGCTTTGACCACTCAAAAAATCTTTTCACAGGGCCTTTCAAGTCATACGGAAGATAGACACTTATCACACGATCCTTAAATAACTCTTCTATTAAGGCTGACCCAGTTGGTGTCGTGCATGTGAAGATTATTTTATATTCCGGATTCTCTTCCAATAATGATCTCACCAATGATTGAGCTGCATTGACCTCTCCGTAAGAAACAGCATGAATCCAAATCGACTCATGATTGCTTCGCTTCTCATAAAATCCGAATCTCTCTGCAATCCTATTGATATATCTTCGATCAGATAGTGATCTAAATATCAAATGTATGATCAAAAAAGGTGTCACTAGATATGTAAATATATCGTAGAAAAAACGTGATATTTTAGTCGTGAGCATCATCTAATGATAATCGGTGAGTGACTACCAAACTAGTTTTTTTATTGGAGTGTAAAAGGATCAGCTGTCTGATTATTCAGATCTTCCGTAATCTACTTTTCTATAATTAACTTTAATTTCTTTAAAGCCTTCTGCAAACTCGTCAACAATCTCGCCCTTTATGCCATTTCTGATCTGATTTAGGTCTCTTACAATTAATGCTAGCCTTCCAACTTCTTCGAGCGGCATATCTACGCCTCTCCTTATATCGCCCTCTGTATCCCAAATTTTTCCATTAATCTCATACATCCTCTCTTTGAATGTATTTGCAGATTCACCATCCGGGATTTCTTTTTCATATGCACTGAGCTCTTCGGAGACATCCTCATCGGTCCTCTCTGATTTGAGCAATGTAATGGTATACCGATCTATGATTTCTGAAAGTGGCATCTTCATTTATATGCTCCTATCTATCCGCATTTTGAATAACCACAATTCAAGCATGTTTCACACCCATCCATCAAAACCATAGCAACTGTATTGCATTGCCCACATAATTTTGAGCCTTCTGGAAATTCGGTATTTACAAAAGCATCTTGCTGTTTGCTTTGATTCTCAAATTCTTGCCTCTTTTCTTCAATCAACTTTTGCTGATGTTCGTCCAAAATTGGCTCGCCTATGATCCCTATATATTTGAAATGTCTTTCAATGACATATCCTAACTCTGCAATAATTGAAGGCATAAACTTCCCCTCACCTGCAAAATATCCACCTTTTGGATCAAAAACTGCTTTTAGTTCTTCTACCAGAAATGCCACATCTCCACCTTTTCTAAATACGGCAGACAAAACCCTGGTCAAAGCAACAATCCACTGGTAGTGATCAAGGTTCTTTGAATTGATAAAGATCTCATATGGTCTGAATTTCTCATGCTCTGTATCCTGATTCAGAACAATGTCATTGATTGTGATATACATTGCATGATCTGAGACTGGTGGTTTAATTTTGTAGGTTGTTCCCCTAAGCATTTCTGGCCTTTCAAGACGCTCATGCATTCGAACAACATTCGGTTCTTCTTGTGTTATTTTTTCAGGCGTTTCAACAACCTGGGGCTTTTCTTCTGTGCTGACTCTGTAACCAACTATTTTATTTTCTATTTTTACTTTTGCCATTCTTAGAACTTCCCGTAGTAACCTTCTTTGAGAGCATCAAACAAATTTGCTGCAGTGTGAGTCTCGCCGTCATATTCAATTTCCTCATTTCCAGCAACCTCTACCTCTTGCCCATCCTCCAGAACAAATACATATTTTGTTTGCTCCAAATCTTTTTCCTTAACAAGCACACCTTGAAAAGCTTCTGGATTAAATCTGAATGTGGTACAGCCCTTTAGGTTTCTTTCGTGAGCATAGAGATAAATATCTTTAAATTCTTCAAACGGAAAATCAGTTGGTACATTTGCAGTTTTAGAAATAGAAGAATCAATCCATTCTTGTGAAGCACTCTGAACATCAACGTGTTGTTTTGGTGTAATATCATCTGCAGTAATAAAATAGTCAGGCAAAGCATCTTCTGCGCCCTGTTCTGCATTGATGTCAGCTTTTGGATTGATTTTATCTATATATGAGAGAAGCTCG
>Ga0208130_1001280_pt1 | contig 12274 bp, 8 predicted proteins | sample ETNtaG_31_FD_185771 | JGI IMG/M metagenome (GOLD analysis project Ga0208130, IMG submission 185771) | Marine microbial and viral communities from oxygen minimum zone, Eastern Pacific Ocean - ETNP201310SV78 (SPAdes) (version 2) | ecosystem: Environmental > Aquatic > Marine > Oceanic ...
CTATCTACTTTTGAGATCTGTGTACAACCCTTCAGATGTTCAAGCTGCTAGGGACGAGATATTAAAAAGGCTAGCAGAGGTTGGAGAAGTTGCTGAGCCTATATCTGATGCAATTTCCACAGGAACATCGGATAGGCGTTTGCATTATCCAAATACAAAGTCGCTAGGTGCATTCTGGAAATCAGTCAGTGAAGGTTCGGCACTTAGAAGGGTAATAAATGGTCCGGAAATTACCGGTGTGATGGAAAAAATTTTTGGTGAAAAAGTTACTCATTTCTCGTTTGCTTGGCTCCGGGCTATGCAGGCGGGAAAAGCTAGCCCGGTTCATATTGATCATCCGTATATGAACAGAGGTACTAAAAATTTGCTCACTTGCTGGTGTCCAATAGGTCCGGTTGGATTGGATGAAGGTACATTGTATGTATTAGAGAATTCTCATACATGGAGTGATATTAGGGCACAATTTGAAGGATTAGATGTCGACAGAGACAAGACCCGTCTGGGGCATATCGAAGATACTCCTTTGGCTTTAGCTGAAAGAAAGTCGAGTCGTTTTCTCACCACATCATTTAATCCAGGTGACTGTTTGATTTTTGGAATGTTCACGGTGCATGGTTCATTCGATAATAATTCGCCTTTAGGTCGAATAAGATTGTCTTGTGATACGCGTTTTCAACCCATAAATCAGCCAATGGATCCGCGGTTTTCTGGGAAAAACCCACTAGCCCATTCTGGTTTAGGTTATGGCTGTTTAACAGCTTCGTTACCAATGAATGAAACTAGAGCACCTCGATAGGTAATGGAAATGAAAGGTATTTTGCCCAGTCTGAATACTCCATTTACAAATTCGGGTGAATTAGATCTCGATTCCCTGACTCGTCTGGTGCAGCACACGATAATGTCTGGCTGTGGAGGAATGCTCGGACTGGCAGTAGCAGGAGAATACGATACTTTAAATTTTGATGAGAAAATTCAATTTATTGATACAGTTACAAAAGTTAACAAGCGCCGCATCCCTTTCATATGTAGTGTAACGGCAGCTGATGTTGAAGAAAGTATTGAACTTACTAAAAGTGCTAATTCTTTCGAGGCGGATGGCATATGTGTTCAATTACCCGCGACCTTCGAATTTTCTCAAAAAGAGAATTTTTTAAAGAAATTAGAAAAACTGTCACCTAGGATTTTAATGATACAAGATCTAGATTGGTCGGGTAATGGAATGGCTTTAGAAGAAATTGTTAAATTATTTCATTCAGTAGATAAATTTGATTGGTTAAAAATCGAAACAGTCGGGGCAGGTAAAAAGTATAGCGCAGTTTTGAAAGAACTAGATGGTCGACTGAAAGTTTGTGGTGGCTGGGCTGTAACGCAACTTATTGATGCAATGGCTCGATCAGTGAATGCTTTCATACCCACTGGATTAGAAAAAATTTATGTAGAGATTTATCACTTATATCAAGATGGTAATAAAGAAGAAGCTCAGTTGTTATTTGAAAAAGTTCTGCCTGTATTGAACTTCTCAAATCAAAATATTGGAACAAGTATTCGGTTTTTTAAGAATTTGCGAGTTCTTGAGGGGCTATTCGAAAGCAATTATTGCCGTTATGAGCAAGCTGTTTTTAGTGAATTACAGGAAATTGAAGCAGCACAGGCTACTTCAATAGCTAAAGGGTTATTAGCAAGACCTGTTTAGAAAAAATGTTATATGAAATTCATTACTTTCATGTTTGGCTGCGTCTTAATTTTTGAAAGCGCCTTAAATTATCGGGCATTAATTCTTTACCCATAACTGCTTTCCAATCTGTTTCTGCCACATCTCCGATGTATAGGTCGCCTAAACTGTCTAGTGCTATACTGTGAGGTGATATAAATTGGCCAGGATAAACCCCCGGCCCAACTCCTTTATCTAACCTTGAAAGCATAGAACCTTGTCTATCAAAGAAACTTACAAATGGACCTAAATTTGGGAAATCCTTATTTACCTCAAGGTAAGAAGCTAACTCACCAACAATGAAATCGGGCGAAGAGCCTGCAGTTATCGCTAAACCGCTAGGTCGGTGCATATTATTAATTTGGGTTTCAAAATTACCTAATGTATCAAAAATCTGTATGCGAGAATTCTCACGATCCGCCACATATATCCATCCATCAGTATCGCAACATATATTATGAGGTAGATTGAACTGACCAGGTCCAGCTCCAGCTTGCCCCCAGCTTTTTATGTATTTTCCTTTGGGGTTATAGTGATGGATACAGGCATTATTATATCCATCGGAAACAAAAATATCCCCTGAGGGCGATATTGTGGAATGTGTACATTTACAGAATGGTTTTCCACTCATAAATCCAGAACTTATGCCTGGAGTGCCAAGTTCCATGAGTAGTTCACCAGTTAGGGAAAATTTCCGTACGGTATGATCAAAATTATCGGTAAGATAGATACATTGGTCTGGTCCTATCGAGGCTCCATGTGGATTTGTGAAAATACCGTGACCCCAGGTGCGTAGTACTTCCCCGTTTTGACATAGAACTATTACGGGATGCTGTCCTCTATTGAATAAATACACCTGATCATTGGCGTCTATTGCAATTCCTGCAACATCTCCCAAAATGACTTCATCTGGGAAATTCCCCCAATCTTCTACTGGCGTGTACGTGTAGTTTCCACTTCCTAACATCAAATATTCATCAAATTTCTTTATATTCTGTATGCATACACGCTACAGTAAAATGATTGTTGAATCCACCTGGCTATTCTGTAATTCAAAGGCTTGACAGCCAGAACTGTATACTGCTTAGAATACTTTCTCAGGTCTGTGGAGAGCACTCAAGTGTCAAATAAATATGAGACATTATTTACACCCGTTAAAATTGGACCAGTAACAGCACCTAATCGTTTTTTCCAAGTTCCTCATTGTACAGGAATGGGACATTTGAGACCAAAGGCTGATGCTGCCACGCGAGCGATAAAAGCAGAAGGGGGATGGGGCGTAGTTTCAACGCAGGAGACAGAAATTCATCCTAGTTCAGATTTAACCCCTTACCCTGAACAAAGAATTTGGGATGAGCGCGATATTCCAGCTTTGAGATTAGTCACCGATTCTGTGCATAAGCACGGTTCTCTTGCAGCGATTGAGCTTGCGCATAATGGAAATCATGCAATCAACCAATTAACTCGGGCTCCCATTCTTGGAGTAAATGAGATGAGCGCTGATATCTTAACTCCTCGTCAAGCTCGGCAAATGGATAAAAGTGATATCAAAAATCTGCGCTACTGGCATCGGATGGCTGCACGGCGTGCAAAGGAAGCCGGATTTGATATTGTTTATGCGTATGCCGGTCATCATATGACCCTAGCCCACCAATTTTTATTGCCAAACGTAAACGATAGAATGGATGAATACGGCGGAAAATTAGAGAACCGGGTTAGACTAATAAAAGAGCTAATCGAAGAAACAAAAGAAGAAGTAGGTGATAAGTGTGCAGTAGCCTTCAGGTTTGCTGTAGATGAAGTCAAGGGCGCTGATGGTATGCAGGCTCGGGAAGAAGGTCGGGCAGTTGTTGAGATGCTAGCGGAACTTCCCGATTTATGGGACGTGAATGTTTCTGATTGGTCAAACGATTCTGTTACCTCAAGGTTTGAACCCAACGAGGGCTATCAAACTTCTTATATTGATTTTGTTAAAAGCGTCACCTCCAAACCAGTAGTTGCAGTTGGTAGATTTACTTCACCCGACCTCATGGCGAGTCTTGTAAATAGAGGTATTGTCGATTTTATTGGGGCGGCCCGGCCTTCGATTGCTGATCCATTTTTACCTATGAAAATTGAAGAAGGACGTTTTGAAGATATTCGCGAGTGTATTGGATGCAATATATGCGTTGCCTCTGATAACTTGGCAATCCCAATAAGATGCACTCAAAACCCAACTATGGGTGAGGAGTGGAGGCGTGGTTGGCATCCTGAAAAAATTCAGCGTAAAGGAAGTGAAGAGTCAGCTTTGGTTGTAGGATCAGGGCCAGCAGGACTTGAATGTGCAATGCAATTGGAGCGACGTGGCTACAAAGTTACACTGGCTGAAGCCAACGAAGAGTATGGTGGGAGAGTACTGTCTGAGTCTAGGTTAAAGGGACTAAATGCTTGGCGAAGAGTGGCAGATTATCGTATTAGATACTTACAGCAGTCAGCCAATGTAGATCTTTTTTTAGATAGTAGACTAACTGCTGAAAATGTGCTCGAGCTTGGAGTAAAAAATGTATTTTTAGCAACAGGATCTAAGTGGCGATCTGATGGAGTTGGCCGAAGCAATCGTAAGACGCTGAGAGTTCAGCCAGCAAAAAATATTTTTACTCCCGATGATATTATGGGAGGCGCCTTACCCAAAAGTGCTCAGCTTGTAATTTATGACGATGATCAAATATATCTTGGTGGTGTCCTCGCAGATCATCTCAGTGATCTGGGATTTGACATAGTCTTTGTAACCCCCGCAAATAATGTTTCGCCATGGTGTGAGAATACGCTAGAGCAGCACAGAATTCAGAGAAGTCTTATAAATAAGAATATTGATTTAAAGTTTGGTTACGTAATCAGTGAGATTAGTGAAGATAGAGTAGAGTTTGAATGTAATTACACTGGGAAAAAACTAGATGTGACCACCCAATCTGTTTTGCTAGTTACTGAAAGACACCGTGAAATCAGTCTATATGAAGATCTAATGAAGTTAGTTTCAGAGAAAGATAGCCAGAAATTTTTTCTAAAATTAGTTGGTGATGCAGCTGCACCAGGTTTAATCGCTGATGCAGTTTTTGATGGTCACTTAGCGGCGCGTAATTTTGAACGCGACGATGGTGAAGTGGAAAAAGAATTCTATAATAGAGAAATTATTTCTTTAAAATAGTTGTTTCTGATAGTTTTAGGTTGGAGGTCAAAGAGTGGAAGAGGGATTTAAGGAACTTATTTCGAAGTACCAAGGGTCTCAGAGTCTCCCTCGCCAATTTTATACGTCTGAGACTGTTTATAAGATGGATATCCAGCATTATTGGAACCATAGTTGGATTTGGGTTGGGCATATAAATCAAATCCCAAATGTTGGGGACTTTTTTTTATTCGATTATGGTTATGAGTCGGTGATAATTGCTCGTGACAAAAATGGTAGTGTAAATGCGTTCTTAAATGTATGCCGCCACAGAGGTTCAAGGGTATGTATTGAAAAGAGCGGAAATACTCGGCTATTTGTATGCCCCTATCATGCATGGACTTACGAACTTAATGGAAGCCTGCGTGCTGCACGCGAAATGGAGGATAACTTCAACACAGCGGAATATTCATTAAAAAAAGTCAATCTCCGAATTTTTCACGGGCTCATTTTTATTTGCGTAGACGATAATCCGCCTAATATAGATGAAGGCTTACTTCAATTGGAACCATTAGTTGAACCTTTTGAATTTGAGAATTTAAAAATTGTGCATAGCGCAAATTACCCGGTAGCTGCGAATTGGAAATTGGCTTTAGAAAATTATATGGAATGCTACCATTGTGCGCCTGCCCATTTGGAGTATTCTCGCTCACACAGTCTAAAAGATCCATCAAGCGCCAATATCGAATTGAAAAATTGTATGCTTAAGAAAAGTATGGATGTGGGGTTATCTGGCGAGGAGCTCCATATAAATCTTTTGGAGTCAAATAATGTAGAAATGGACTTCTATTTTTCTCGTTATCCTCTCTTTCAAGGGTACAAAACTGGTAGTAAATCTGGGGAAAAATTAGCACCATTGTTAGGTAGGCTTAAAGATTTTGATGGTGGGACAAGTGATATACAAATAGGCATTTTGAACAACTTCTTATCTTACTCCGATCATGTTATTGGTTACCGTTTTATACCAAGGTCTCTTCAAATAACGGATATTGAAGTAATTTGGATGGTGAGAGAGGATGCGGAAGAAGGGAAAGATTATAATTTAGAAGATCTGACTTGGTTATGGCACTGCACATCTCAGGATGATGAACGCATTATTGCTCTTAATCAAAAAGGGGTTAATTCTAATCACTATGTGCCTGGCCCATTATCGAATATGGAATGGGGTATAAAAGCGTTTCATGCTGGATATCTGAAACAATTAGAAGAAAAAACAAATATTAATTCCTAAAATTTTGTGTAAATTGTTACTGCATAAGAAGTATTCCATACGGGGTTTTTCATGAAAATTGGAAATTCAAATTTTGCAAATACCAATGAACCATCCACGGATTCTTTACATTCCTGGGATAGGCAACACCAATTGCATCCTTGGGCAGCAATGGACGCTTGGCGCGAGTATGATCACATGCTGGTGGAAAATGCTGAGGGAATTTATTTATGGGATGCCTCAGGTAAGAAATTCATAGATGGCCCAGGTGGGATGTGGTGTGTCCAGATTGGCTATGGAAGGCAAGAGATGGCCGATGCAATTGCCAAGCAAGCCATGAAACTGCCATATGCTTCACCGTGGACCACGGTCACTGAGCCATCCTCTATTCTCGCAAAAAAAATTGCTGAGTTGGCCCCTGGTGATCTTAATAATGTATTTTTTACAACGGGTGGTTCGACTGCGGTTGATACGGCTATAAGAACGATGCATTTCATGAATAATAGATTGGGAAGGCCAGATAAAAAAATCGTTTTAGCCCGAGAGAAAGGTTATCATGGTTCAACATATTTAGCTTCGACAGTCACAGGTAAGGAACGAGATAAATCTCGTTTTGATATTGAGAACCGCTTGGTTCACTTTTTGCCAGACGTTAATCCTTATCATCGGCCTGAAAAAATGTCAGTTGAAGCTTGGTGTGATCAAAAAGTTGCAGATTTAGAGAATGCTATCAAAAAAATTGGACCTGATAAAGTTGGGGCATTTATTGCTGAGCCAATTCTTTGTTCGGGGGGCGTGATCATTCCACCTGATGGATATCATAAGCGTACGTTAGAAATTTGTCGAAAATACGATGTACTTTATATTTCAGATGAAGTCGTGACAGGTTTTGGGAGGCTCGGTCATTGGTTTGCATCTAGTGATGTATTTGGGATCCAGCCGGATATAATAACATGTGCCAAAGGTCTAACATCAGGATACTTACCATTAGGTGCTTGTATAATATCGGATAATGTTATGAAACGGATGGAAAGCCCAGATGAAGCTGTTTTGTTCTCCAATGGTTATACGTATTCGGCCCATCCAGTTTGCTGTGCAGCAGCGTTGAAGAATATTGAAATATTTGAGGAAGAGAACATTTTAGCAAACGTTCAAAAAGTTACACCTCATTTTCAGGAGAGACTTCAACGGCTTTACCAATACCCGATAGTGGGTGACATAAGAGGAATGGGTTTACTTGGCTGTATAGAAGGTAAACCAGACCAAGAAGGTTATACATTGGCCGAAGAGAGAAAACTTGGCGCACTCCTTGATGGGGCCTGTGAAGAAATGGGCCTTTTAGTAAGGCCGCTAATAAATATGGCGGTCTTTTCTCCACCGTTGGTCATAAACCTTTCTCAAATCGACGACATGTTTGATATTCTTGAAAAAGCGTTGGAGAAAGTTTCGAAATCCTCATAATTATGGTTATTTAATTAGTGGATGTTCTCTCTTCGCAAAATTCAGCGCTTTTGATGCTGGATTGTCTATTTCGATAGCAGATCTGTAACCGCTGTGAACAGCAGCAGCAATAATCGATGGGGCTTCGGCATCGCCTATTTTCATTATCTTTTCGATACCGTTATCTCTAAACTCTTGTTTCTTTGAGCATAGATCGTCATACAGATCCGTTACTGGTATCTTACGGGTAATAGGGATTACGAAGTCACAGAAAATTTCTTTTGTCTCTCCAGAAAAAACACATGAAAGTTCCGCGATTCCATTTGTAACGGCTTCAATCTTGTAATTATTAATTACTTTAATTCCAGCCTGAATTACCTCCGTGTTTGACCTTGTTTGTTCATCAGTAAATTCACCCCAGCTACATATTCGCCCAGCTGGACAAACTAAAGTCACCTGATGTCCTTGTCTTTTCAATTCTAGTGCAAGGACTGATCCAAAATAGTAGTGGTCGTCATCATATACTACAAATTTTGATTTAGATTTTACAGGCTTTTCAAGCACTTCATCGCCAGAAATTATCATTCCTATATCTGCTTCTCTAAAGTCGCAATTGCTGTGTCTTCCGATCGAGTCTTTCGCCCATCTAGCGCCGGTCGCAATTACGACGTTTTCGTATCCTAACTCCAACACGCTCTCAGAAGTCATAAAACTTTCTGGAAAAACTTCTATATTTTGGCATTTATTGATTTGGGTAATTCTCCAATCCCTTACTCTTATCCATTCCGATAGTCCGGGTAGTTTTGCTTCGGTAATAATTCTCCCACCAAGTTCACGCGATTTTTCAGCTAGTGCCACTTTGTGGCCCATTTCTCCAAGGACCCTACTTGCCTCTAAGCCAGCCGGGCCAGAGCCAACCACCAGCACCCTTTTTCTCTTCTTAGTTGTGAGTATTTTTTCTGGATGCCAGCCGTTACGCCATTCTTCACCCATGGTAGGATTTTGCGTACATCTGATGGGCACACCAAGACTGTCATGCGCGTAGCAAACATTACAGCCAATACACTCTCGGATATCCTCCAGATTTCCAGTAGAAATCTTATTTGGTAAAAAAGGGTCTGCGATTGAGGGTCGCGCGGCACCAATAAGATCCTGAACATTTTCCCTAAGAAGTTGTACCATTGTATCCGGGGATGTTAATCGACCGACCGAAACAACCGGTTTTGAGGTGAGTTGCCTTGCTTTTAAAACTGAGTCCTTAAGTGCTGCCTCTTTTATAAATCTGGAGTTTCCCATCTCTACGCTGTAGTCTGGTACTGTTAGGTCCCAAAGGTCAGGTAGATCTGCCAAGAGTGCGAAGGCATCGTAACTTTCTGAGTCGTTTAAGCCAACGCTAAAGCGCGTTGCGACTGCAGCTTTGCCATCTACAATTTCACGAGTATCCTCGATTAACTCTTTGATAAAACGCACACGGTTTTCTAATGGCCCACCATATTCATCACTTCTTATATTTGTTTCTGGATTTAAAAATTCAGACAGTAAATAACCGTGAGTGGCGTAAACGTAAACAATGTCGAAGCCTGCCTCTAGGGCCCGTTTTGCAGCATCCCTATGCCATTTTCGTATATTTTTTATATCATTTTTATCCATACAGCGTGTTTGACCAGGATGATAAACGGATGTGTCTTGTTGAGGGTGATTTCGTAACCCGAGTGGAGGTAATCTGGTGCCCAAATTTACTATTAAGGAGCCACCGATCCACAGTTCAACTCCTGCTAGCGCTCCATGTTTGTGCACTTCATCAGTCATTTTTCTATGGGAAATAATGTCTTCATTGTCCCATAGCGCACAGTAGGGGAATGCGTCATTATCTGATGTTGGATGAATAGAACAGTATTCCGTATTAACTACTCCCCATCCACCTTCGGCTTTTACCCCGCGCATGGCTGCAAGTGTGTTGGGACGTCGCCACCCCATACCAGAGCAATGAGGAACTTGATAGAAGCGATTTTTTGAAGTCACTGGTCCAATATTTATTGGTTCAAATAAAATATCATGCCGTGGATCGCGCATATTTTTACACATCGCCTCTGGCTGCCATTTGTTGGTCAATCAATTCGCGTTTTTGCTGCCTTAACATTATGAAAGCTGCAATTGCGACTAGGATGGCCACGAAAATAATAATAATTGTAGCGAGTGCATTTATATCAGGCCTTAAACCTAATCGAATTCTTGAAAAGATTAATATTGGTAAGGTTGTTGATCCTGGACCAGTTACAAAGCTTGCAATTACCAAGTCATCTAGTGATAGGCAAAATGCTAAAAGCCAGCCAGAAAGAAGACCTGGAGCAAGACGGGGAAGAGTTATAGCGCTCATTACCTTAAAGGGTTTTGCACCTAAATCAGCGGCCGCTTCCTCTAATGAAATACCCATTCCGGTTAGCCTTGCCTGAACAATTACTGCTACGTAGGCAAGGGAGAATGTAATGTGAGCTATAGTTATGGTAGTAAATCCACGCTCTAGCGGCCATCCGATTAATTCTTTCAGAGAAATGAAAAAGATTAAAAGAGATAAGCCGGTAATAACCTCGGGCATTACGAGTGGGGCAACCAGCATGCCTCCAAAGATTGTCCTACCCCTAAATTTCCCAAACCGAACCATTGCAAGTCCTGCCAAAGCACCGAGAAGGGTGGCAAAAGTTGCGTTGATAAAGGCAATTTGTAAACTTAGAGATACTGCTTCCCAAACCTCCGGTGATTCAAATAATACTTTATACCAGCGTGTAGACCATCCACCCCAAACTGGTACGAGCTTTGAATAATTAAATGAATAAATTACGAGTAAAACCATTGGTATGTATAAAAATGCAAGCCCAACGTAAAGCATGAAAGTTAGAAATCTGGATCTTTCATTATGCATTTACTTAACCTCAGCTGCTTTAGCTTGGTAGTGCTGATAAATTGCCATTGGTAGGACCAATAGGAGAAGTAATACTATTGCGACAGCGGATGCTACAGGCCAGTCTATATTTCTTGCGAATTCATTGTATAGTTGACGTCCAATCATCTGAACGTTTCCTCCACCCAGTAAGTCTGGTATGACATATTCACCTGTTGCAGGTATAAAAACCAATAACGAGCCTGCGATGATCCCTGGCATACTTAATGGCAATGTAATTTTAAAAAATGTATTTATTGGGCCTGAGCCTAAATCTGCAGCTGCTTCATTTAAGCTGCTGTCAAGTTTTTCCATATTTGCATAAAGCGGTAAAATCATAAAAGGAAGGTATGTATATACAATACCAATGTAGACCGCGAATTCAGTATACAATAAACGAATGGGGGTCTCTGTAATCCCGAGATAAATCAGGATGTTATTTATGGTCCCTTGGTCTGCAAGCAAACCCATCCAAGCATATACTCGCAATAAAAATGACGTCCAAAATGGTAAAATTATTGCAAATAATAATAGCTGTTTGGTTACTGGTTTTGATCTTACAATTGCATAAGCAATAGGATACCCGATAAGCAATGCTAAAAATGTAGATACAAGAGCTATCTTTACGGAATTTAAATAAGTACGAGCGTAAAGTGGGTCATCAAAAATATAAATAAAATTATCAAAAACTAATCTTATCGTAATTACGCTGCCATCAACCCATTCTATCATTTTACTAAAGGGTGGGCTCGTGATGACAAGTTCGGCTAAACTAATTTTTGCAACAATAAAAAAGGGTGTTAGGAAAAATAATAAAAGCCAGGCAAAAGGAATAAAGATTACAATTGTTTTCCACTTTGACTGTAACTTATCTGCGCTTAAGCTTATGTAATATCGTAAGTCTGTGCTGGGTTTTTTTTCTTTTTTGACAGAGCTCATTTTAGTAGCAACATCGCACTGGAGTTGTCCCAACTTAAATTTACTTTATCCTCGTAGGTTAGTCTGTCTTTTTCATCCTTTGGTCTTTTTTGGTTTTGAGCTGTGACGTCGATTATTTGATCGTTATCTAACCTCACTTTGTAGCGCGAGGTATTTCCAAAGTATCCAATATCGTCAATATAACCAGTTATATTTTTTGATTTTGAGGTGGCCCTGCTTATGCTGATTTTTTCTGGTCTAAGGCCTACATACAAAGTACTTCCTTTAGCTATATTAGAAGTATTTTTGAAGGAAAATTTTCCTAAGTATGTGGTGACTTCAACCTTACCTTCAATGTTTGAAACCACTTCTCCGTCTAGTATGTTGGCAGACCCAATAAAGTCAGCCACAAATCGATCATTTGGATATTCATAAATCTCTGTCGGTGTACCCGTCTGAATAAATCGACCTTTATCCATGACAGCTATCCTTGTGGAAAGTGTCATTGCCTCTTCTTGATCATGAGTTACCACAACAAAGGTAACTCCAACTTTATCCTGAATATTCATCAGTTCAAATTGTGTTTGCTCTCTAAGCTTCTTGTCTAATGCGCCCAGAGGCTCGTCCAAGAGAAGCAATTTAGGCTCTTTAACGAGAGCTCTTGCTAGTGCTACTCGCTGTCTTTGACCTCCAGATAATTGTTGTGGCCGCCTTTTTTTATAATCTTGAAGCTCTACTAGCTTCAGTATGTTATCAACTTTTTCTGATATTTCTGTTTTAGCGAGACCATCTTGTTCCAACCCAAAAGCGATATTCTTTTCAACGGTCATGTGGGGGAAAAGGGCATAGTTCTGG
>Ga0208130_1001282_pt1 | contig 12267 bp, 12 predicted proteins | sample ETNtaG_31_FD_185771 | JGI IMG/M metagenome (GOLD analysis project Ga0208130, IMG submission 185771) | Marine microbial and viral communities from oxygen minimum zone, Eastern Pacific Ocean - ETNP201310SV78 (SPAdes) (version 2) | ecosystem: Environmental > Aquatic > Marine > Oceanic ...
ACCTTTTACCTGGATTATCCGTTGTGGTTAGAAGATTACACGACGTTGGTAAATCAGGTTGGTTTTATCTGATATTTTTACTCCCCATAATTGGTGTAATATGGTTGTTAGTATTGTATTGTACTGAAGGTCAAAAACAAGATAATAAGTGGGGCCCCGATCCAAAAGCATAAAAATTTATAATCTTTAAAAACCTCTTCGTCTGAAGAGGTTTTTTTATGCCCTTAATTGTATATTTATAAACTATAGCGAATACTTAATCATGCCAATTATAGAGGATTTAACAATTTCCAAAGACATCAGGTTAATTGTATGGGAGATTTCAGAAACAATTAATGATCTTAAGACTGAAGATTTATTAAGTGAGCATTCGTTAAAATTACTTCATCAAAAAAAATCAGAGATTCACAAAAAACAGTTCTTAGCGATAAGAAATATTTTAAAGGAATTATCGATTGACGATCAAGATCTAGTATATGATGAATCAGGAAAACCTTTTATCAGAGATGGTCAAAATATTTCCTTTTCTCATTCTGACAAGTATGCAGCAGTTATAATTGGTAAGCAAATGGTTGGAATTGATATTGAAATAAGAAGGGATAGGATATTAAAAATTAAAGAAAAATTTTTAGGAATTGAATTGAATTATCCAGGAGATCTTAATGTTGACAAAGCACTAATTTACTGGAACATAAAGGAGAGTATATTTAAAACGGTTGGTAATTCCAGCATTGATTTTAGAAAAAATATTCTTGTACTTCCTTTGGATTTGAATAACAATTATATCAAATCTTGGTATTTAAATGACGATCAAATAGATTCATATAATTCGTATTATAAAATTTCTAAAAATTATACCTTAGCGTACGTAATAAAAGGATAATGGTAGAATTGTATGATTTTTTTCTTGAAGCATATTCAACTTATTCAAAATTGGATATTGGGCTCGAATTTCTTGCTTTTTCTTTTGGAATAATTAGCGTGATTTATGCGAAAAAAGAAAACATTCTTGTCTATCCTACAGGAATTATATGTACAGTAATTACTGTATACATATTATATAAGGCTCAGTATTTTGGCGACATGATGATGAATATTTATTACTCTTTAATGAGCATTTATGGATGGTGGAATTGGTCAAGAATACAAAATGATAAATACCTACTTAAAATAACTAGATTCTCTAAAAATGATCTAGGCTTAACAGTATTTCTTTTCTTATTAACCATAACTATAACATATGCTGTTTATACATTTAATTTAACAGAAATTAAAATTCCAAATTACATTGATATATTTACCTCCGGTATATTTTTCACAGCAATGTGGCTGATGGCAAATAAGAAATTGGAAAGTTGGGTTTTCTGGATCATAGGAGATATAATTACGGTTCCACTTTATGCTTACAGGGGATTAGGGATGCTGTCGTTACAATATATTATTTTTACCATATTAGCAATTCAAGGATACATAGAATGGAAGAAGCACTTAAGCAGATAAAATCAAATTGCAAAAGAATAGTTTTGTATGGCCCTGAATCTACGGGTAAAACAACTCTTGCCATTGAATTAGCTAAATATTTTGATGTTCCTTGGGTTCCTGAATTTGCAAGAGAATATTTACAAAAGGTATGGGATAAAGAAAAAAGAGTTTGCGAACCAAGAGACCTATTACCCATTGCAAAAGGACAGATGGAAACAGAAAATAGGTTGTCAAAAGAAACCGATTCCATTCTAATTTGTGACACTAATTTGTTTGAAACAATGGTATATTCAAAATATTATTACGGAAAAAATTGCGATCCTCTTTTAGAAAAATATGCTAAGAAAAATCATTACGATCTTTATCTATTAACAAATATAGATGTTCCGTGGGTTAAGGATGATTTGAGAGACAAGCCAAATGAAAGAAAAGAATCATTTGAGATTTTTAAAAGTGAATTAATACAAAATAATTTGCCTTTTGAAATCATTGAAGGAAACAATAAAGAAAGGTTAAAAAAAGCTATTGAATATATAGTAGCTTTAAAATAAAGATTATTTATATTTGTTCTGTGAAAAAAATATATTCCTATATATTAATTATTACTTTAACACTTCCGATTTTTCTTGGATTGGCTCATTCTATTTTCGAAGATCATAAAGTATCACATGAAATTGAACTTAATATTCATGCTAACGAGGGTGATTGTTCTTTTTGCTCTTTGTATACTAGTATTGATAACAACTATTTAGACAAAAAAGAATTGTCTATTGATATTATTCATAACTGTGAATTAGTCCTCACACCTATTGATTTAAAATTAGTTAATAATCCAATTGGATTTAACTTAAGAGGACCCCCTACAAAATCTTAGTACCAAATTTTTTTAGATCCAAATATGTTTGGATCGTATTTCATTTATGTGATTCAAATGGTTTGAATCATTTCTATTAATAATTTTTCAAAAAACAAAAACGATGAAAATTTTTAAATACGCCTTATTGGCAATACCTTTTTTATACTTCTCTTGTAATGATGACGATGATACACCAGAGCCAATCAATGAAGAAGAAGTTATTACAACAATGACAGTAACATTAGCAGCTCATGACGGTTCAGGAGTTGTGATTATGCAAACTTATGACCAAGACGGAGAAGGACCTATAGAGCCAGTAGTAACTGTTTCTGGCCCAATTAGTTCAGCGACTTCTTACTCAGGATCTATAGAGTTTTTAAACGAACTGGAAGATCCAGCTGAGGATATTACTGAAGAAGTTGTTGAAGAGGCCGATGAGCATCAAGTGTTCTTTAACGCAAGTAGTGGTTTACCATTAGAATTTACATATGTAGATTTTGATTCAAATGAACTTCCATTAGGAACTCAGTTTATTGTGGCTCCAACAACGGAAGGTGCAACAGGCTCGGGTACCATTACTGTTACTTTAGTTCATGAACCTGCAAAACCAAATGACGGTTTAGATACTGCAGGTGGAGAAATTGATATTCAAACCTCATTTGAGGTAACAGTTGAGTAAACTGTAACTTTAATAAATAAAAAAGTGTCAACTCTATTTAGGGCTGGCACTTTTATTTTATCTAGTAATAATTGTTAACTTCTTAGACTTATATGTTTAGAAATAATATTTTTTGCTTTTTACTTTTTTTATTATCATTAAATACAACTAGTATTTACAGTCAAAATTGTAATTATGATCTTTCGATTGAAGTTATTGATTTACATGATGGCACACCATTAAATAATGCGATTGTCGTAATTAATGAATTGCAAATACAGCGTACCACAAATCTGGAAGGGAAACTAATTTTCAAGGATCTTTGTAAGGGTTATTATACTCTAAATATTACCCACGAAGAATGTGAAAACTTGCAAATTTCGATTGATTTGAAAAAGGATACGTTTAAAAAAATTAGACTGGAACATCACTTAAATGAACTGGAAGAAATTATGGTTATTTCTGATAACAGAAACAATTCTAAATCGTTATTTGAAAATAAAATCTCAAAAGAAGTTCTTGAAGATTATAATAGTAGGAATTTAGGTGAAGTCTTGAAAACTATTACTGGAGTAAGTACATTAAACTCAGGTAACTATTTGTCAAAACCTGTTATTAATGGTTTACATAGTAGCAGAATTATTTTAATTAACAATGATGTTAGGCTAGAGGATCAAGAATGGGGAATTGAACATGCACCTAGTATTGATATAAATTCAATCGATAAAATTTCGGTTATCAAAGGGGCTAGCGCTCTAAAGTACGGTGGAGATGCGGTAGGTGGAGTCATAATTGCAGAAACATCTAGGGAAAAACTAATGGACAGAGTATATGGAAATGTAACTTCAAATGTTCAATCAAATGGTCGTGGTGGAGCCTTATCTACCAACTTTACTAAAACGAATAGTAATGGGTGGTTTTATAAGTTTCAGGGTACTTTAAAACGAATGGGCGATTTTGAAACACCTGATTATGTAATGACTAATACAGGTTTTGCTGAGCATAATTTTTCTTTTAAAGCAGGTTTAAATAGAATCGATCGTGGGATTGATATTTATTATTCTCTTTTTAGTAATAAATTAGGAATCCTAAGATCATCGCATGCCCACACAGCAATTGATATAATCAATGCTATTGAAAATGAAATCCCAAATGTTATAGAAGATTTTAGTTATGATATTAATATTCCTAGACAAAAAATAAGTCATAATCTTTTGAAATTAAAAGCATTTAAAAATTTTGATTTTGGAAAACTGGTAATGAGATATGATTTTCAAGTAAATGATAGAAAGGAATTTGATATTAGAAGAGGTGACAGAACTAAGCCTGCATTAGATTTAAATCTTCAAACTCATTCATTGGCTTTTGATTTAGAATCAAAATTTCAAAACAACTCAAATCTTAAAGCTGGAATTTCTGGAAGGTATCAAAAAAACTTTCCTGATCCTTCTACAGGGGTAAAAAGAATTATTCCTGATTACAAAAAATATGATTTTAGCATTTATTCAATATACGATATAAGTTTTGACAGTAACTGGTTAATTGAGGGGGGAATCAGATATGATTTTTCACATATAAATGCATATAAGTATTATAGAACTTCATTATGGGAAGCTAGAAATTACGATGAACTATTTCCTGAAATTGTGGTTGAAGATTTAGGTTTAAATACCCTAACCAATCCCAAGTTTGATTTTAATAATTTCTCCTCTAATTTAGGCACAAGATTTACCATCAATAAAGGTGAGAATATATATTTTAATTATTCTATTTCATCAAGAAAACCAAACCCATCAGAATTATTTAGCGAAGGGCTGCATCATTCTTCAGCAAGAATTGAAATTGGGGACTTGAGTTTTAATTCTGAGGTTGGACACAATATTTCTTTGACCTACAACTTTGCAAATGAAAAATCTAATCTAACAGTAAATTCATTTGCCAATTATGTAAATGATTTCATCTACATAATTCCGGTTGATTTAATGCCAACTATCGCAGGAGTTTTTCCATACTGGGAGTACAAGCAAGAAGATGCAAAACTATTTGGATTTGACGTAAAATACGAAAGACAATATTTTAATAATTTCTTTGCAGGACATCAATTCTCTTTGATAAAAGGTTATGAAAGAGAAAACGGCAAACCATTAGTAAATATGCCTCCTGCCAATCTAAAAAATCAGATTTCTTATAATTTCCCTGAGTTAAATAACCTAAACATTTCTTTAGAAAGCGAGTATGTTTTCAGACAGAATGAGTATCCCAATAATAATTTTGAAGTTTATGTTCCAACACAAGAAAACTATCAGTTATTAGATACTAGTACCCCTCCAAGTTCATATCATTTATTAAACTTTGCATCGTCTGTCGGATTCAAGTCAGAAAATGGAGGCAGCTATAAAATCAATTTAAGAGTTGAGAATTTGTTTAATAATCTGTACAAAGATTATCTAAATCGTTTAAGATATTTTACCCACGAAATGGGGAGAAATATAATGCTTTCTTTAAGTTATAATTATTAATAATTTATAGAATTTTGTTAAATTTACATTAACAAAATAAGGGGTGCTTATATAGGCTGAGATTATACCCATTGAACCTAGAACAGGTAATGCTGTTTAGGAAAAATGAATTTATATTCAATATAGTTTAATAATCCCCCACTTAATTTAAACTATATAATTCATGAAAAATATATTTTTACTTTTTTTATCATTTGGTTTTTCGCTAAATGCACAGGAAATTTCAAATGATTCCATAAAGGTTCAAAATTTAGAGGAAGTAGTTGTTTCGTCGATTAGGGTTCAGGAAAATATCCCTATTGCCTTTAACAATATTTCAAAAGATGAAATTGCAAAGAGAAATTTAGGTCAAGATTTACCAATATTATTAAATTTTCTTCCCAATGTTGTTACAACTTCAGATGCTGGCGCCGGTATTGGATATACGGGTATTAGAATCAGAGGAGTTAATTCACAATCAACAAATGTTACAATAAATGGAATTTCTTATAATGATGCTGAATCATTAGGAACTTTTTGGGTTGATTTACCTGATTTTTCTTCATCCGTTGAAAATTTACAAGTTCAAAGAGGAATTGGAACATCCGTTAACGGATCCAGTGCTTTTGGCGCAAGTATTAATATACTTACTGATAAAATTTCTAAAAAACCATACTTCGAGAACTCAGGTTCCATTGGAAGTTATAACACGGTAAAAAATACAATTAGATTTAGCACAGGTCTGATTAACGATGTATTTGAATTTTCAGGTAGATTGTCAAAAATAACTTCTGACGGATACATCGATAGAGCATCCTCAGATTTAAAATCTCATTTTATTCAAGCATCCTACAAAAAGAACAAAACATTAATTAAGTTTTTGAATTTTGGTGGACATGAAATAACTTATCAAGCATGGAATGGAATCGATTCTCAAATTCTAGAAGATGACAGAACATACAATCCTTCAGGATTTTATTTAGATCTAGAAGGCAATCCGAAATTTCATGAAAATGAAGTCGATAATTACAAACAGGATCATTATCAATTTCACTGGACTCAATCAATTAACTCTAAAATTTTCTCAAATTTAGGTTTAAATCTTACCAACGGGAAAGGTTATTATGAACAGTATAATGAAAATGGAAATGAAGATTTTATCACAAGAAAGTGGTTAGATAATCAATTCCGTGTTATAAACTATAACTTAAACTATAAGGGGACCAAAAACGATATAATTTTGGGATCTACCTATAGTGAATATGACGGGGATCATTTTGGTGAGACTATTTGGGCTCAAAATTCAGGTGATATAGAATTTACCGATCGTTTTTATAACGGAAGGGGATTGAAAAAAGATTTTAGTAATTTTTTTAAATCAATTTTTCAGGTTTCTAAAAAGATAAATATTTACACAGATTTACAGTTGAGAAAAATAAGTTATATCACATCTGGAAGCACATCCAATGTGAGCGATCTTACGGTTAATAAAAAGTACTCATTTTTTAATCCAAAAGCGGGATTAAATTTTCAAAAGGACAGCAAAAATAGATTTTATTTTTCCGTTGCAAGAGCGTTTCGTGAACCAACTAGAAGTGATTTTGAAAATAATATAGAAATTAAGCCAGAGGAATTAATAGACTATGAAATGGGCTGGAATTATAGTGATGATAAGTTTTATTTTAATTCTAATCTGTATTATATGAACTATAAAAATCAACTTGTTTTGACCGGTGCTTTAGATGATGTAGGAACTCCAATAAGAGATAATAGCGGAGAAAGTTTTAGAAAGGGAATTGAATTAGAGTCTGCATATAAACTCAGTAAAAAAATTAATGTTTCTGCCAATATAAGTTTTAGTAAAAACTTAAATAGAGATTTTAAAACCAATTTGAATGGTCAGCTAGTAAACTTGGGAGATACCAAAATTTCTTTTTCACCTGAATTGGTTTCGAGTACTAAATTAGAATTTAAACCGAACGAAAATATAGAAATTTCATTGTTGAATAAGTATATAGGTGATCAATTTATGAGTAATACAGAATCTGATTTCTCAAAACTTGATTCCTTTGGAGTAACTGATTTAATTATAAAATATGGGTTTGAAAAAACCTCTTTTTTTAGTGAAGTAAGCATCAACTTGATGATTAATAATATACTTAATAAAGAATATGTTTCTAACGGATATTATTATACCTATGATGATACATGGTCAGATCCAAACTCAATAATTACTATTGAGGGAACAGGCTATTATCCACAGGCCAAAAGAAATTTTTTATTGGGAATTACTTTTAAATTTTAAAAACTCGTTAAAAGAAGAATATTTCCAGATTGTTCTACCCTATATGGTTTTAAAGTACAGGGTAATGCGACTCCTAAGGACTGGCCAGTGATTAGACTGTAAGTGTTTTGTTGTGCACAACTGGATGTGGCCTCTAAGCCAGAAATAGATAATACTGCGCATGGTACATTTACGTGATTAGGATCTGCAGCGTCCCAAGCTAAAAAACCACTTCCAGAATTGGTAACAATAATGCCACCGTTTCCTACATTTGGAATGTAAACTGAATTACTAATAAAGTTAAGTTGAGAATATTGAGGTAAATTCAAATTCACCTCATAAAAAACATCAAGATTTAAAAGGTTATTGCAGTTTGAATCATTAATATTTTTTGTACAACTATTTAATAATATTAGAATTATTATAAAGTAAAATTTTGTCTGTCTCACTTCTTAAAAATACAATAAAAACGATGATTTAAATAATTTTGTATATTTGATTATGTCTCGCTAAAGCGAGATTTTTTCTTATATATAAGAAATAAATTTAAAAATTATTACTATGTCAAAAATTTCATATTATACGGCAGAGGGACTAAAAAAATTAAAAGAAGAATTAAACCAGCTTAAGGATGTTGAAAGACCCAAGGCTTCAAATGCAATTGCAGAAGCAAGGGATAAAGGAGATTTGAGTGAAAATGCTGAATATGATGCTGCAAAAGAGGCACAAGGAATGTTAGAAATGAGAATTTCAAAGCTTGAAGAAACCTTGTCAAATGCTAGAGTTATTGATGAATCGCAACTTGATAATTCAAAGGTGTTAGTATTATCAAAAGTGAAAATTAAAAATCAATTAAACGGGATGGAAATGGATTATACACTTGTAGCTGACGGTGAAGCAGATTTAGCTTCAGGAAAGATTTCTGTAAATTCACCCATAGGTAAAGGACTTTTGGGAAAATCTGTTGGCGATGTCGCTCAAATTAATGTTCCTAGTGGAGTTATTAATTTTGAAATCATAGAAATTTCAAGATAAATGTCTACAATATTCAAAAAAATAATTGATAAAGAAATACCGTGTTATAAAGTTGCTGAAGATGAGCAATTTTTAGCTTTTTTAGATATTAACCCTAATTCCAAAGGCCACACACTTTGTATACCCAAGAAAGAAACTGATGATATATTGGATTTAGATAAGGAAACTTATAAAAATTTAATGTTGTTCTCTAGAAAAGTTGCAAAATCCATAAAGGATGTAATTCAATGCAAAAAAATTGCGATTTCTGTCATAGGATTAGAAGTTCCTCATGTTCACGTTCACCTGATTCCAATTAATGACATGAAAGATGCAAACTTTAGTAAAAAGGTTAATTTAACGAATGATGATTTTATTAAAATTTCAGATTTAATTTCAAAATCATTTTCTTCCATTTAGGGTGATTAAAAAAGTAGTACCCACATTTAATTCTGATTTTAATACTTTTATTTCCCCTGAATGATAATCTTCAATAATTCTTTTTGACAGAGATAGTCCTAACCCCCATCCTCTTTCTTTTGTGGTAAATCCTGGATTAAATATTTTCACAAAAGAAGATTTTTCCATTCCGACTCCATTATCTTCTAAATAGATATTAATTTTGGAATTATTTTTTTCAATCCTGATATAAATTTCTCCTTTATCTTTAATGGCATCAACACTATTTTTAATAATATTTTCAATGCACCAACCAAATAATTGAGGATTTATTTTTGCTAAACATTCGTCTTTTTCATTAATGAAATTTATGCTAATCTTTTTGCTTATACGAGAAGACAAATAGTTTATTGTCTTTTTGATTTCATTTGAAATATCTTTATTTTCTAATTTTGGTTCAGATCCTATTTTATTAAATCTATCTGAGATTACATTAAGCCTATTGATATCTTTCTCAATTTCATTTAAGTAATCATTTTCATTGTATTTATTTCGAAGAAGCTCAACCCATCCCATAAGCGAGGTCAACGGGGTCCCAATTTGGTGAGCAGTTTCTTTAGCCATACCTGACCATAATTTATTCATTTCAGCAATTTTAGAATTTTTGAAAAACAGAAAGGCTATAAAACCAAAAATAGCAGCTATAATTAAAAGAGCTAACGGATAATACTTTAGCTTATTCAATAAAGAAGAGTTTCCGTAGTATAAAGTTGAAATCCTTTCTTTTCCAAAATTTATTTCAATTGGTGGATTTTCCGATTTAAATTTATTTACAAGTTTATTTATTTGAATTGTATCATTTATATCTAAATCAGGAATGTTGTTAATTTCAATTGATCCATCAGAATCAATCTTAATCATTGGAGTTGTTGTATTTTTTTTTAAAACCTCCAAGGTTAAATTTGAAATCTTCCCCTCTGCACTAACTAATTCTAGTGTAGCTAATGACCATAGCTCCATTTTATTTCGTTCTTCGTTTTTGAAATTTTGAACGAATATATATGTGTTCCATAAAATTGCAGAAATGACAATCGACGAGAAAATAATTATAAACCAATTTGTAAGCTTAATATTTTTTGTCATCTTATATTACGTAAGTTAGTATTATTAAATATAGTGAGTTTATATCTAAATTAAACTTCAATATTTCTTATTTATTATCTATCTTCATATTTGATATAAAATTTAAATATATATGGAAATTCAGGGATCAATAAAATTAATAGGTGATGTTCAAGAAATTAGTTCAACTTTTAAAAAAAGAGAATTAGTGGTTACTACTGAAGAGCAATACCCGCAAACCATTTCTGTAGAATTTGTTCAAGATAAAACAGATCTTTTAAATAGTTTTAAAGTAGGTCAAAATGTGAAAGTAAATATTAACTTAAGAGGTAGAGAATGGGAAAATCCACAAACTAAGGAAATTAAATATTTTAATACAATTCAAGGTTGGAGGATAGAACTATTAGAATCCAATGAACAAAACGAAGATTTACCCCCATTAGATAATTTAAGTCCTTTTGAACCCGCATCTGAGACAAATGATGAAGATTTAGACGACTTACCTTTTTAAGAAAAATGTTATCAATTGAAGAATTAAATAATTTTAAAAATCGAAATGATTTTGTCAATCTTCTGAAAAAAAAATTGCCCAAGAAGAGGTTTGAAAAAATTATAGCAAAATCTGATTATAATAATCAGATTATCCAACTACAATCAGATTTAGTAAATCTCCAAAATTGGGTAAAGAATAACAATAAAAGACTTTGTGTAATATTTGAGGGAAGAGATGCTGCTGGAAAAGGTGGAGCAATAAAAAGATTTATAGAGCATTTAAATCCGAGATATTCAAGGGTAGTTGCATTATCTGAACCATCTGAAAAAGAAAAGGGTCAGTGGTATTTTCAAAGATATTTGAGAAAAATGCCAAATGCTGGAGAAATAGTTTTTTTTGACAGAAGTTGGTATAATAGAGCTATTGTAGAGCCAGTAATGGGTTTTTGTAATGAAAAGCAATATGATCAATTCATTAATCAGGTTAATGATTTTGAAAAAATGTTAATCGACGACGGTATAATTTTAATTAAATTATGGTTCTCAATTACCAAAGATGAACAAAGAAATAGATTTATAAAAAGGTTGTCAAATCCCCTTAAAACTTGGAAGTTTAGTAAAGTTGATATGGAAGGTCAAAAGAGGTGGAAAATTTATACAAAATATAAAGAAAACATGTTTTTGAAAACGGATTCAAATTTATCCCCTTGGAAAATCATAGACAGTAATGACAAGTTTGCAGCAAGAATTAATTCTATTAAATATGTGCTGTCAAAATTTAAAAATCTCTCAGAAAGGAAAAATTTTCCTAAAAAAACTAAGGCTTTAAAATTAGAAAAGCTGAAAGATGTTTCTGCAAAGGATATAAAAATCTTAAATAAAAATAAGTCTCTAATAAACTTACTTTCAAGAAATGACACATCACTTTCAAAAACTTTAAGATATTATAAGTATGAAAAAAATCTTTTAAAACTTCAATTAGAAATGATTAAGCTTCAAAATTGGGTTTATGAAAAAAATAAAAAGGTTATTATTATTTGTGAAGGAAGAGATGCTGCAGGTAAAGGTGGGGCAATAAGAAGGGCGATTGAAAATTTAAATCCAAGAAAATTAAAAGTAGTTGCACTACCTAAGCCGAGCAATGAAGAAATGGGGCAGTGGTACTTCCAAAGATATGTAGAGCAATTTCCAAATAATGGTGAAATTGTTTTTTTTGACAGAAGTTGGTACAACAGAGCAGTAGTTGAACCAGTGAACGGGTTCTGTAGTAAAAAAGATTATAATATTTTCATGAGTCATGTAAACGAATTTGAAAATATTATAATTAATAATGGAATTATTTTGCTAAAATTTTATTTTTCTGTTTCAAAAGAAACCCAAGCTAAAAGATTTGATGAAATTAAAAATAGTCAATTAAAGAAATGGAAATTCACTGAGGTTGATGGTAAGGCTCAGAAATTTT
>Ga0208130_1001284_pt1 | contig 12248 bp, 21 predicted proteins | sample ETNtaG_31_FD_185771 | JGI IMG/M metagenome (GOLD analysis project Ga0208130, IMG submission 185771) | Marine microbial and viral communities from oxygen minimum zone, Eastern Pacific Ocean - ETNP201310SV78 (SPAdes) (version 2) | ecosystem: Environmental > Aquatic > Marine > Oceanic ...
AGATACTGAGGTGGCGTCAACTAGTACTTGCTGAACAGGATCAGACGTTGGATCATAGTCAATAGAACCCATAACCAACCTGGCACGATCAATGATCTGAGGAGTTGGATATAGAGGGAGTTTTAATCCAGAGGATTTGAGTTTATCCGCTAAATTCTGCTGCGATCGATCGGAACTCTTCTTGGCCCCGACCTGCTTCGATTGCAAATGTTCTTGTTCCAGCATCACTAATCAGGGTAATTAAAACGTTCTTGGTCCAGTCATTTTCATCAATCTCTTCGAGTGTTTTACGCAAAAACTGCAGTACCTCTTCCCCGTTCTCATCATTCTCTGCAACACGTATATCGGCTTCTAGGTCTGATCCACTCATGTATGTCGTGGAATCGTTTTGAAGATTGATAACGAGAGTACCGGCACCTTTTGCTTGGAGGCCGTTCATGGCGATATTGATTAAATCGGTAAGAATCAACTCTGCAGTAGCAGTGAGAAACTTTTGTTCCTGTGTTTTTTCTTCTCCAAATTTATCAGAGGAGATTAGTTGTTGAAGTAAATCTGTACGTCGTGACATAACTCAATGACTCTTGCTTTAATTTAGTTAATTTAAAAATCTTTTGTGGGCTCTTCAGGATCTTCGCCATTATCAGTAGGCTCTCGATACATACCTGGATCATCTGGTTTGATCTGAGTTGTATGCCTGCCTTCTAAAAGATCAGTCATAACAGCTTCAAACTTGGCACCAAATCCTGCATCAGAATCAAACAACAATGCTGATCTTGCATCAATCTCTAATGATTGATCGATCTTTTCTTGCTCCTTCATGGCTTGCTCAACCATGTATTCACTGACTTGCATCTTCAGAGTATGCAACTGGCAAGCAAGCTCAAAGCTCTCTAAGTAACTGTCGTCATCTACGTAGACGCCGATATGCTGAGGAATAAGGTGAAAGGGATTACAGCAGTACTTATTGCCGCATGTCGTCTTGACTCCTGCAAAGCCAAGGTCTCCCCACGTAAACCACATAGCAACACGTTGAGGATGATGCTGTGTGGATGATGAGATCCCGTTGCGTCTCCAAGCGAATTGCGGCTGCTTGGTTCTAGGGTTGATACAGCCGTTCCAGTTCCAACATTCGTCGGGTGCTCCAATATCAACCTGGCTCCAGAACTTAAGAGCTTTAGATCGATTCTTCTTTAATAGACGGTCAATGTCAAAGGACATTCGACCTTCACGTGCCGCTGCTACACATCTGGTACATGCAGCATGGCTGTCGTAACGCATTGAATGCGAAGAGAAGCGGCCTAGCGAATGGCCTGAGTACAGGCACAGTTCACCTTCTTCAGCTGTGTTGGACAGCTGTAGATGCCTACGGCCATACGTATGGCCACCTCTCTTTTTACTTGGCTGTGCTTCACTCATTAGAAATCGCCTTCAGGTTTTACATAATCACCGCCGTGGGCAGGGTATTGATCCGAGCAAAGAGTTAGCTGATGATTGAGTTTGAACTCATAACGAGTACTGTTCTCAAACTTAATGCGAACTAGCTTTGCTCTAGGTGTGTAATATTCAGGTTGACCTACAACAAGTGCTGTCATTCCGAATGGAGATACAATAACCCGTTGTCCAATCTTGATATCAGATGCTTTCATTTTTAAATATATAATCTGTTGACTTAAGTGTAATCAGAAGTCTTTTAAAATGTGATCTTCTGAGATAGGATCGTCTTTAGGTCTTGCCCAAATACGAACGGACTTTGATTTCTTACTAACCGGATCTTTTCTGCGTGTTACTTGACGACGCCAGCCCATAGTTTGCAGCACATCAGCTACTCGTCGGGACTCTTTACGCCCCTGCTGACGTGGATCAAGATCAAGTGCACTAGTCAAAACTTCTGATGCAGTGACTTCAGGTTTGTCAATGCAATAAGAAGCAATCTTTTCAGTCCAAGGATCTGGATCACCAAACTCCTGAATGTAATCAGCAATTTGTGCAATCTCACCGCTGTTGAATTCATAGCCTTCACCCTGTCGGTAGGCCTGAACAGCAGCAGCCCAGAGCATGTCGCGTTCTTCTGTTAGTTGCTTCCAAGGAATCAGAAAGCCTGCTCCGATTTCAAGCGGTACAAACCGTCGATTACCTGTGGAATCAACAAGGAACTGGTTACGGTTAGTCGTGCCGATCATGACGAACCGACGAGTAAGCCGTTCTGGGAGGCTCGCGTATGGGCGACGAACTTCATCACATCGAGTGGTGATGAGGTTTTTAAAGTTCTCGATGTTGCGAGCGTTAAAGAAATGATCTATCTCAGGTAGCTCAAGTAGCCATGCCACATGCAGTCGATACTGCTCCTTCATGAGTGTTTCAAGTGGAGTAGTGACTTCAGCGAACAGGCGGTCAGGGACCAGGCTGCGACTGAACATGGACTTACCGACGCCTTGTGCACCTACAAGGATCGGGAGCCAGCTCATTGAGCAGCCCGGCTTGTAAGCACGCGCTACAGCACCAATCATCATGCGCTGCATTGCCAGAGTGGCTAGCGAATGAGGGTTACCAAGGAAGACTTCTCCAATGCGATTCCAATCGGCATGAGGGATAGCGTGGTCAGCACACTTGTCTAGGTAACTGCGAATAGGACAGTAAGAGTTTTTACCCGCTGCGTATTGAATGGCATTCTTGATCCGCATCTCAGGGATGAAGACACCGTGCTCACAACTGAGCTTGGTTGTCATTAGATCAAGGTCATTACCTTGTAGTTCAACTGTTTTACCAGAGTTATCTGTATATTCAATCGCCCCAGTAAGCTGGTTCTTACGTAGTCCTTGAAGGATATCTTGGACTTTTTGTACGTCTCCTTCCCGCTCTTTGGCTAGGTCGTCTGACGAACGCTTGGGGCGACCGCGCTTTTTTGTAACCACCTCCGTATCTGGTAGGGGTTCAAACTCAATGACATTATCTGTGTTCATAAGTGGCAATGTATCTAATAAGTTGTCAAAGTTCGGCAAAGCGTCGAACTCTGTATATCCAGCTGCACCACCAGCTGCACCAAAGCGCAACTCAGGTGGTAGATGACTAGTCCAAGCTAAATCTTGTTTCTTAGCCAACGAATAAAGTGTAGTGTGTCCCGCATAGTTTCCGAGACCACGCCATTTAAATGGCCTAATATTTTCATCTTTATGTCCGTGGTGACCACGTAATACCCAGTCAACCCAGTCATCAAATATGATTTCACCTACGCCTGCACAAGCAGCCATTACAGGGGTGAAGTAGCTGTCGTACTCACCGTCATCAGACGGGCGTAGAAAGTCGCGTAGTAGCCACTGACAACGCTTGACGTCAATGTCAGTGACGTCAGCGTGGACAAAATTGATTGTCTCTTCATAATCAATATCCTTTAGAAGGAAATCAGGAACAGGATCTGCTTCTGTATTGATCTGCCACTCAGCATTGGTGTTGCCAAACCACAAACGCTCAGGCTTCTGGCCACTGTTATCAACAAGCTTTTCAATGCCTAAGTCCGCAAGCAGACGATCAACTATCAACCAGTAAGCACCACGATGCTGCTGTGTTGAACCCAACTGAATAGACAGTGGGAAGATGGCACGAAATCGATGCTCTTGTTCTGTATGACTAGAGCTGGTGTAGGTAGCAGCACACCACTGCCTTGCTGTATCGGTAGACCAAAACCTGGCTAGCGTCGTGTCACCGTCAACATCAATAGCAATGAGATTGCTACCACGAGCGTTGTCAGCCCGACGATACCGATCAACAAAGTGAGTAGCGCACCAGGCGTATCCTGCAGATACCCATCCTTGTAGCCAGTCAAGACTTTCATTAATGTTAAGCCATCCATTAGCTGTCTCCCTCGCATTGCCCTTGTTCTGACAATTGCGGTTCACTGCTATCCGTAGTTTCATTATCCTCCTCTAGTTTGTGGAACTGTTCAGCTCTTTTTAAAAAGCGTGATTCATAGAGATCCATTTGGTCTCCATCAATAAAGATGCCTTGAGTTGTTTCAGGTGTTGAAACAATGATCAAAGCAACGTCACACTTAAATCCTGTGCGCTCTTCCAGGGCAAGCCGATAAGCAGCCATTTGCTGAGCACACTTCTGGTATTTCCTGAAGCCACCGAAACCAATACGGTCACCGCGTTCAGGGAATGTATTCATGTATGGGCCGTTGCTGGTCTTAAAGTCAGCGATGACTTTGACACCACCAATCTCACCAATTAAGTCAGGGCAACCTGCATATTTATGTTTAGTAGACCAAACAAATGCAACTTCTTTATCCTCCGATCTCAAATGATACCAATCAGGACGTAATGGACGTTCCGACCAATGAAGTATATCAAACCAATCAAGATATTGGGTAATACCGTTCCAAAAATCTCCATATTCTTCAGGCACACCAGGGTCCAGTCCACGGAGATAGTTTTCACATCCAAGGTGAATAGCTGAACCACGTTTACTTGCAGCTTCTAATGCACCAGGATTATTTTGTTGCCATGTTTTGAGCCCTGCTTTGGACTTAGCACTTTCCGTCGCAGACAACACTGTTGTGACAGACGGAAGGTAAAGCCCAGAGCAAAGGTACTTCCGATACCCAGCGGGAGTCTGGATACGGAAGGGTTTGCTTTGTGTTGTCATATCAATAGTCGGTGTCGTCTACAGATTGTTGAAACGCTTCGCTATACGTCGGGCCTTCAGGAGCGCCCCCGGCTGACGGTTGAAACATGGCATATAACTGCCCAACAGCATTACCTACAGCTTCAGTGACTTGTGAACTGGCATGAACCTCTTGACGCATGGCATCAACTTCTTGACGAAGGGCGATTACGTGATCCATCAATGAAGGCTGACGAACTGGAGGAGCAGGTCGTTGTTCAGCTGCTTGTTGCTGCGGTTGAGCAGCAGCAGCTTGTTGGCCAGCCATAATTTGAGCAAGGCGCTCTTGCATTTCAGGTGGGAGATTGTTTAGTGCGTTAGACATCAGAATTCATCCTTGAGTTGTTTGGTTACGATTTCACCTACGATTTCTTCGAAGGCACGGCGGAGTTCATACTCCAAGTCATCTCGATCAGCTTTAGCTCGATTGACTGTGATTGCTGGGACTGTCAGCGTTGCAGTTGCTTCATGTAGTCCCAGATCGTTTTTAAATATTGTGAGATCAATCATTAGAATTCAGTCTCGTTTTCTTGTTCTTCTTTCTTTGATTTAGCTTTTGGCAGTACGGTAGATCCACGTTTGTCTACTCCACCAGCAGGTAAACCTTTCTCGTCAATCTGCTTACCATCGAAAGGATCCTTTCCTTCAAAGAAATTTGGGAGCCAAATCGTGTTCTTTTGATCTGTCCATTCTTTTGTAATTCTTTCAGGAACTTTCCGTACCTTTGGTAAGATGCTGTATGAAGTTTCCAAGCCAGTTCCCTTACGACTAATCTTAATCGAAAAGTTGGCGAGACCTTCATCTGTCCATGTGTAGTCTTCATCTTCTTGGAGGATTTCTGTTAGTTGTTCACGCAAAGATTTCTGTTCAATGAACATAACTTCGAGACGACCACGGGCAGCGGATGTTGCAACCCATGCGAGGAATCGTCGAGGCTTGACGTATGAGCCGTCGATTTTCGGTCTGTCTGGTTTTGACCAGTCGGTTTCTCTTGCGAGATCGTCTGGAGTTCCAGGATGACTGCGAGTGACAACATAGCCATTAAAACGGAGCTCGCCGTCTTTACCCCTGGCCTCGCTAGCGTATTGCCAACCAACGATTGCGTGTCCTGTTTCGTAGCATCCGAGCAATCTAAATTCTTCTGACTCTCCATCTTTAAGTGAACTAGGTTTCCAATAAGGTTGTGCTTCTGCTTTTTCAATAGTGTCTTTTTTACCTTCACCGAGTAACTCAGGAGGTAGAACTTGTAAGGTCATATGATTGTTTAAGTGACCCTACAAATATAAGTAATAGAATTAATAAATGTGGGCTAAAAATCAATGACTAGAATGGCTGGCGACTACATGTTGAAGAGCAAAAACTTAAACTGCAAAGGAGAAAGTCTGCTAAATGCAGGTTCCGTATTGCCGTTTGATGCACAACCAGAAGAGCTTGCTTTGCATCAACAAATTGCATATCAGCAAAGCCGCTCGAAGTAAGCATAAAAAAAGACCTTGAAAGGCCTTTGAAATTTTCTATTTGATTTTTAGGCCCCTATGGGCTTTTTTATAAATTGGTAGGTCATACCAATATGGGGAGACTAAACGTGCTCCATCAATAATCGGGCGTGGGGTCAACTTCCGCATAGCCCGACGCAGTTCCGTTCGTCGCTGGATTGCTGCGAGATTTCCGCTGCTCCTTTCGAGTAGTGAAATCAGTAGCGACAATGGCACGATAGGGAGAATCAGAATCGTCTTTCCTATATTCGCGGAGGTAGCCTTGCACGCAGATAGCACGTCCCTTACGAATGCGATCGTTGAGTTTTTTCTTACGTGATTCATGTGTTTCTAGGTATAGCCAAGTAGTTACATCAGAGTTGTCTAACGTTGTCCCGATTTTGACGGCAAGCTGACCCGTTTTTCGTTCACGGATTTCATCAGACCCGAAGAAAGCATTACCAAGAACGACTTGATTGCAGTACATATCTTGAGGAATGTTAGGTTCAATAGTGCTGACAATAAGGTCGAGCGGTTGTTTTGGGTCATCACTAAAAACGATATTGCCAGTAATGAGAGCTCTGGTGCCTGGAGCCCATTCAGTAAAAGCAGTCAGCTTTGCGCCTTCACGGTCGTAGCAGAGGAGTCGGAATCGCACCTCTCCATTACTATTACCAGCGGGCACAGCAGCGTCAGCACCGCGATAGTTGAGCCCGTAAGCAGTAATTTGATCTGGGCTAAGGGATTTAAGTTCAATAGTTGCTGCAATGAAATTCATTATTTAGTTTCATAGTCAGCCTCTAATATAAGCACTAACCCCACATTGCGCGAGATATTGTAGGCAACTCAGTGTCCAGTATTTCACCTACAGATCGAGCAATTTTCATATGCTCAAGTTGAGTTCCGTTGTCACCACGCAAATCAATGTAGTGAAGCCAACTACGAATTGTGCCCGACATGTATATACGACTTACAGTGTTTAAAGGGAGCACGGATCTTGCACATTCCTTTGCCACACCTGAGTGAAGCAGTGATTCGTACAGATTTACAGACTCACGAAAGTGATCGTCAATACGCTGCTCGTAATACTCTTTAGTTTCTACAGGCAAGTCGTCTATTGAGTTCTGCCTGTTCTTCTCGTCTTGGCGTCTAAGATCAGGTAATACCGTAGCGAACGTATCTGTCGGGATAGCGTACCTTTGAGAAAATTCTTGAAAGGAGAACGATCTATGCCTAAGAATTTGTGGAGCGATTGCACGAGTTGTGTGTATCTCAACGCACATTGACGCCATTTCGAATGGAGACCAATGCTTGTGTTTGATGAGATAGCGGAGGAGGCCTTCGACATTAGGATTGTCTTCATTTTTTGGGTTGGATACACGAGCAATTTTGCCGATAAGTGACTCAGCGTTTGGTGTAATCCAAACTAGTTTTGCAGAATGCATTTTGCTTTTAATTGAATTGATACTTAGCTATTAGATGGCGCAACTGTTTTACAGTTAGCTTTTTAGCGTATTTTTCAACAAGGTTCAATAGCTCTGCTTGGTACTCAAGTTTCTTCATTTGTTATTTTGCCATACAATCTTGGTTTGATATGACCATATCCAGACTTGATTGAGTGAATTTCACCGTTGCCTTTTAAGCGATCGTAATATTCATCAAAGATATCAACCTTTGTATGAGAGCGAACAGCATCAAACTGACGCTTGCCATTCTCTGTAAAAGTAATTATATGCAGATCTGATGGCAGCTGTGAGTCGTCAAATGTATCGGGACAAATATCTCGCTCTAGGATTTGAATTTTAGTCATATAAATAGTAATAATTATGAATCACACACAATGCATGTCTCGCAGTGTTGGTGATAAAAAATGTGGTAGCTCTCAATAAAACATAAGAGAGCTATCACAAACAGAAAGGCGTATTTCACTAAGCGTACTGCGGCAGATTGACATTATTGGTTTCAAAGAATGCAGGCATACGTGAGGCACGAGTGCTTAGGAGATTCTCTGCTTTACCACGGGTGTACAGACTGTCTGAGCTTGCCATCCAGAAGTTTGACGACAGATGCCTTTGCTCAGATTCACCGTTTAGTGATTGAAGTACCCAGCCAACGGTGGCTCTACGTAGCTTGTTCAGTTCTTTGTCGGACTGTAATCCAAGCTCTTCACAAACAAGTGTGTTTGCCGCCACGTGAGTCTGTTCGTCTCGGCTGATATCGGCACTTGTCGTGCGTAACCCTGTATCTCCGAGGAATCGGAAGATCGGCAGCAGCACGAAGAACACGGATCTTTCAAGGACCACAGCCTTGAGGACAGGGTGTCGATCAAGTTCAAGCCAAGCGTTTTTAATGCGTTCAGCCTCTTTCTCAAACGCAAGGGGGACTCCATGCGCTGATGCTGCAAAATTGAGTGCAATATCATGGTTCTCTTCATCTACTACGTTGCTTGCCAGCAGCTCCTTACAGCCTTTTACATCCGGTAAATCACCTTTCATAGCATCGCTAATAAAGTCACCTACTGGAATTTCAAGGCAACGGAGTGCTAATGCTCGTTGAATGACTTCTTCGCCACCATCAAGCAGTGTTCCAGCTGTTACTTGAACAGGAGTCCAGGTACGCTTGCGCTGGTGCAAGTGAATGTAAGGAGTTTCTGCTTTCATTGTTCTATTGATTGGGTTTACTCAGCGCAACCAACACAGGTTGCTGGGCCGTTGAAGAGATCAGCAATTTCTTCGTCAGTCTCATCATCGAAACCAAACATTTCACCAAAGTTGCCATCAAGGGCAGCCAAGGCATCATCTTTGGCTTGTGTGTTCTGCATGACTTGGAGTGAGTAATACAGGCTGGTTTGCGGTGAACGCAACCAACGTTGGATAAAGTCTTCGTCGTAGGTGACGACATCACTCCAGCTGTTAAAGCTGTAGCCGTGACAGAGTCCTGTCCGCATCAGCATCTCCATTACTCCGTCTACAACTTTTTTGTAATCATCCCAACCAACAGATTCGGATGTTTCAACATCGCCGTAATCAAAGCTTTCGACACCAAACGTAGAGCTGTCCCTATCAACATTGCGCCCGATGGGTGGTGCCAGTTCGGGGGCGGTTGTATAGCCTGCTCGGTCTTTGTAGCGGTAGGAGCAAGATGCAGTCGGTGCAATAGCGAAAGCACGGTCCATATTGGCCATGCGTGCTACAGCGGCTGAACTAGCAATACCTTGCGCAAGTGCTTTAACGATTTTAGTTGCAGCTGGAGTCACGATGTAATCAGCCATCGGATATAGGTGCGCATTAAGTGCTTCACCAAATTCCGCATAAGTTACGCCTTCAATAGAAAGCAGATTGGCAAGGCCTAACATCCCCAGTCCAACTTGGCGATCCTCATCTTGAGTTAGATATTCACCTGTAGATTCAACTCCAGTTTTGGCATGCAGTTCAATGAGCTCTTCCATGCCAGCGACAAACGCTCCAGGGAGCTCTTCAGGTGTGCATGCACCCAAGTTGATGTGCTCAAGTAAACAAGTGCCACGAGAGCGCAGGAAGACTTCTAAGCAGACATTTGCATAAATCCGTTGACCATATTGGTCTTCACGGATCTTGGCTAACCAGATGTCACCACGTGCAATACCTTCCAGGATGTCTGACTTAACAGCTTCTGATGCTGCATCCCACAGTTCAGTTGTGAGATTCACGCATCGCTTAGCCCACGGTAATTCGTGGCGAGGTGTCTGCACAAATTCGATGATATCGGGGTGGTTGATATCGAGGTGGAGGACAACGGCTCCATTTTTGTAGACTCCGCCTCTACGAAGCTGTTCGTTAAGGCAGCTATAGATTTTGCCAAATGAAACCGGGCCACTTGCCACGAGTCCTTTCCCGTTATCCGTTCCAGCTCCTCGCAGGTTACTGAGATGGACAGCAACTCCTGCTCCATAGCGCAGTGCATGCGAGACAAATCTCCAACTTGCTTCAATTCCATTTGGTCCTTCCATTGAGTCTTGTACAACAAACACCGTGCAGCTCACTGGCAAACGGCTGTTGGGGTCGTCGATCCATGATTGGACGCGACCGGTGCGTGCAATAAATTCAGTGGTCATAGCGACTAAGATCGAATGTTGTGTTTGTTAGGTCATCAAGAACTGGAGGCTTGTAGTTAGGTCCTTTAAGAACCTTGCCGTCATCTCTTCTGACAGGTTTACCGTCTTCCCCAAGCTTTGACATATTGCTTTTGTGGACGCGACGGAGAGCTTCCATCAGGTCCCAATCAAGATTCTCAGCGTATTGAAAACAGACGTAAACAAGATCGGCTAACTCTTTTAAACAGTCAGCTTCTGCTCCTTCATAATCATGAGCTTTTAGATGAGCTTCTAATAACTCTCTGTGTTCTTCATTTATCAATGTTAGCTGGAAATTCCGACGCTGTGGGTCATTTATGACACCATAAGCGTGACGAAATTCTTGTGCTTGTGCTTGTAAATCCATCAAACTAATGCAGTTATACCAGTTTAATTTTCTTTCGTTCATTTATCTCTAAGAGTGATACGGCCACGGTCTAAGTCATACGGACTTAATTCGACCGTGACACGATCACCTACTAACAATTGGATCTTGCGGGTAATTAATTTACCGGAGGCTCGACACAGGCATTTATGTTCGGCTGGCTCGTCTAGTTCAACGTTGAAATATCCGTTACCGCTTTCCTTATAAATCGTGCCCTTCGCCTCAATGACGTTGGCTTTTTTACTCATTTAATCAATAAAGTTCTTCTTCTTTGTGTGTTTCTACAGTTACATCAGACGTTGGATAGGTCACGCACAGAAGTGCAAACCCACTCTCCATCTGGTCGTCGTCGAGGAAGCTTTGTTCCTCTTGGTCAATCGTGCCAGCAGTTACTTTTCCTGCACAGGAAGAGCAAGCACCAGCACGGCAACTATAAGCAATATCAATACCAGCATCATCAATAGCATCGAGAATGTATTGGTCATCAGCACACTCAAGTTCATGAGTATCGTCTGGTGTAATGACTGTAAGTTTGTAGTCCATTAGAAACCTTTGGGCTTTGCTTTTTTACGTTTGTCTTTCTTCTTCTGAGGAACAGTTACCAAACAGCTGGGAGCTATAGCTAGCAATTCCTCATCAGATTTTTTTAGCAAAATGTCGCAAACGCGATCTATCGCCATTGCAAATATACCAGGTTTTGATACATTTGTAAGGAAATGATTTGCTAAATCATACACAAACTCTTCGCGTTCACTATCAGTCATCTGGCTAACTTATTGAGAATCGTTTGAAGTTCATTGAGATACCCGACAGAGTGCTGCTCAGGATTACGTTCAGCAGATCTAATAAAGGTTTTAACCATTACTCGAAGCCGGGCTAACTCTGGAGCAGTGAGTAAATCAATATTTGTATTGGTCATTCTGGATGTGCGTATGTATAAGCATCGAGAGTTGCTTGTAGATGTTCGATAATGCTGTTAGCACCAATAAATCGTTCGACTGATTCTTCTTCTAAATCGCAGAACTCGTAGCCGTCTTCCGGCGAGTAATCACATTGGACCGTCTCATGGACGACAACCAACGTAGGTGTGAGTTCCACCGATAACTCCTCCGCAAGCGCCGTACGCTGGCCCGAGGGTGTTTTAAGAGGGACGAAATCAAGCTCCGCTTGTTCGTCAGCTGTGAGAGTTTTGACGTGATCCTTGAGGCGAGCACAAGGAGGACACTCGTCTTGTGAAAATACATAAAGGTGATACTGTTTCATCATTATTCTGCAGATGTTCCATCGGTGTAGTAAAAGCCGCCGATGCAGTTGCCTTGATTAGATGTTACAACGTGACGGCTATGTTTATAGCACCGCATACCTGAATGATAGGTAATCATGACAGGATTGCCAACATCAATCGTGTCTAATTTAGAACACATAATCAGTCGGACAACGTTGTCTTTGGTCTTGTATTGCACCTCTGCGTCATAACAAAGATGAGGCACAAGCTCACCTTTGTCAGGGTGCATTACTTGGCGCATTGAAGGTTCGGAAACTGCGATAGCTTCCATCTCAGCCATGGTGCTTTTCATTTTGATTCGACCCACTGAAGTGAGCCGTGAAGGTTTTCAAC
>Ga0208130_1001290_pt1 | contig 12218 bp, 11 predicted proteins | sample ETNtaG_31_FD_185771 | JGI IMG/M metagenome (GOLD analysis project Ga0208130, IMG submission 185771) | Marine microbial and viral communities from oxygen minimum zone, Eastern Pacific Ocean - ETNP201310SV78 (SPAdes) (version 2) | ecosystem: Environmental > Aquatic > Marine > Oceanic ...
CAGCCGATATCGTTTTGGCGGCTAAAGGCGCTCAATTTGGACTTCCAGAAGTCGATAATGGAGCATTAGGTGCCCTAACACACTTAGCACGCCTTGTACCACAGCAAAGAGCCCGGCAAATGCTTTATACGTGTGATACAGCAGCAGCGGAGGAGCTAAAAGACTATGGATCCGTATATGAGGTTCTTCCGCCTGAGAAGCTACTAACCCATGCACGCGAAATTGCCATTAAAATAGCCTCAAAACCTTCGACGACCATACGAGCGGCTAAAGAATCAGCAAATGGTATTGAACTAGTCAACATAAGGAATAGTTACAGATTTGAGCAAGGCTTTACCTACGAACTCAACCTTGCGGGTGAAGGGGAGAAGGCCCGACAAGCATTCATTGATGGTAAACGGAACGCATAATATAAGTAGATCTAACATATCAATCTGACCCGAGAAAGAAATCGGTGTATTCTTTGACTACATAAGAATCATAAATCGGGGGATTATGCGAGGACAATTAAAAACGCTATCAATAGTATCTGTTATATTGCTTCTCTCAGTTGCGTGCGGTGGTGGAAGCGATCGTGATGTGACTGCGAATAGCTCGTCAACTGAAAGTTCAAACTCCGAAACAGAAAATTCTCGTGAACCTTCATCAGAACCGATGGATCAAGACAGCGCTCCAGCAGAGAATGAACCCCCCACAGAGGACCCTGCAAATTCTAATGAAAGCGGAGAAACTTCAAGTGCTCAGGAAGAACCCGAATATGAAATGTTTGGCGACATTGTGTGGCCCTGCAATTCAGGAACAGCATCCGGCGCAACGGATCAAGGAGTCACAGACACTAGCATCTTAATCGGCGGCGGAGACGACCGTGGCTATGCTGCCTCATTAGGTCTCAATATCACCCAAACTGATACGCTTAGAGCCTTTGTCGAAAAGTGCAATGAACTAGGCGGAATCAATGGAAGGGAGGTGCTGGTCGAATTATATGACGCGAAAATCTTTGAAGTTAGCAATGTCTGGCTTGATGCCTGCCCAAGAATGTTCATGATGGTGGGGGAAGGATTTGCAGTCGACTCTCTGGGGGAAGAAACAAGAGTCCAATGTGAACTGGCGCACATACCTACCTATACAGTCAGCGCAGCAGCTGCGCATGGACCGATGATGATACAGCCAGTTCCTAACCCCTCAGATAGAAACCCACTATCAATGGCTTCCTACATTGCCGAGACATATCCTGAAGCAATAGATAAGTCTGCAACTATGTATGGAAATTTCGCTGCGACTATTGAGACGAAGGATAAAACTTTATCTTCTTACCCCGCACTTGGATTTGAGTTTATCACAAACCTTGAGTACAACATTGTCGGCGAGGACGATTGGACTCCGTTTGTTTTGGAGTTGAAGAATGCTGGAGTTCAACACATCTATTTTACCGGAACGTGTTTGCCTAACTATCAAGCCTTCCGCTCTGCTGCATCAATAAATGGATTTGACGCCATTTACACTACCGATGCTAACTTCTACGAGGACAGTTGCAGGCAAGCAAATGATGATGGAGTGATGAATAATACCTATGTACGAATGGCTTTTATTCCTTTTGAAGAACGTGATTACGCCCCAGGAGTCAATGATTACCTAGAGATTATGGAGGAGAAGGGTGGGGAAGTAGCGTTATTGGGAATGCAGACTGCTTCAGCATTCCTTCTTTGGGCGACAGCTGCAAAAACCTGTGGGTCTAATCTCACGAGATCATGCGTGCTTGAGGAAGCAGCAAAGATTGACGAATGGTCAGGCGGTGGCATGCATGTGGCGAGTGACCCCGGTGTAAACGAACCACCGCCATGCGGAATCGTAATTGAATTAGTTGGAACTTCATATGAACGTATCTTTCCTACTGAACCAGGAACTTATGAATGCAATGAGAGTTGGAATGCGGGATTTACCAACAGGTGGACTGACGATGCAGAACTGGATGAGAACAGGGTTTCGCAAAAATTCACAGCTGAGTAGTGCATTAAAATGACAGAGCTTATAACGTTCACAGTTGTTGGCTTAGCGATAGGGTCTATCTACTCGATAGCGTCAGTGGGCTTAGTAGTTACATACACTACTTCGGGTATTTTTAATTTCGCACACGGCGCAATCGGCATGTTCGCTGCATTCATTTACTGGCAGCTACGTTGGGATTCTGCTTGGGGAGGTGAATGGCCAGCACCGCTAGCACTCGCATTTGTTCTGCTGATCGTATCGCCATCATTAGGAATCCTCCTGCAAACAATTGTCATGAAGGGGCTCGAGGGAACTTCTGAAACGACGAAGCTTGTGATCCCAATAGCAGTTATGTTGGCATTTATTGGCATAACGAATTGGGTATGGCAAGATTTTGAGTCACGAATCCCTGAGCCATTCTTTGGGCGTGATTCAAAATGGGAACTTGGCGACGCATTCATAACAACTCATCAGACCATTGTTGTCGTAGTAGCGGTAGTGCTCGCCGTTGTCCTTAAGGTATTGCTAACGAACACTCGGATTGGCATCACTATGCGAGCCGTAGTTGACAACCAAGAGCTTGTTCGCCTTAATGGGAGCAATCCTCAGGCATCAGCTCTTCTCAGTTGGGTAATCGGCTCCGTATTAGCGGGATTAGCGGGGATACTGATATCGCCTCTTTTGGGAAGCTTAAATGTACTTGCGTTAACACTTCTGGTCGTGAACGCTTATGCTGCCGCAATATTTGGACGCCTCAAAAATCTACCTTTGACTTTCCTAGGCGGTATAGCAATCGGCCTAGCAGTATCATATTGGAATTGGGTCTCAGGAACAGGCCGCAAATGGCCGTGGCTATCTGAGCTACGAGCAACAATTCCAGTTTTAATACTATTCGCTATTCTTATCGTTCTGCCTCAAGAACGCCTTCGAGGAGCTGCAATAAAAAAAGATCGCGAAGTTTTCAAAACACCCACTATGAAATCATCAATTATTTGGGGAATTACCTTTGTGGTCATCGTTTCTGGATTGACCCCCATGCTTGAAACTAAATGGGAATTTAGTCTTTCTAAAGGTATCGGGTTCAGCATTATTGCATTATCTATGGTTCTCCTTACTGGCTATGCAGGGGAAATTAATCTAGCCCCACTCGCATTTGCAGGTATAGGAGCACTATCCGCTTATCAATTTGATGTCGGCTCAACGGTAGAAACGGGTGCAGGGTTTGCGACATTAGCTACAGGCCTAGCGTTGCTCTTCGCTTTCTTAGTCTTATCCGCCTTTGGATTCAAGAGAAGGAAACTATGGATGCTGTCTGTTTCTATAGCTTTATTCACATTACTTTTAGTCACAATCTTTGACGGTACAACAGGAACTGGAATCGCAAGTCGCGAGAGCCTGTCTATAAGCGCTCTATTAGTTGCTACTTTAGTATCTGGGATTACAGGTGCGTTAGTAGCTTTACCTGCTCTTCGGCTTCGAGGCCTGTATCTTGGTTTAGCCACGTTTGCTTTCGCAATCTTCGTTGACAAAATGGTATACAAACAAAGGCAAACGTTAAGTTTAGATATCCCGTTCATAGGCGATGGAGAAGATATTACATTTAATATCTTCAACAACGGCGCATTAAATATGCCTAGACCAGAATTCCTAAGCATTAATTTCAAGAACAATCAATCAGGAATGCTGATACTTTTAGCAATTTGCTTCACACTTATAGCACTTCTACTTGTTCAATTGAAGAGAAGCAGTTACGGCCGCCAACTATCAGCAATGAAAGATAGTCCAGCTGCCAGCGCTACTTTAGGACTTAACATGCTACGACTTAAATTATCAGTGTTCACATTAGCAGCTGCAATAGCTGGCTTTGGCGGAGCATTACATGCTTCAAATCTACGCGCAATACAAGAAGATGCCCCCTTCACGGTATTTGAAGGTCTAGGGCTCTTTATGTTGACGGTGGTTGGCGGTATTGGCTATGTCAGCGGAGCACTTATCGGCGGAATACTCTATGGAACAGCGTTTATAGTAATGGGGGACTTTTGGGCCAAACTTGCAACCGACTGGAATAGCTTCAATTGGCTTTTTACTTTCCTGCATGATTTCTTCTTATTCCTAGGGCCGGCAGTGGCAGGAATAGGTCTTGGACGCAATCCAAACGGAATTGCAGCACAAATATTTGATGGATTCCGAGTCCTTGGGAAGCGAGAATCACGACGAATTCTGGCAATCATGGTGATAATAATTATTTCGGTGTGGGTGCTCAGAGTCTCAGAGGTCATAGACGGATGGACCTTCCTCCTACTTTCTCTTCCAATCCTCCTTGTATCGACTCTAATCGCTGACAAAAAATCAAATTTAGCTCAAACAGAAACTCGCAACTGGGAACTCCTAGGGCTCGATGCAGAAATATCCATGAAAGATGAAGCGTTCCTTGATGAAACTCTTAACTTAGGGTTTACTAAACCACAGCAAATCTCGCAGGTTGACGGATATGAGTGACCTAGACCTTACAGGAATAACTGTACGCTTCGGAGGTCACACAGCACTGAACGACGTTCACTTAACCGTCCAATCAAACAGCATCACCGGCCTAATAGGGCCAAACGGAGCCGGGAAGACAACATTATTTAATGTCACAAGCGGTTTGCTGAAACCAAACGAAGGAAGCGTTCGGTTTAATAACGAGCTAATGACTGACCTTTCTCCATACCGCCGTGCAAAACTTGGATTGGGGCGGACCTTTCAGAGACTTGAATTATTCCCAAGCTTATCTGTCGAAGAGAATATACAAGTAGCAGCTGAAATTAGAAGGGAATGGTTCCCGTCATCATTAGGTACCTCAAGTGTCATTAGTAGTGTTCAACAAGTAATGAAGCTAACAGGGCTAGATAGTATCGCCTCAAAAAGTGTTGCTGAAATTCCCACCGGTAAAGCCAGACTCGTTGAGTTAGCACGAACAGTAGTTCAAGGGCCTTCAATGCTTCTTCTTGATGAACCTGCCTCAGGTCAAAATGAAAACGAGACAGAAGAATTCGCTCAAATACTGAAAATTTTAAATACCGAGGGTATTACCATTCTGCTCGTTGAACATGATATGTCTCTAGTAATGGATGTCTGTGACAAAGTTTTCGTATTGGATTTCGGAACTCTAATTGCAGATGGGACAACCAATGAGATCCAAAATAATCCAGTCGTAATTGACGCCTATCTGGGAGGAGCGAATGGATAAGCCACTATTACAGCTTGAGAATGTTTCTACAGGATATGGAATTATTCCCGTACTACATGGAATAAATTTATCCGTACATAAAGGTGATATCTATGCACTACTGGGACCTAACGGTGGTGGTAAATCAACACTCTTAAAAGTTTGCTCTAGACAAATTGACCCGTGGACAGGTTCAGTGAAGGTCGCCGGAAGATTAACTGATGGGATACCTGCAGAAGACCTAGCGAAAGTTGGAGTGTGCACGATTCCAGAAGGAAAAGGGATTTTTCCAAACCTTACTGTTGATGAAAACTTAATTATGATGACGCATGCAAGCCAAAGTCTGGAGGAAATCCAATCAGTAACATTCAAGCGTTTCCCACAGTTAGGTAATAAGCGAAAACAACTTGCTGGAACACTATCCGGAGGCGAGCAACAAATGTTGTCAATGTCGAGAGCGCTCAGTACCAACCCAAAACTATTACTACTAGACGAACTATCTATGGGATTAGCTCCGATAATTGTCAGAGATCTCTACGGTCTAGTATCTCATTTAGCCGAAGAGGGGATCGGAGTTCTTGTCGTGGAGCAATTTGCGAGAACTGTACTTGGTGTTGCGACGAGGGCAGGTATTCTCATCAACGGGAAAATAATATCAGAGGGATCTCCAAATGAACTTGAGGATCAACTCTCAGATGCGTATCTTGGCACAAAGGGTAATGTTTAAACAGGGGGAATGCTGATGGATAATGAGTTTGAAAATGCAATACAAAAGATCAAAACAAAGACCGGTTCTAACGAACGCGACAAACTCTTCGAACTTATTGGGTTATTAATACTTTTTGGCGGGGTGATCTTAACCCTAATTGCTTACTTTGTCGCAGGGTCGCAAAATAGTGGAAACGTTGCCATAGATAGCCTTGAACATAACGAACATATCATTCTCGCAATATTCGGTGTTGCACTATCAATCTCAGGGGGCTTCATCTACCTTCGCTTTAGCATCGGTCGATTCCTAAGATTTTGGTTACTACGACAAATACACGAGAATAATAAATCATCAAAGAGTTGATTTTAAGGGAGTCACATGGAGGCATTGGTTACAGGTGGTGCACAAGGAATCGGCTACCAAATCGTGGAGTCCCTTATCAACGATGGATTTTCCGTTACCGTTTTTGACATTAATCCTGAAACCCTTAATAAAGCTAAGACAAGATTTGGCTGCAAAGTGTTCGAAGTCGATGTCTCAATCGAATCAGACGTCAAACAAGCACTATCTCAACTGCACACGTTAGATGTATTAATCAACAACGCTGGGATTTGGAAACCTGAGTTACTGAAAAACCTTGATATAGCAACCCAGAAAACCGTTTGGGAGACTAACGTAATCGGAACTCTTAATTGCACAAAACACGCATTGCCAATACTTCAAGAAAAAGATTCAAGTTGCATTATCAACTTAACGTCGGCAGCTTCACGAACCAACTCTCCCGGGCTTGGAATGTATGCTGCTTCCAAGTCAGCAATCGAAACATTAACCCGTCAATGGTCTCTTGAGTTAGCCCCGATCCGAGTCAATGCAGTAGGACCTGGAATGATAATCACAGAAGGAACAGCGCCAAACTATGAAGGCAAGGCCTTAGAGCTTAGGTCAATTGCAGTGCCACTCAAACGGATCGGTGATGCTAAGGACATTGCGCAGCTAGTGAGCTTTCTTGCATCACCTGAATCAAGCTATATAACCGGTCAAGTGGTCTTTGTTGACGGGGGAGTTACAGCAGGGTCACCTGGTCATAACTAGATCACTGCAAAGTACCCCCAAGAGATCGCAGCAACGACTCCAAAGAATAATGCTGTTTTCAAACCGCTCTTAAACACTCCAAAAAGAAAGCCAATTATTCCAATGACCCCACAAATCACCAAAACTAAAGTAAGCACTGGATTCGCATTAGCAGCTTCAATAAGAGACTTCGGGATGGAATCTGAAACCTGATCAGGTAATGAGTCAACAATATCTTTAGGCAACACCTTTAGAGTGCCATTCTTAATAGCATCTCGAATATCAGTAGGAAGCCTCTCAAGAATCTCGTCGTCCAAATCAGCTAAACTCATAAGAAGGTATCGCATGGGTTGATTGTTGCCGATAATGTGATCTAAGTGGTGAATGTACTAATTAAATAACATTTGGCCGTATGAGTGATTCCGAACCACCATCTACATACAGGACTTGACCATGAACAAAAGAAGATTGATCACTCAGGAAAAATGCAACAACATCTGCTACTTTTGAAGCGCTAGCAGATTTTGTAATTCCCGTTGGTAATGCCTCAATTCCAGGAGCTATTTCTTCATGTGAAAGAAGCCCTTCTAACATCGCCGTCTCCATCCGGCCAGGTGCAACGCAGTTTAATCTGACACCCTTCTCTCCCCATAATTTAGCATTAGCGCGAACATACTGCGCTACGGCAACTTTGCATGAGCTGTACGCAACAATTCCAGCTTCAACAACACTCAGTTTAAGAGCTTTATCAAGTATGGATTTCGCATCGGATATCCGAGCCTCAAGCAAGCAATCAATCAATTCTTTATCACCACCAACTGCAGCCCCAATGGAGGAAATAGCGACGGCACAACCGCCTTCGTTCTTAGAGAGAGGATGAAGAAATGAATCCAATACATCTTTAACGCCAAGCCAGTTCACTTCAAGAATAGCAAATGGATCCTCATGAATTGGGCTAAGTCCTGCGTTAGCTACGACTGCTTTGGGGCGAGGGCAAAGGTCTAATGCAGAACTGACAGCCAATTGGCGTCCGTGTGCAGTTGATAAATCAGCAATAATATCTGCACTTGTATTCTTATCAATTCCTATAACATTGCTTCCGATTGAGGATAGAGTGTGCGATAAGGCTTTACCAAGACCTGCCGCAGAGCCTGTAATGATCACAGCATCTTGCATATTCAGATACTAGCTCCCAAACGACAACTATTCCTACAGGACATAAATGCAAACACCAGGAAAAATTGAGACCTTTGACCAACTCATGTGCTTGGAGAGAATTGATTCTGCTACTTTTGTAGGTCGCAGCCCTAAATATAATTGGGGAAGGGTGTACGGAGGGCAAGTCGTCGCTCAGGGACTAGCCGCAGCAAGAATGACTGTAATTCAGGAACTGAATGTTCATTCTGTACATGCATATTTCATTCGCGGAGGTGACTCTAATCAAGAAATACGGTACGAAGTTGACTTACTACGGGATGGAAAATCATTCGCAACTCGTCGAGTCATTGCATACCAACAAGACGAAGCTATTCTGAACTTTTCAGCATCATTTCAATTAAACGAAGATGGGCCAAGTGTTGATCAGCAAATAGATATGGGAAAAATTCCGAGTCCAGATGACCTCAAAAGTGAGAATTGGTCTGAGCTTATGGAAAGAAAGGTAATTCCTTCATCTGAGCTTTCAAGTGGTCACGGGGTATGGCTAAGAATAAACGGAGATCCCTCGGCTAATGCGACAAATGAGGAAGGAACTGTTTTTGCTAGTGACGATGTTCCGTTTGATGCAGCTGTCAGACTTCACCCTATGTATGAAGGAATTTGGGACGGGAATGGTGATCCTCCTTTTTTTGGTGCCAGCCTAGATCATGCTGTGTGGTTTCATCGATCATCCTCGCCGTACAACTGGCATCTACATCTTCACGAGGGGATAAATCATATCAATAATAGGGGACTGGCATCTGGAAAGATCTATAGCCTAACTGGTTCACACGTTGCAACAGTCGTACAAGAAATACTTCAGCGAAGGTCGCGTTGAGGGTTATTGAGAAAAAAAGATAGGAAAAGGGCCATTGCTCCGGCTATTGGCATCACTAAAATTGCAGAACGATGGGCAATAAAAGCACCTGATTCTGATAGTCCGCTTATAACAGCTAGCACAATGGCGATCCCCAATGCTCCGCCAATTCGTTGAATAGTGTGAATGATCGATGTACCACTACCAATGGAATCACCTCCAATTGCATTTGCTCCGATGGAGGTCAGAGTTGGCCAAACGGAGGCCATACCAATCCCTGACCCCATTAAAGCCGGTACTGTCAAGAGAAGGTGCGGATCCTGGTCAACGTTGATCCACATAATCAAAAATAGAAATGAGTATGTTATAAGCCCAGGAATGATAACTAATCTGTATCCTCTTACGTCTGCAAGTTTTCCAAACCAAACTGAGAATAGGCTCATTGATGCTGGCATAATCGTTAATAACAAGCCGGCTTCAATAAGAGTGAATTTCCAGATTTCTATCATAAATAAGAGGATTGCAATCCAATGAGCATAGAAGGCAATACCCGCAAATAACGACATCGCACAGGCCAACGAGAAGTTTCGGTGAATAAATAGATCTGTTTGAAGCGGGGAATTGTCCATAGTCATGCTTCTCTTAATCAAAATAGATAGTAAGCACACCGCTAACATAAATAAAGAGAGGGATTTAAATGAAGCAAATCCCCAATCTGCAGACTTTACTATAGGGAGAATTAAACAACTGAGGCCAACAATTGTTAAGACTGACCCGATTCTGTCCATTTTAAACGGTTTACTAGTTTCTTCTAACTTGTTATCTGTTTGAAGGCAGTAGAGCACGAATAAACCTATTGGGACTTGAAGTCCAAACAGTGCCCTCCAGGAAAAAGTGGAAATTAATTGTGTCACTAATAGGGGAGCGGTAAACCCAGCAACTGCTGTGTATAGGCCCCATCTTCCGATAGATTCAGATTCTTTTCCTATTCCTCCATACTTTATGACCAGTGCAACAGCAGCGGGACCCATTAAAGCTTGACTTGCTGCGGCCAAACCCCTTGCAGCGACTAAAAGCCAGATTGATGGCGCCAACATTGATAACAGCATTCCAGCTACAAATAACTTTATACCAAGCTTGTATAACTTATATGGCCCTGAACTGTCTGCTAGCCTGCCAGCTTGAAGTAGCAAAGCAGCTCCTACGACATTTGAGGCATTGAGAACCCAAGAAGCTGTAGCTGCATCACCTCCTGCAAAATTATCTCGTATGTCTGGAAATATAAAGAATGAAGCCGACGCATCCCAACCGCCTATAAAACCTGCTAACAACGCTGCAAGACGGATATTTCCCTTGATAGCGATTCTATGAAAAATGAGGGGCCTCTTCGGAGTTAGGGTAATTGGTCAATCACAACTGTTCCAGCAGAACCATCCACTGTAATGATAGATCCATCAGGGATACGCAAACTAGCGTCAGCAACGGAAGCGACACAAGGGATACCGAGTTCACGACTCACAATACTTGCGTGACTCGCAATAGCACCTACATTAACTACAACTGCTCCTGCGACAAGAAATAACGGGGTCCAAGCTGGATCTGTGTTCTGAGTTACAAGGATGTCTCCTGGCTCAAGAGACATTGAGTCATTCGGGTCAAGAATGACCCTTGCGGTGCCTTGAATTATTCCAGGTGAACAAGCAACTCCTTCTAGTTCTTCACCAACGCTGACTAAAGTAATTTCTTGCCTTGATTTTCTAGGCCAATCTGACAGGGGAGCGCAGGTCGTATTTACGATAAAGGGTGGGATTAGGTCAAACAGTTCTCTATAATCTCTCTCTCGCTCGACGAGTCGATCATTGAATGATGAAGGATCGGCTAAGAAATCGTCCAATTCACTTTCAAGAAGCATAAAAATCAAATCAGGGTCATCAATATGTCCATCTAGTGCCAATCGTGACCCGAGTTCACGGAAACATAAACGAATTTCTTGAATTGGCTTAACTATTGTGCTCTTCTGGCGTTCACGAGCAGCCAACCAAACCTCACCAGCTTGCATCCCGGCAGCAAACATTCCAGAAGCCTCTTCATTCTCGCTAAACATCGCAGTGAATTCTGCGCGAAGATCTTCACGAATGCGCGAGTTTCGCTCTATGGCTAATGCAGGATCAGCGGAATCATCTTGTTGGCGCATTGCATTTAACATAGACAACGCTAATCCTGGATTTGTTTCATAAGTATGAGCTCCGATATCCCATTCATTTGGACCTCTTGACCCATGGTTGTACAAGAAGGTTTGAAATGCTTCACGGAATTCTTGAGGGCACCGATCAAGTAAATCTTCAGATACTCCTTCATCAAATTCACTTTGGATTAGGTCACTAGATCGTATCATCCTTGATAATTGCCAAAGCTCCCGACCAATGTCTGCTGAATCTACATCTCCAATACCTGATAAAAGTTTTACAACATCATCAGACCTGCCTACTTCAGCCAATAATGCGCCTAAAATTCCAGGCCCGTTTGAAGCTCCTAGGGAAGCCCACACATGCTGTTCAAACATTGATATTAGGTGAGGTTGCAAAGACCTTGCCCTTGCTAACAATTCTTGATTATCTAGTTCATTCAAATTAGGTCTAGAGGCACGAATTTCATTACCAATTTTCTTGTGCTCTTCAATTGGTGGATGTTCAGCTGCTGATAATAAGTACGCACCAGTTTCAGCCAATTTCTCACTATGACGTTCGCTTTCGTGCCAATCTTCAGCAACATAAGGCGGGACGTCTGGATGAGCATCGAAATATGCATCATCTATAGCTTCAGGAGTTACGCCGGGCATTCTTACACCCATCATCCTTGCGGATGTGAGGCAATTATAGAAATAGCCTCCAAACAGACCGAACGTTTCAGGAGGATCACCGTACTCATTAGCATCAAACACCCCATAGGAGACGAAACCGTCTCGGCAACCCAAAACTATTCCGGACTCCCAGCCAAAAGTCCACCCCAGTGGCGTAACTGGGTCAGCGAGTACTTCGCCAGCATTAGCACGTGTATAGTGAGGAAACTTTTCAGTTGGGATTCGATCTGTAATCCACTTTTCTTCCAGCATATTTACCCCCTGTATCGCAGAAACAATTTAATCTTAAACTACATGTACAAATGCTGAAAGTTCTATTCAGTATTTGATAAACCCCAAGTTTATGGGGATTTAAGCAATTCTTACTTTA
>Ga0208130_1001291_pt1 | contig 12213 bp, 11 predicted proteins | sample ETNtaG_31_FD_185771 | JGI IMG/M metagenome (GOLD analysis project Ga0208130, IMG submission 185771) | Marine microbial and viral communities from oxygen minimum zone, Eastern Pacific Ocean - ETNP201310SV78 (SPAdes) (version 2) | ecosystem: Environmental > Aquatic > Marine > Oceanic ...
GAGCGGAAGATCGACAGGTTGGCGTAATAGGTTCCCGCCAATGCCTTGTTGAGGGCTGCGAGCTCTTCCGGGATGGCTTGATCCTTGGGCAGTCGCTGCGCAATCGCATCAGCACAGGCCCACGTCAGTTGTTCAGCGGTGGCGCGGTCGGGCAGCCCCATGTACCCGAGCCGGAATGCGGCCAGCGCATCCTGCTTGAACTTCAAGGCGTCGTTCCAGGCTTCCTGCAGACGCACCAATTGCGCATCCGCCGTCGCCGACAACTCCTGAATCGTGGCGAGGGTGTCCCGCAGGTTGCGAACGGTGAGTGGTTCATCTCCGCTGGCCTTGGGAACCGATGCCGGCAGTGCGCTGCTGCCCAGCACGTCGAACACCAGCAGGGAGAAATGACTGGCAATGGCGCGGCCGCTTTCGCTCACCAGCGTGGGTACGGCCACACCATTGGGTTCGCAGCATTCCCGCACCGTGGCCACAACGTCGTTGGCGTAGTTCTGCAGCGAGTAGTTCGTGGATGCCGCTGATGCGGTGCGGCTGCCGTCGTAGTCGATGCCGAGTCCACCACCCACATCCAGGAACCCCATCGGAGCCCCCAGTCGGGTGAGCTCCACATAGATCTGCCCCGCCTCCTGGAGGGCGTCCTTGAGCACGGCGATGTCGTTGATCTGGCTGCCGATGTGGAAGTGCAGCAGGCGCAGATCGGGGAGCAGGTTGTTCTCCCGCAGCCGCTCCACTGTGGCCAGCAACTCGGGAATCGAAAGGCCGAATTTGGCCTTGTCGCCGACGGAGCTGCCCCAACGCCCCGTGCTGCGGCTGGAGAGCTTGGCCCGCACACCGATGTAGGGCGCCGCTCCCAGGCTCTTGCTGGCTTCAATGATCCGGTCAACTTCGTCCGGCTGTTCGATCACCACCACCGGTTGTCGTCCCAGACGTCGCGCCAGGATGGCGGTCTCGATGTAGAGCCGATCCTTGTAGCCGTTGCAGATCAACAACGCCTCGGGGTCGTCCAGCAGCGAGAGGGCGATCAGCAACTCCGCCTTGCTGCCTGCTTCCAGCCCGAAGTTCCAGCGCTTGCCGCAGCTCACCAACTCCTCCACCACATGGCGTTGTTGGTTGCACTTCACCGGGAAGACGCCCTGGTACCGGCCGGGGTAGCTGTACTGCGCGATGGCGCGTTCAAAGGCGGCGTGGAGCCGCTCCAAACGGTCTTCGAGGATGTCGTCGAAGCGAATCAGCAACGGCAGCGCCAGGTTGCGGCTTTTCAGCTCCGACACCAGATCCACCAGATCCAGGCTGCCGCCGCGATCCCCTTGGGGTTGAACGCTGATGTGGCCGCGTCCATTGATCGAGAAGTACGGATCGCCCCAGCGGTCGAGGCCGTACAGCGCAGCACTGTCCTGAATCGACCAGTGTTCGCTGTCTGACACCTGCGTCTGCTTGAAGTGGATGGCCGGAATCTAGGGACATTCCCTGCGCTGCCCAAGGCCTGTGCTTGCCAAGCGGGGTGGCCAGCACTGACGATGGCGGCGCTTTTTATTCACACCAATCCATGGCCGAACGCACGTTCATCGCCATCAAGCCCGACGGCGTCCAGCGCGGCCTGGTGGGCGAGATCCTCGGCCGCTTTGAGCGCAAGGGCTTCAAGCTGGTGGGTCTGAAGCAGATCACCCCCAGCCGCGCCCTGGCTGAGCAGCACTACGGCGTCCACAAGGAGCGTCCCTTCTTCGCTGGTCTGGTCGATTTCATCACCTCCGGCCCCGTGGTGGCCATGGTCTGGGAAGGCGATGGTGTGATCGCCAGTGCCCGCAAGCTGATCGGTGCCACCAAGCCCCTCGAGGCCGAGCCCGGCACCATTCGTGGCGATCTGGCCGTCAACATCGGCCGCAACGTCATTCACGGTTCCGATGCTGCGGAAACCGCTGCCTTTGAGATCGGCCTCTGGTTTGAAGCCTCTGAGCTGAACGACTGGTCTCCTTCTGATCAGGAGTGGCGCGTCGAAGGCTGATCGCTCAGTTTTCGAATCGGTTCCAGCGGAATGCCTCCAACAACGCCTTTTCGGCGGCGTTGGGGGCTTTTTTCATGACGCCGCCGGCCGTGAGCTCAGCCGTGATGGCGGCAAGCAGAACGCCATTGCGGTGATGCCCACAGGCCAGCCATAAACCAGGTAGCGGACCAGGGCCGAGCAAGGGGCCTTCATCGGGCGTGCAGGGCCGGAACCCCCACCAACGCTCCATCGGGGGCCATGTGGCCGCTGTTGGCAGCAGGCTGGCGATGCCCGCTTGCAGTTGTTTCTGGCCATCGGGGGTGAGGCCTTCGGCAAATCCGGCGTCCCGTTCGCTGGTGGCCCCCACCACGATCAATCCGTCTTCGCGTGGAACCAGATAGGTGCCGGGGCCGAAGATCACCCGCTTGAGTGCCTCCCGCGGACCCTGCAGCGACAGCATCTGCCCTTTCACCGGGAACACGGGCAGTTGCGGCACCAGTTGTTGGCTCCAGGCGCCACTGCAGAGCACCGCTTGCTGGCAGCGCAGTTGCTGTTGTTCTCCTTCGGCGCTGCGCAGATGGATGCCGCAGAGCTCTCCGGCGGACTCCCGCTCCAGATCAAGCACTTCGGCCCCTTCCATGAACCGCACGCCCAGGGACACGCAGGCCCGCTCCAGGGCCCGCATCAACTGCCTGCGGTTGTCGATCTGGCCGTCCTGCTCGAACAGCAGCCCGGTGCTCCACTCCGGCCCCAAGCCTGGGATTTCCCGCTCAAGGCCGGTGCGGTCCAAGGTTTGCCCAAGGTTGGCGGTGGGGTAAGCGTCCCGCTCGGTCGCTGTTCGGAACGGCACCACGATGCCGCTGGTGCGCAGGCCGCAGCTCAGGCCGCTGTCCGCCTCGATCTGCGCCACCCAGCGGGGGATCAGCGCGAGGCTGGCTTGACCCAGCTCCAACAGGTTGCCGCTCAAGCCTTCGGCATGGGGCGCCAGCATCCCTGCAGCCACAAAGCCTGCCGCTTCGCTGCGGCGGCGGCTGATCACGGTCACGCTCTGATCGCGACGGGCCAGCTGATGGGCAACGGCTAAGCCCATCAGTCCCCCGCCCAAAACACAGACGGCTGAGGCAGAGGCGGCAGTCATGCGCAAGAAAGGCCCTTGCTGGTCATGGTGTCAGGAGAGGGCTTCATCCTGATTCCATAGGATCCCGGAATCTGCTTCACATCACGGGCGCATGGCCGACGCAGCAACCCAACCGGCCTGGGAGGCCGTGATCGGTCTCGAGACCCACGTGCAGCTGGGAACGGACAGCAAAATTTTCACGGCAGCGTCCACCACCTTTGGTGATGACCCCAACACCCACATCGACCCGGTGGTGTGCGGTCTGCCCGGCACATTGCCGGTGCTGAACCAGAAGGTGCTCGAGTACGCCGTGAAGGCAGCGATGGCGCTGAACCTCAACATCGCCGAACACAGCAAGTTCGACCGCAAGCAGTACTTCTATCCAGATCTGCCGAAGAACTACCAGATCTCCCAGTACGACCAGCCGATCGCCGAGGAGGGCTGGATCGAGGTGGAGGTCGCTGAAAAAGGCAAGGACACTTATCTGAAGACCATCGGCATCGAGCGTCTGCACATGGAGGAGGACGCCGGCAAGTTGGTGCATGCCGGCAGCGACCGCCTGGCGGGTTCCACCCATTCGCTCGTGGACTACAACCGGGCTGGTGTGGCCTTGGCGGAAATCGTCAGCAAGCCGGACCTGCGCACCGGCCGTGAAGCGGCGGAGTACGCCTCGGAGATCCGCCGGATCATGCGGTATCTGGGGGTGAGTGACGGCAACATGCAGGAGGGATCCCTGCGTTGCGACGTCAACATCTCCGTGCGACGGGGGCCGGATGCGCCCTTCGGCACGAAGGTGGAGATCAAGAACATGAACTCGTTCTCGGCCATCCAAAAGGCCTGCGAGTACGAGATCAAGCGTCAGATCAAGGCCTACGAAACCGGTGAGCCGATCGTTCAGGAGACCCGCCTCTGGGATGAGGGCAAGCAGCTCACCAAGAGCATGCGCAGTAAGGAAGGCGCCAGCGATTACCGCTACTTCCCGGATCCCGACCTCGGCCCGATTGAGGTGAGCGCGGATCAGCGGGAGTCCTGGCGCGCTGAATTGCCTGAGCTGCCTGCGGCCAAGCGGCATCGCTACGCCGATGAGCTGGGTCTCTCCCAGTACGACGCACGGGTGCTCACCGATGAGCGGCCGATGGCCGACTATTTCGAGGCCGTGGTGGGTGCCGGCGCTGACGCCAAGCTTGCGGCGAACTGGATTACCGGCGACATCGCCGCCCACGTGAACAGCAATCGGCTCAGCTATGCCGAACTGCCCTTCCGGCCGGAGCAGTTGGCCGAGATGGTCCAACTGATCGATGGCGGCAAGATCAGCGGCAAGATCGCCAAGGAGATCCTTCCGGAGCTGCTCGAGAAAGGCGGCTCACCCAAGGCGATCGTCGACGAGCGCGGCCTCGGCATGATCAGCGATCCGGCGGCGATCGAAGCCATCGTTGATGAGCTGTTGGGGGCCCACCCCGATGAGGTGGAGGCCTTCCGTGGCGGCAAGACCAAGCTGCAGGGCTTCTTCGTCGGACAGTTGATGAAGAAGACCGGTGGCAAGGCGGATCCCAAGCTCGCCAACCAGATTCTGAGCAAGAAGCTCAAGGGTTGATGAGCGGAGCGGCAGCCATTCCCGATGCCTGGAAGGAATGGCTGCTGCAGAACCGGGATCGCGGCTGTGATCCTGAAGGCTTGATGCAGCGGGCCCTCGACCAGGGGTTTGCGCAAGAGGCGATTGCGGCAGTTCTCGATTCGTCGTCCCTTGGGCTTACAACCACGAACCCACCATCGCCCGATTGGCTCGCCTGGTTCGAGGCCCCCCTCACCCGGCCAGAGCACCGGCCTCGCGCCTGGCGGCTGGATACATCGCTGGCCCAGGTCTATGAGCTGCCAGGGCTGCTCAGCCACGAGGAATGCGAGCAGGTGATCGACGCCATCAACGCGTCACTGCAGCCGTCAACGGTGACCCGCGGCAGAAGCGATTACCGCACCAGTCGCACCTGTCATTTGCGCCAAAACCATCCCCAGCTGGCGGCGAGCCTTGATCAGCGCTTTGCGGCCTTGTTCGGCGTGGATCCGCGCCTCTCGGAACCGATTCAGGGGCAGCGCTACGACCCCGGCGAATACTTCAAGGAACACACGGATTGGTTTACGCCGGGCACGGAGGAATACGCCACCCACACCGACAGTGGCGGGCAACGCACGTGGACGGTGATGGTTTATCTCAACCCTGTGGACCGGGGTGGAGAGACGTTGTTCCGCCGCCTGGGGCGCTCGTTCACGCCTGTGCCTGGAATGGCGTTGGCCTGGAACAACCTCCAGGCCGATGGCACTCCCAACCCCTTCACGCTGCATGAGGCCTTGCCGGTGGAGGCGGGCCACAAATGGGTGATCACCAAGTGGTTCCGTGCCGACTTCGGGAGGAATGGTTAACCGGGATCTGCTGGCAGCGTTGTGTTGAGTAGACCCAAGGCTTGGGCCTGCCATGCGCCGGGTTGGCCTCGATTGGCAAGAACGTGATCTGCCAAGCCACGTTTGCGGCTCAGGGGCCATTGGGCGGCAATGCGGGCTTGAGCGGCGTCAGGGCTCAGCCCGTCCCGCGCGATCAAGCGTTCGAGCTGCTGGGATGCATCGCAGTCGACCAGCCAGATTTCGCTGCAGAGCGACTCCAGCCCCGCTTCGAACAACAGCGGAATCATCAGCACAACGGCTGGTGTCTTGGCATGGAGGCTGAGTTCTTGGTCGAAGCGCTCCCGCACGATCGGGTGAATCAGTTGCTCGAGCCACCGCCGTTCCGCGGGGTCCTGGAACACGATCCGACCCAGGGCAGCGCGGTCGACGGCTGCGCCCCCTTCAGCCTGGACTCCAGCGCCGTACCGCTGCATCACGCTGGTCGTGGCCGGGCGACCGGGTGCGAGGGCCTCTCGGGCGAATTGATCCGCATCCAACACCGGCAGACCTTGCTGCGCCAACCAATGGCCCACGCTGCTCTTGCCGCTTGCAATCCCGCCCGTGAGTCCGATGCGTCGTTGCGAGAACGGCTCGCCAGGCGCCATGGTGTCGGAGCAGGATGCACCCAGTGTCTCGCGGCGGATCAGCGGTGGCGATGGCTTCTTCTTGGCAACCGATCCAGGGTGGTGTGACGGCACCGAATGGGTTCCAGGCCGCTGGCATCGTTGCCGGTCTCAAGCCCTCGGGTAAGCCTGATCTGGCGCTGGTGTTGGCACCGGAGACGGCCGTTTGTGCGGGCACCTTCACCACCTCCGTGGTGCGGGCGGCCTGTGTTGATCTCTGCCGTGATCGCCTCGTCAGTACTGCCGGCCAGGCCCGTGCCGTGTTGATCAACTCCGGTCAGGCCAATGCCTGCACTGGCGATCGCGGTCTGGTCGACAGTCAGCGCGCCACCCAGGTGCTGGCCGATCAGCTTGGCGTCGATGCGGAGTCGGTGTTGATCTGCTCCACCGGAGTGATTGGTGTGCCGATTCCGATGCCCACCCTTCTGGCCGGGTTGGCTCCTTTGGTGGAGGCCTTGGATGACGCGGGGGGTGATGCTGCGGCCAACGCCATCCTCACCACCGATCTGGTGGACAAGCAGGTGGCGCTTGAACTGGAACTGGAGGGGCGCCGGGTGCGCATCGGAGGGATGGCCAAAGGCTCGGGAATGATTCATCCCGACATGGCCACGATGCTCGGCTTTTTCAGTTGTGATGCCGGCATCGATGCCAGCGTTTGGCAGGGGATGGTGCGGCGTGCGGTGCAGCGTTCCTTCAACGCCATCACCGTGGATGGAGACACCAGCACCAACGACACCGTGCTGGCCTTTGCGGCAGGCCCACCGCTGGATCAAATACACCATGCCGTTCTGGAACAGGGCCTCACCCAGGCCATGCAGCAGCTGGCTCAGGCCATTGCCCGGGATGGCGAAGGGGCGACCTGTTTGATCGAGGTGCAGGTGGAGGGTGCGGCTGACGAGGCCGCGGCATTGCAGGTGGCGCGCACGGTCTGTGGCTCGTCTCTGGTGAAGACAGCGGTCCATGGCCGGGATCCGAACTGGGGGCGGATCGTGGCGGCCGCGGGTCGCTCTGGTGTGTCCTTTGATCCGGATGCGGTTGCTCTTTGGATTGGTCCTTATCAATTGATGGCGGCTGGTCAACCCGTGGCCTTTGATCGCGCTGCAGCCAGCAACGTTCTGCGGCAGGAGCATGTTCCGATTCGCCTCGGCCTGGGGCATGGTTCCGGCTCTGGTCAGGCCTGGGGATGTGACCTGTCGGATCAGTACGTGCGCATCAACGCCGACTACACCACCTGAAGCTTCTGTTCTGAATCCCTGTCACAATCCGAGTCACCGTCAGATCCATCCGTGGACCATCCCAGCTCCCCTGACGCTCCCGTTGAGGCCAAGGCACGTTTCTGGCTGGGGCCCCTGGTGGCTGGTTGTTGTTTCGCCCTTGGCTACGGCATCACTGAGCGGGTGCTGACGCTGCAGACCAATGCTGATGACCCTGCCCCTGAGGCCTTCACACCGCTCGCGTTTCCAGGTGATTCCCTGCAGGAGATTCGGACCCGGTTCAGTGACGACGATTCATCCCTGCAAGTGGATGTCACAGCCTTAGAAGCCGCCGAGGCTGCAAGCCGACCGGCCCAGCCAGCGGTCAAGGAGACGCCCAAGCCAGCTGTGGCGTTGCAGACGCCCGAACCCTCGGTCTGGACAGCCCCCGCCTGGTCGGACCCCCAAACCATTGCCCCCGAGATGGAGGAAGACAACGGACCCGCCCCTTCATCCGCCCAGGAGCCTGCACTCGAGCTTGATGAAGGTAATACCGATTCCCTGGTGCTCCCTGCGGAGTCCATCGAGGTGATGCCTGCTGTGGTTGTTCCAGACGGTGATTCACCGGTGTTGGTGGCTGAGCCGGAACCTGTTGTGCTGCCTCCTGGCGCGGAAGCCTTTTTCGAAGTCATTGAGCCCATGACCCCGCCTCAGCCCTGATCTCCGGTTGGATCTGCCACAGTTGAAGCTGTCTGCAATCGGTCCATGGGCTCGTCGGAGGCCTTGATACGCGCCACGGTGAACCGCATCAGTGCGCGCCTTGGTCACGGCTTTGCGGACGCGACAGCGGAGTTGGCGGTGTTGGCGCAAGACGCCCCGCAACGGCTGCGCCAAGAATGGGATTTGTTTCAGGACGAGGTGCGTGCCGAAGCGGAACGGATTGAACGGGGTGATCAGGCCACGGTGAACCCAGATGGGCCGTCGTCGACGGAACCGTCGGACAACCCTCAAGAGGTCATCGATCGTCTTCGGGCCACGGTGGCTGATCTGAGCCAAGCGATCGAGGCACGCCCCTGATGCTCGGCCTGCTGCGAGCGCTCCGCATCTGGCGCGCTGTCCTGACGCTGCTGCTGCTGCTTTGGTGGGATGGCCAGTCCTGGACCTACCGCGGTGGTGTCACCGCCGAGCGTCGTGCCCGCCGTCAGCAACAGCGAGCCCGTTGGTTGACGGCTGAGCTGCTGTGTCTCGGCTCCGCCTTCATCAAGCTGGGGCAACTGCTCTCCGCCCGCCCAGACATCCTCCCCGCGGGCTGGGTGGCCGAGCTGGCAGCGCTGCAGGACAGCGTTCCGGCCTTCAGTTTTGATCAGGTGCAGACCGTGCTCGAGCGAGAGCTGGGGCCGCGCTGTGCCGAGGTGATCGATCTGGATCCCGAACCCCTGGGTGCAGCCTCGCTGGCCCAGGTGCATCGCGCCAGCCTGCGCAGTGGCCGGCAGGTGGTGCTCAAGGTGCAGCGCCCTGGGCTCGATCGCCTGTTTCGCCTTGATCTGGAGGTGATGCAGCAGGTGGCAGCTGTGCTGCAACGCAATCCCAGTTGGGGGCGTGGTCGTGATTGGCCGGCGATGGCACGGGAATGTCGACGTGTGCTGCTGCGTGAGCTCGATTTCCGCGTTGAGGCGCAGTACGCCGCTCGTTTTCGTCAGCAATTTCTGGATGACGAACGCATCAGGATCCCCGGTGTGGTCTGGGAGTTGAGCACGCGCCGTGTGCTGTGCCTCGACTACCTGCCCGGTATCAAGGTCAACGACCGTGAGGCGTTGCTCGAAGCCGGCGTTGATCCGGCCGCGGTGGCTGAGGTGGGTGCAGCCAGTTATCTCAAGCAGTTGGTGAGGTTTGGTTTCTTCCATGCCGACCCCCATCCCGGCAACCTCGCCGTGGCGAGTGATGGAGCGCTCATCTACTACGACTTCGGGATGATGGGGCTGTTGTCAGACGGCCTGCGTCGACGTCTGGGAGCCATGGTCCGTGCCGCTGCTGCGAGGGATTCAGCGGCGTTGGTGGAGGAGATGCAGGCGGCCGGGGTGATCTCCGGAGGCATTGATGTGGGTCCGGTGCGCCGTCTCGTGCGGCTGATGCTGCAGGAGGCCCTTACCCCACCCTTCACGGCCAACGTGATCGACAAACTCTCCGGCGATCTCTACGACCTGGTCTATGGCCAGCCCTTTCGTCTGCCGGTTGAGCTGATCTTCGTGATGCGGGCTTTGTCCACCTTCGAGGGTGTTGGCCGCAGCCTTGATCCCGCTTTTAGCTTGGTGGCGATCGCCAAGCCTTATCTCCTTCCACTCATGACCTCCAGCGGCTCCGGCAGCAACGATCTGTTCAACGAACTCGGCCGTCAGGTCGGGGCCCTCAGCAGCCGCGCTGCGGCCTTCCCGCGGCGCTTGGATGAAAGTCTGGAACGCCTGGAGCAGGGGGATCTTCAGCTCCAGGTGCGGCTGGGCGAATCGGATCGTCAGTTCCGTCGGATGGCCCTGGCCCAGCAATCGATCGGCCAATCGGTGTTGCTTGGATGCCTGGCTTTGGCCACCGCGATTGTGGGTGCCAGTGCCCGCCCGCTCTGGTCGCTTCTTCCGGCTGCTGCTGCCTTGCCGGTGGGCTTGGGCTGGTTCCGAATGCAGGTCAAGATCCGTCGTGATCAACGGTTGGAGCAGTTGCCCGGCTCCAACCGTTGAACGTTCGTCGGGGGCCTGAGATCAGGCCTTGCCGCGGGGGCCCTGGCCAACAGCACCGGCGTAGACGGCCTGGCTGCCCAGCTCGTCTTCGATGCGAAGCAGCTGGTTGTACTTGGCGACCCGCTCGCTGCGGCTGAGGGAGCCGGTCTTGATCTGTCCGGCGCGGGTGGCGACGGAGAGGTCGGCGATGGTGGTGTCTTCGGTTTCGCCACTGCGGTGGCTGATCACGCTGGTGTAGCCGGAGCGGCCTGCCAGGTCGATGGCCTGGAGGGTTTCGGTGAGCGAACCGATCTGGTTCACCTTGATCAGGATCGAGTTGGCCGTGGCGCTGTCGATGCCCTGTTGAAGACGCTTGGTGTTGGTCACGAACAGGTCGTCACCCACCAGCTGCACCTTGCCGCCGAGGCGTTCGGTCAGCAGCTTCCAGCCATCCCAGTCGTCTTCGGCCAGGCCGTCTTCGATCGAAACGATCGGGAATTTCTCCACCAGTTGCTCGAGTTGGCCCACCATCTCGGCGCTGGTGTAGCTGCCGCCATCGAAGGCATAACGGCCGTTCTCGAAGAATTCGGTGCTGGCCACGTCCAGGGCCAGGGAGATCTGTTCGCCGGGCTTGTAGCCGGCCTTGCTGATCGCTTCCACCAGGATTTCGCCGGCTTCCACATTGCCCAGATCCGGCGCGAAGCCGCCTTCGTCGCCCACGGCGGTGCTCATGCCCTTGTCGCTGAGCAGTTTCTTGAGCGTGTGGAACACCTCGGTGCCCATCCGCAGGGCTTCGCGGAAGCTCGGAGCGCCGTGGGGCACCAGCATGAATTCCTGGAAGTCCAGGCTGTTGGCGGCATGGGCGCCACCGTTGATCACGTTCATCAACGGCACCGGCAGCAGGTTGGCCATCGGGCCGCCGAGGTAGCGGTAGAGGGGAATCCCCAGCCCGTTGGCAGCAGCGCGGGCGGTGGCCATGCTCACCGCCAGGATCGCGTTGGCTCCCAGGTTGGATTTGTTGTCGCTTCCGTCCAGCTCCAGCATCGCGGCGTCCACAGCCGCCTGATCCAGGGCGGAAAGGCCGCAGAGGGCCGGTGCGATCCGCTCTTCGATGTGGTTCACGGCCTGGCCAACGCCCTTGCCCATGTAGCGATCGCCGCCGTCACGCAGTTCGTGGGCTTCGTGGGCACCGGTGCTGGCACCACTGGGAACGATGGCCCGTCCCATGGCACCTCCTTCGAGCAGCACCTCGGCTTCAACCGTGGGGTTGCCGCGGGAATCGAGCACCTCTCGGGCCACGATGGTGTCGATGACGAGGTCGAGGGAATCGATCACGTTGGGACGGACGCTTAACCCGGGGATCTTATGGGTCGCCCCTCTCTCTCGTGTTGTGACGGGTCATACCTGGCCAGAATGACGGCAGGTTCACGCTGCACGACGCTCACCCATGCGGATGCTTCACACCATGCTCCGGGTCGCTGATCTGGAGCGGTCTCTGGGCTTCTACACCGAGGTCCTGGGCATGCAGCTTCTGCGTCGAAAGGATTACCCCAGCGGCCGCTTCACCCTGGCGTTTGTTGGCTATGGGTCGGAGAGCGACCACACGGTCCTGGAACTCACCCACAACTGGGACACCGACAGCTACACCCTGGGTGATGCCTACGGCCACATCGCGCTGGGGGTGGAGGACATCCACAGCACCTGCGCCGGCATTGCCGACAAGGGTGGTCGTGTGGTGCGGGAACCTGGTCCGATGAAGCACGGCACCACCGTCATCGCCTTTGTTGAGGATCCGGATGGCTACAAGGTGGAATTGATCGAGATGTCCTCCAAAGCCCACGCCTGAAGAACCGGATGACTTCATCGCCAGCGTTGAACGGCAGCCTCACCCATGAGCCGGATCGCTTCAGCGACGCGGCCTGGGATCTGCTGCTCAGTGGTCAGGACGTTGCCCGTCGCTGGCGCCATGAGCAGTTGGACGTGGAGCACCTGATTCAGGTGCTGTTCACCGATCCCGCCTGCCGCCGCCTGGTGGAGCGCTTGCCCCTCCCCATCGATGCGCTCTTGGATCGCTTGGAGGATGTGCTGGCTGATCAGCCCTCCGGGCGAGGCGCAGAGCTCTTCATCGGTGATGACCTGGAACAGCTGCTCGATTCGG
>Ga0208130_1001293_pt1 | contig 12195 bp, 7 predicted proteins | sample ETNtaG_31_FD_185771 | JGI IMG/M metagenome (GOLD analysis project Ga0208130, IMG submission 185771) | Marine microbial and viral communities from oxygen minimum zone, Eastern Pacific Ocean - ETNP201310SV78 (SPAdes) (version 2) | ecosystem: Environmental > Aquatic > Marine > Oceanic ...
GCGATGGTCGACGTCGTCCGAACAGTCGGACGCGAGCGCGACGCACGTCAAACACTCTTCCGCGTTCCCCTCCCCTCCCTCGTCCACGCTCACCGAATCGAACAACCGCACGTCCTCCCCGCTCGCTCGCACGAGCGCTCGCACGAGCGCCACGACGTCGCGCGCGTCCGTCTCCCACCGCGCGGCGGCCCACGCGCCTCCGCCCGCGGCGCCGCGTCTCGACCCCGCGCGACACGCCGCGCACGCCGCGCACGCCCTCGCGAGCGAGCTCACCGCCTCAAACGCCCCAGACGCTCTCGCGCGATCTCTCGTCGATCGTCTCTCGCCAGTCGCGCGCGCGATCTCGAACGCCGCCCTCGCGCACGCCGTCGCCTCGGCGCATTCGCGCGCCGACGTCGCCTCGAACATCGCCTTCTCCGCCGCTCGACACGTCGCCAGCGTCGCCTCGACGAGATCAACGCGACGCGCGTCGACGTCCATCGCCACCTCTCCGTTCACGTTCCGCGCGTCGACGCCATCGCGCGTCGACACCGCGCGAACGACCTCTCGCACGGTCGTGGCCGATGATGGTTTCGCGCGCTTGACGCACGCCGACGACATCGCGCGCGCGCGTCGACCACCGCGAGCGACGATGGGAAAATTCACGCGCTCGATGACGGCGCGCGCGACGCCGCGCGCCCTCGCGAGGCGTCGTGTGGAGAATCAATCAGATTTCCGTTCGATCTCTCGACGACGGTGAATTGATTTTCGCACACGCATTCGACGTCACACCGAGCGTCGCGAGTCGCGGGAGCGCCGTCGCGCGTCGCCGGAGGATCGAGAGGAAATTGATCGGTATGGTGGACGTCGTGAACGGGGTCGCGTCGACGGGCGAGGCGACGACGGGACGAGAGGGGGATGGTGAATCATCAACAGTCACCACCGGCGCGCCCGTCCAGGCGAAGAAACCGACGACGCCGAACGCCCGTGGAACGCAGGATCGCGCGGCGACGCACAATCGTCGCGTCGCGCAGGTACGAGCGAGAGGCGCGGCGATGGCGGAGGAGGAGCGTCGGAGGAGACAGGCAAAGGTGAAGGCGAAGAATGATAAAATCCAAGAGATCGCGGAGAAACGGGAACGCGAGGGCGCGTACGCGAGCGCGAGCGGCGGGGTTGTGGATCCGGAGAAATCGCCGATTAAGAAGGTGTTTGAACAGAGGCGATTGTTCGCTGGGCGCGTGGAGGCGAAGGGGGAGGCGCACGCGCCGGCGGCAAAGCGACCGCTGTGGGTGGCGCCGACGGCGAAGACGCCGAGCGAGGGCTCGAGCTCGGAAGAGGATGAGTTTCACAGCGCGGGGGAAACGTCGGATCGGGATGAGGGGGGTCAGAGCTCGAGTGATGAGGAGAGCGAAGACAGACGCGCGGTGATTCGTGATGTCGTCGCCGGCGTCGTGACGCGCGTCGTCGCGAGCGCGGTGGAGGCGGAGAAGAAGGCGAAGATGGAGGCGGAGAAGAAGGCGAAGATGGAGGCGGAGAAGGTGAAGATTGAAACGCCTCCGGACGCCGAGACGGCGGCGGCGATTCGAGAGTGCGTCGAACGCGCCGTCGCAGGAGTCATCGCGGCGGGCGAGGCGTTGCAAGCCATCTCCACGCCGCCGCCGGCCAAGCGCAAGGTCGATCCTTTCGCCACCGCTACCACCTCGACTAGAGGTTCCGGCGCCTCATCGACGAGAACACCCAAGCAGACCGTCGCCGGCGCGAAACTCACCGAACGTCTCAGCGAAGCGCGCGCCGCTGCCGCCGAGGTGCACGCCGAAGTCGCCAAGAGTCCGCTTCGAGCGCCCTTCAAGGAACGCATGTCCGCCGGCATCAAGGAGCCTCTCGCACACAGACTCAAGAACGTCACTATCAAATTCTTCAAGCGCGTTCGACACAAAATCCGTCGTCGCGCCGAACGCATCGTCGAGAAGAATCCGACCGCCGTCGCCAGCGGCGTGCTCGGCGGCGCCATCCTCGTGCTCGTCGCGCGCGGCAGCCGGGATCCTCCGAAACCTCGGAAAAATTGATGCGCTCTCGCTCACTCGCTCGCTCGCGGTTTAATTCATACAAATGCGCGCGTTCGCACGAGTCCCCGCGCGCGCCGCGCGTCGTCTTCGTCGAGAGCGCGTCGAATTCCCCCACTGCGTAATTCTGTGTCGCCGTGACCGCACACGCGCGCGCGCGCGACGACGGTGATCCGCGCGACCGCCCGGCGCATCGACGATGATGCACGCGCGCGCACCGTTCGCTCGTCCCGCGTCCGCATCCGCGGCCGCGGTCGCGGCGACGTCGATTCGGCGCAACAGTTGGCCCGGCGGCACCGCCGACGCGTCGAGCGCGAGGCGAGCGTCGAGGACGACGCGCGACGATGCGCGTGCGGTGATTCGCGCGAGGACGGTCGGTGAACGCGCGAGCGAGCGAAGGACGGTGGTGACGCGCGCGACGGCGTCCACAATCTCGGACGAAGTCGCCAGGCAGAGCGCGAAATATCTACCGCAGATTTTGCAGAGCGCGACGGGATTGACGGTGGGGGAGGTGCTCGCGTACGCGACGATGTTTTCATTTTCGCTCATGTTTGCGGTGGGGGCGCTGCGTCCGGCGTTGGTGGTGATGCACGAGTGTTTTATGAACGCGAGACGCACGGCGGAGGAGAAACGAAGGGCGTTCGAGGATAGTTTTTTCGGATTTCTGTACAAGCTCGGTCGGGGCGCGCTGTTTAACGTCGGGCTGGCGTTCGTGTATACAATCATCGTTCCGATCGCGAGTCCGGACGCGCATCAGTTGTTGCCTCCCGATCGCGTGGTGCGCATGTTGAAAATTTTTTATTACGGCTCGGTGGTGACGAGCGTACGGAAAACATATCTCGCCACCGCTGCCGGCGCTCTCAGAAGGAGAATGTACGGATCGAGAGAACCTCGTGATTTAATACCGGGACACGTGTACGATAGGGAGAGCGCAGCGCTCATCTGGGGGATTACGAGTTTGGCAGCGCTCGATTCACTCGGCGTTCCGCTTCGCACCGTGCTTCAAATAATCGGCGCGAGCGGTGTGGTTCTCGGTATCTTGGCCTCCGTTGTTCTTCGTGACACGATCGCAAACTATTTCGGAGGTTTGATAGTGATCGCTGCGGGTTGGTTCATTCCGAAAGAAGTCGTGAGAGTGCTGATCGGCGGTCGACGCGAAATTTCGGGACGCGTCGAATCTATCGGCTATTTGTACACCAAACTCATTAATAGAGCGGGAAAGATTGCGTACATCCCGAACTCGGCAATGGTGGCGTACAAGGTTGAGAATTTATCCAGGGCGCCATACCGTGAGTTCCGCGAGCAATTCGCCATTTCGTTTGACGATTTGCCGAAGGTACCGCACTTACAAACGCAAGTGGAGAGCTTCTTGCGTTCCACCGTCGGCGCCGACGTCGTCCGCGGTGTCTCGCTCGCGCCCAGATGCACGCTCACGGGCATGAACTCATTCGCGGGCGGCGCCGTGCTTGAAATCGTCTGTTACAACGATTACGCGGCCTTTCGAAACGCCGGCTTTACGACGATGCGCTTGCGGCACCACATCTTCCTCGGTCTCTCCCGAATATTCGAGAGCACCGGCGTAAAATTCGCCATCGCCGGATCCATTCCTTCCGGTGAGTACCTCTCCGAGCTCCTCGACACGTCCAAACCTCTCGGGGGCTGGGAAGCGTCGAGCGCGAAAGCCGGCAAAGAGGTCGCCGGCGGCACGAGCTCCGTCGATCCCCTCGACGATCGCTCCGCCTCGGGCGATCTCAGCTCCACCCCGTGGCTCTGAGTCCACAGTCTTCGCCGCCTCGACTGCGTTTTAGCCTCTTCCGCACCTTCCGCACGCTCATCCTCGAGCGCGCGGTCCGCTCGTATGTAACTTTCAGTAATTCAGTACCGCGCGTGGGGTGTTACACCGCGCATCACACTCGCGCGCGCGTCGCGTGCGTCTCGCGTCGTCGTCGATCGCCATGAACGACGATAGTCGCGAGTGGGCGACGCAGGGCCGTCGGTCGTGGTGGTCCAAGCACCGCTCGCGCGTCGTCGTCGCCGCGCTGGCGTTGGCGCTCGCGCTCGGCGCGTGGTTCGCGTATGAAAATCTTGACGGGTTCAAAGCGCTCGGTCGTCGCGATGCGCTCGGACCGTCGAGCGAGTCGTGGTTTTCGAGTTTTCCCGAGGAGCACGGACTCGTCGGCGCGGATCTCATCGACGGCGCGACGCGGATTCGAAAGGAGCTCCCGTCTCGGGATTGCTTCCTCGTCGTCAAGGACGGCGTGATCGTGCACGAGGAGTATTACAACGGCGCGAATCTGAACAGCGCGTTCGACGTGGGCGGGGTCGGTAAAGTGGCCACCGTACTCGCGATCGGCGTGGCGATCACGCGGCAAGACTTGACCCTGGACTCGAACGTGAAGCAGTTGTTGGACGCGGCGAGCGAACACGGCGGCGACACGCCGAGCTTTTGGAACTCCAACTATTGGGAACAGCTCTCCGTGCGAGATTTGCTCGCACAGGTGAGTTCGGATGGTTCGTACGAGCCTGGAGCGGTGTTTGATGACGGTGATCTGTACAGTAATCCGGATCGAACGCCGTTGAAGTTTTTGAATGGGGTGCTGCGCGGGGCGACGAACCAGCAACCCGCCGCGTTCGTGAAGAAATTTTTGGCTGAACCGCTCGGTTTATCCGATTTTTTCGATCACGAGGGGCATGAAAACGGCGAGATTTCGTTCACCGGCGGCCAGCTCGCGAGTTGCCGCGACGTCGCGCGCTTCGGCCAGCTCATCGTCAACAGAGGTAAATGGAAAATGCCGGATGGACGCGTTCGCCAGCTCGTCAGCTCGAGCTTTATCGACGAAATCGCCACTCCAGCATTTCCTGCGGCGAACAGGTTCTACGGTCTGGGTGGATACGTGTACAACTCGAGGGTTTCCAACGAAGAAGTCGAGCCCAACGCGGCGAACGCGGCCGCATCGAGTCTTGGTTCGGAGTGCCGAGACGTCGAAGGCCCCGTGCTGGCGGGAGACGAACCGGAGTTCGATGTTTTATTTAACACAGGCGCGCTCGGATCGCTGATGGTCACGGTTCCATCTCGACACACGATCATCGTGAGTCTCGGTACGACGTGGGCGTCTTCTTCCAAGTGTCCGGCGGCGAGCAACGTTGTCCAGCAGGCGAGTCTCGCTGAATCCGAGCGAACACCGTTATCGCGCGACAACCTCTTCACTGCGCGGCGTGTGTGGAAGCGTTTGAAGTCGATCGTCTCCACGGAACACGAACGCAAAACGCTGATGAAGCGAAGCGGTCTCGCCAGTCGCCGGGGCAGGGGCGCGACCTATGGTAATTTGTGGCAAAGCATGCATCACAAACTCGAGCCCGCGAGCAACGTTTTGGCTTCCCACCTCGGTCAACAGGATGGAAACACGTACAACGATCAAATGGAAAATCTGGTCAACTCGGTGCCACAGAATCAGATAGACGCTTCAAAGGCGTCCTCGGATGCCTTGCAACCCGATGCGACGTGGACAGAGGACAACACGCAGCGGTTCAGCGGTACGTGCACGTGTTCGTGCGCTCCGAATTTAGACATCGGGCAGTGTTTTAATGTTCGCGACTCGCGATCGCAGAACTGCGACGATCTCAACCTTCGATCGCACGGGGCTCGGTTCTGTCCGGAGATTGGTATAGTAAACACGTGTGGTGATGCAAACACTGTTCAGGCGGACGAGTATGGGACTTCACGCAAATACACGTCGGAGAATATCTCTGCCATGATTCAAGGACACTCGGGTGTTCTTAACATCATCAACAAACAGATTAATCCGACAATTCAAGATCCGGCGGACGTGAAACGCAGCGTGTTTACGTGCCACGTGGACCAAGGATGTGGAGAGGATCGTCCTGGGAACTATTGGAATCACAAAGAAGGGAAATACGGCAACGATCTCTACGCGTTGAAATGTGAACCGACTGGATTTTCGCAGTGCGTTTTTCAAGCTGATGCGAAGTGCGCATTTGAAAACGTGAAAACGCCTTTGACAAACGTATCTGTGGTGCAGGGCGAGACCGAAGCCCTCGTAGAAATGCCGACAAGCGGGTGGATTTTGAAGACTGAGGAGACTTCCGACACGTCCGCCGTGGGCGTCGATCCGTCCTACGTTCGACTGAACGTTCCCGGACATCGACAGGAGAAAGTTCAATTACTCGCGGATTCAGAGCAAGCGTATTTTGTGTTTGATGTGGTTTTCGGATTCGCGGTGGTCGTGTTCGGAGTATTAGTTGTGGCGATTGCGAAAGGAAAGTTCTTCTCCTCACGAGACGGCGCGGAGGAGCCGCTGTTGGTGAGCGAAGAGCAGAAGTATGACGCGGAAAACGTATGAATTAATGTACGTACTTTGTAATTCAACTCAACTTGGTAGGTCTATACAAACTCGTCAAAATCTCCGTACGCGATGCCTCTTCGAGCCATGGCGTCTCGCTGCCACTTGGCCGCAGACGTGTTGTTGGGAGAGTCTGACATCGACGAACTACTCGGCACCAACGGTATTCTCTCCGTTTGGCTCGCCGCTCGGTCGCGGCGTTTCGCTGGCATGAAGTTGATCGCGATCGCCGCGGCAATCGCCACGACTGAAATCGTACTCCAGAAGTACGTGACGTGCGCGGGATTGGACGTCACCCTCGATACGGCTCCCAAATGCGCCGCCGCCTCTCCTCTCTTTTGAATCTTCTCGAGCATCTTCGCCGCCGCCGAAAGATGAAGTTTGTCTTCGCCCTTCTTTGATGACTTTTTATGCTTGGTACTCTTCAAATCTTCTTCGTCCTCGTCGTCGTCCTCTTCTTTGAGCGCTTTCTTCCCGTGCTTCGACTTGTGATCCTCATCGTCGTCCTCTTCTTTGCGCGCCTTCTTCCCGTGCTTCGACTTCCGATCCTCGTCGTCGTCGGCGTTTCGGGATGACTTCTTGTGCGTGGATTTGACATCGTCGGCGGCGTCATCGTCCGAGCTCTTACGCTTCGAATTGCGGTCATCTTTACGTTCAGCCTTGTCGTCGCGCTTGGACAACTTGGCATGATCGTCGTCTTTGGAATCCTTACCAGAGCGCCGCGATGATTTCGATTGCTTCGACTTTTCTTTCTCAGCCTCCTCAGCCTCATCCTCCTCAGCCTTGCGCTCGGTGCGCTTGAGAACCTTTTCGACCTCATCCTGCACCGTCTTAGTCTTGGTCTTACCGATTTTGCTCTCCTCTTCCGCGAGCTTGTCTAGGCTGTGCTCGTCGGCGACTTCCTTCGACGCGACGTCCCGCGTCTCGCGAACCGATTTGATGGCTTGCAACAGACGCGCCTCAACGTTCGACGCCTCTGGGTCTGCCGCGAGCGTCTCCGTCAGCACGGACTTATCTCGACCGTTGCTATCCGTGATCCAGCCAGGAAGACCTTCCTTCGAACCTATGTCGGGCGCCTTGCGCCAAAGCATGCTCGACTCGGAGAGAATGTCTGAACTTCGCGCCGTGTTCGGCAACCACCCCGACGCGGTGAGACTCGCCGCCAACGCCGCTTCATCATCGGTGTCGTGTTGACCGAGTTTGCTCGTCGATCCATCGACGAGAACAGAGATGAGATGCTCGATATCGGGTTGATTTTCGCCCGTGCGAACGCGCGCGGTTTCGCCGGTTCCACACGTGGAGGCGTCGATGAGCCCGGCGCGCGTCTCTTCGCCCTTCGCGTCGTCATCGTCCTCGTCGCTGGCAGACTTCTTCGATTGTTTGTCCTCGGTCCTTTTCGATCTCTTACCCTCCATCTTCTTCGAGTCTTTGTCTTCGGACTTCTTCGAATGTTCGCGCTTCTTGGACGTCTTTTCATCCTTCGCGCGCTCTTCGTCTTCGTCTTCGTCCTCCTCCTCCTTGTGATGGTGGTGAGACTTACCCAAGGCGGCTTCCTTGACGTGAGCGTCGGCAGGGATCCACGGAAACGCGCTCGCCCGAATACGACCACCCTTGATGCCTCCGAGAACCGCGGGCTGCGTCCACGTGAGAGTGTTGAGATCCAGTCGGTGCGCGTCGCTGAGGTAGGTGCGCGTGCGGTAATCCTCGCCGCCGATGATGTACATGGCCCCATCCATGAAGAGAGCGTTGTGGAAGCGACGTTGACTCGGTGGTTTTCCCTTTGTCTCCACGCGATGCCACACGATCGATTTAGGATTGCTGACGTCGGCATAGTACGTCGCGGTGGACGCGTACGTCGAGCTACCACCCGTGTGATCCCAGACGGAGCCGCCCCAAATCCACATGCGTTGCTTGTCGTCCAAAATCGCAGAGTGCTTGTTACGACGCACGGGAAGACTACCGCTGACCATGGGGTAGCTGAACTTCATCGTATCCAAGTCGAGCGACAAAATCTCACCGACGTTGAAACCCAGACGTCCCTCCACGACGAAGCCGCCGTAGATGATCATTCTGTTATCCTTGGTCACGACCGCCGTCGCACCCGAGCGCCCGAGCGGAAACGGCTTGCCGTTCTCGTGCGCGTGTTTAACTATCATCGGCATCTCAAACGGCCCCTGAGGGACCATGTCGTCGCGTTTATCCGGGAGTTCGAATTCAATTTTGCGCCACTGCTTGTCGTCGAGACCGAGCGCGTAGAGCGTATCCAAGCGCTGGTCATCCTCGTCTCGGCCGCCGAAGACGATCAAGGCGTGTTGTTTCGTGCCTTTACCGAGCTTGGAGTCCTCACCATCCTCGGACGATTCGTTCGATCCCGTCGACGCGACGCCGTTGTCGCCTTCGTCGTCTTCGTCGTTGACGTCGAGCGCCGGCAATTCTCGCCTCTCCAAATGTTTTCCCAACATCGCCATGTCGGTCGAGTGCGACAAATGAATCGGTTTCGCCGTGATGACGGCGACTTCTTCATCCCGCTTGCTCGGGCGATCGCCCTGCAGTCTCGGACAGTCGCCGTTCGTCTTACCGAGCGCGGCTTTCCCATCTTTTGACCCTCCGGAAGTGAGACACTCGAACGCGCCGGCGGCGGTGTCTAACGCGTGTGTCGACGACACGTCTTCAAATTCGCTCCCCGAATCCCACACCTTGTATCCACCGTGAAAGATGACCTTTTTCGCCGTTTCAAAAAGACCCACACCCGCGCTCGCGATGGCCGGCGCCGCGCTCTTCTTCTCTTCTCCTCGGTGGCACCACACGAGGTAGTCCCCGCTCGAGCTCCCCGTCAACACGTCCAACGCGTTCGTCGTCTCGCCCGTCTCGTCCAACCCACCGTACAACCCCATCATCGGGCCCGCAATGAGCTCTTCCGCGCGTTCATCCGTCAACTTGACGCGCGCGCCTCGACGAATCGCCGCTGCGGTTTCGCTCTCGCGCGCGTTGGCGTCCAACTCCTCCACCGCCGCGCGATTCCCGCCGCCCGTCGATCCCGACGACGTCTCGTTCCCACCGCGCGTCGACGTCTCACCCCCGGTCGCACGCAAGGCCGTCTGCACGGCCCCTCCCGCGCTCGCCTCGCGCGCGATCGACGCGCCGAGCGTCGCCAGTAACATCCCGGTTCCCGCGGTCATCATCTTCGTCCGCGAACGCGCGCGCCGCGCTCGATCGCGCGCGTCCTCGCGCGCGGATGCGGACGCGCCCGCATCGCACCGCGCGACGCGCGAAGTCGCGGACATCGCGACGCCGACGTCGCTCGACGACGTGTGATGTCGCGAACCGATAACGAGAGGGTGTTGCGGATCGAGTCGTCGGCGCAAAAGGACGAAATGGAAAAGATCGAGCTCAAATCACTTGAGTATGTATCACTGCGATTAAGATAGGTTTCGAAGACGCAGACTATGAGAAACGCCCGTCACGTCGCGCCCGCGAGGGCCTCGCGCGCCCGGCGATCCCCTCACAGAGTGACGACGATGCTTCGACGATTGGCGCGCGTCGCGAGCGCGCGAGCGACGCTCGAGGTGCGTGAAAATAACCGCCCGCCCGCGAGCGACCCGTGCGCGCGAGAGGGACGACGTCGACGCGTCGAGGACGGTGTGAAGGGCGACGCCGCGCGAGACGATCGCGAGACGAGCGACTGACGATGGAACGACGACGCAGAGAACGTACGCGACGGCCAAGGGCGCGGCGGCGACGGCGGATGTGAAGGTGCGTAATGCTTTGCGCGCGATGATGGCGAGAGACGACGCGGTGACGGCGCGTCGCGCGCGAGAGGGTGACTCGGGGCGATGAAGGCGAGGTTTCGAACGATGGCGAGTGGGAAGACTGACCGGAGAACGAAACGTATCGTGCGTGTGAATGCAGGCGCCTTTGCAACAATACGGCACGAGTGGACGATACGCGACGGCTCTGTACGTCGCGGCGACCAAGGCTGGGAACTTGAGCGCGGTCGAGGGAGAAGTAGCGCAGGTGCGTGGACGCGCGCGAAGACTATGCGACTCGAGAGATGTCGGCGACGCGCGCGACAAACGATTCGTGGGACGAGAGACTGACCTTTGGCTCGCGCGCGCTATTACATCGCAACAGCTCTCCGCGTTAGTCGAGAAGGATCTCAAGTTTAAGCAGTTCTTGATGGATCCGTCCATGGCCAAGAGTAAGAAGTTGGCGGGGGTGAAGGAGTTTTGCCAAGGCGCGAAGTTCACGCCCATCACCAGCAACTTTGTCGAGGCCATGGCTGAGAATGGTCGGTTGCGTGAGTTGCCAAAGATTGTTCTCCGCTTCGAGGAGCAGTGCATGGCGTCTAGAAACGAAGTGAAGTGCGTCATCACCACTGCGCACGCTTTGACGCCGGAACAGCTCTCCAACGTGCAAGACTCCATCAAGGGTCACGCGCCGCAAGGCTCCACGCTCAAGATTGAGACCGTGGTCGACCCGCGTTTGATCGGTGGTTTGACGGCTAGCATCGGTGAGAAGTACTTTGATTTGTCCCTCATGAGCCAAATCAAAAAGTACGAAGCCGTGCTCACGGCGCCGCTCTGAGGAGACGACACTCTCGCCGCGCGCTGACGAGACTGTGTACACTGTGAACGCTCGGGGAGGACCATCGTCGCGATGGTTCAGGGCTGGGCAATTATGTAGCTTTTCTTTTGAAGACTTTCAATACTATAACCTAGGCAAACATTCCACTATTCGATAGTACTACAAGCGTAAGCGTGCATTCCGTGTCCACTAAGTTTGACTCGGAATAGACGTCGCGCGTCGACGTTTGGTCTCAGCAACATCCACCGTTCGCGCGATCGGCGTATGCCCCGAGTTTGACGCCATCGGTATCGCCCTCGACGTCCATCAACAACCCAGAGGTTTCCAAGATGGCTTTCACCAGCTCGTCGAACGCCTCCGCCACGCGCACCTTGGTCTTCGCGCTGCACTCGAGAAACAAGCACCCGTGCTCCTTGGCGAACGCCACTCCGTCCTCTCGCGCGATCGCGCGATCACCTTCCCTATCGATCTTATTCCCGATGACGATTTTCACCGAGTTCGCGATCGTACCGTACATGTCCACCTCCTTTTGCCACACGTCACGCAAGTTCCTAAAGCTCTCCTCGCTCGTAATGTCGTACGCAAACACCACCCCGTGCGCGCCTCTGTAGTACGAGCTCGTCAGCGTGCGAAAACGCTCCTGTCCCGCGGTGTCCCACACCGTGAGTTTCAACCGTTTCCCGTCGATATCGACGTATTTGAGCTTAAAGTCCACGCCCACGGTGGGACTCACCTCCTCGAACGTGTCGTGCACGAATCGCTGCACGAGGGACGATTTCCCCACGCCGCTGTCGCCGACGAGCAAAATCTTCACGAGATGATCGTACCGCCCGTCGTCCGCGCTCGCCATGACGCGCGGCGTCGTCTTGAGTCGCCGCGCGCGAGAGAATGACGAACGTCCACGTGAAAATCACAATTCGACCAATCACGACCCACCATGGACCCACTCCATCCCCTGGCATCCCTCGACCTCGGGCGCGCCTTGATCCGCACTCGCGTCCGCGCGCTCGCCTCGGACATGCCGTATTCGAATCAAAGTTTCTTCACCGCGCTCGTCCGCGAGGTTCCGCGCGCGTGGCCCTTCTTCTCCGGCATCGCCGTCGTCGGATGTGCGGTCGTGTACGCGACGGCTGGGATCACCGAGGCTGATAAGAAGGCGTCCAAGTTTTTACACCCAGGTGGACACTGACCGACGCGTTCGCGCGAGT
>Ga0208130_1001294_pt1 | contig 12183 bp, 5 predicted proteins | sample ETNtaG_31_FD_185771 | JGI IMG/M metagenome (GOLD analysis project Ga0208130, IMG submission 185771) | Marine microbial and viral communities from oxygen minimum zone, Eastern Pacific Ocean - ETNP201310SV78 (SPAdes) (version 2) | ecosystem: Environmental > Aquatic > Marine > Oceanic ...
TGGCGTTCTTTGAACAAATTGGGGTCGGAATGGCCGCTGAAGAATTCAACGATGTCCCAGAGTTCTTCATCGGCGGGTTGATTTCGTATCGCGAGGATTTCTTGGAAATGTTCGTACGACGCCCAGACTTGATGGCCACGAAGATTGATGCCCTGGTGAAGTCGATGAGCGCTGGCCATGCTCTTGAGGTCGACCCGGTAGAGCTCACTGCGACCACGTAGGGCAAAGTCATCCCGTATTTCATCCACTTTCTTCAGGGCCATGATCTCGTTTTCGTGCCGGGTTGATTGGTGGAGATGATGCTTGTGAAACAAAGCGCGTTCTGCTATTTCCCGAGGTTGTGGGTCGACCACTGCTCCTCGAATCATTCGTTCGCCCGTGAGTTTGAATCCAATGCTTTCCAGTGCTTCCCGAGTGGTGTCATCGAGGGATGTAATCGGTTCGCTGTTGAAATTTGAGAGAACAGAAACATCCACGAGTTGGGCGGCGTGGTTCTCAAGCAACACTTCGAAGGCCTCACAGAATTCGTCCAAATAGGCCGTAGGAACATGAAGATCCTTAATTTCAAGATAGTCGTTGACTTTGAACATCAACACTTTGCCGATGGGGTCAACGCCCTTGAAGATGGGAAGATACCAACCTCGGTCAAGAACGCTGCGTACTTCCCAGATGAAACGAGAGACATAGGGGTCGGATTGGGTGAGAATACGAACCGTTCTGTCCTCTCGCCTCGGCCTCATCAATTCGTCAACCTCATCGGGTGCGCAGAAGAAGGCCTCAGGTTCAGGAACCAAAGCCATCACTTTGGCGATGCGTCCCGATGATTCGAGATTCATCAACGCTACCGTCAACTCCTCAAAGCTACGTGAGACGTAGAAACGTAGTGTACTGGCTTTCACCGGACCCATGCGACGGATGACTTCTTCCAGCGCATCCTCAAAGGAAAGTGTGGGATAGACATCGTGGACCCGGTGGAACAAGGACAGGCGACGACGACGCCCTGGGACTTCTTCGAATTGTTTCACCACAAGCATTTGACGCTCGAGGTTGTTGAGAGCGTTCTTCAAATCCCGTTGGAGGGATTTGTGTTCATCGCCTTTTGGATAACCTTGCATGATCTCCTGTCGAGTGACGTTCTCGCCCGGTGGGATTTTACTCAAAATCTCCTCTTCCATCGGACCCATCCACGGTTCAGGCTTCAAACCAAGCAACATCGAGATGTTTCGTTTGGTGGTGTAACCAATTCGATTGTGGAGCAGCCGCCCCATGATGACGTCCGAGTCCAACTGAACATCGGTCCAGTCGTTGAAAGCAAACTCGCCAACACGATAGAGCAATTCCTGCTGTTTTTGGAACAGTACGTGTTCGTTAAAGGCGGTGAAACTGTCTTCGTATTGGTGGAATGATTTATCCAAAACCATGTTCTGAATCCATCGGTATTCAACCACTTCCTCCTCGCCACCGGTGAGTCGATGTTCGTCGATTTTGAGGATGTACTCGGCATCGTTGGTTTGGATGAAGAAGCCGACAGAAATCACGTTCCGACCTTCCAATTCGTGAAGGTTGCGTTCAATCAGGGTTTGAGGGAAGGGGAGACGCTCAACCATTTCCTCTGATGTTTTTGGGCCCTCTGAGCCCAGCATTTCAATGATCTTGACCCGCAGGGCTTCTTGGGGGTCACCGAGGACCCTCTCTTCCCACTGCGTGGGTTTCGTACCGTCAAAGGCCGTGGCTATTTTGTAAGTCAAACCTTTGGTGTGGAGTTCGAGTAAATTCTCAACGTCCTTCCCGCCTGCCACAGCAAGACAACCGAGCGTCCCGTGAATTTCGGCCATGTAGGGAGCGAACCATTTCCCATCGAGTTCGTCTTGTCCAGTACCGTCAAGTTTTGTGATTTGTCCGGATTGACAAAGTTCTTCCACCCAACCTCGAATGGTATCAAGCGGAATATTGGCGAGTTTTTCTTTGTAAAGCGGATTGTTGAATTCACGGTCCAAACCGCCACCGTGGCTCATCAAACGGAACAGTTGCTTCGCATTGTTCGGGACGGGTGCTTTATCGGCGTAGTAAGTGCTGAGTTGCTCACTCGACAATTCGGTGGCCAGTGACCTTGTGCCGAGGAGACGTTGCAAGATACTGGGGTCAATGTCTTTGACGAGGAACGCACGCGTTTTCATCGACATCAAATCTTCAAACGCCGACATGAACAGTGACATGCCCAACCTCGATGGGACGACCACTTTCGTGTGGACGATTCGTGCATCACCGGAGACACACGCTTTGAGGAAGGACTCGAGACCGATGAGGTCAATATCGCCAAACATGATCTCGTTCTTCGCTTCCCGCATCAACAAACTGCCGTCCATGGTTCGGTGTTTCTGTAAGAGTGCTTCTGCTCGTTGTTGGAATTGTTGTGGACTGATTTCTTCCGCACCCATTCGCTTTGGAATGATGAGCGAGCGGCCGGAAACTTCCCTGAAGCGCTTGGCGAAAATTTGGGTGTTGATGATGTAGCGCTCAATGACATCCAAGTGATTGTTCTCTCTGAAAGCCCGGTACATTTCACCTGGATCAACCTCCTGAGAAGTTTTCAGAAGCAAGCCGTTTTCGTCAAAGGACATCTCGATGACAGCAATGTTCCTGGCCTCAGCAAGACCGGCCATGAAATAACCCAAGGCGGTGTTGAATCCACGACCTCTGCAAGTGGTGATCATGTAGGTTGGGAAAGCACCGCTGATGACCTGTTCGACCAAGATGCGACGTGAGTCAGGAACCTGAAACGAATCAAGGGAATGTTCCTCCAAGTGTCGAGCGATGGCATTCGCGACTTCGTTGGATAAGCCGTAGACATCCCGCAGGAGCATACGAGGGTCTTGTTCACGTCGCAAAGCAACGATGCAGTGTCCAATCAAATCCAACAGCGCTTGCGAAAGTTCACGACTTCGGCTTCGTGCTTCGCCAGACCACGATGGAATGGTCGGGCGGTGTCCAGTGACGCTCGTGACATTGACGCGAGTTCCCTGAATGTTCGTCACCCTGTAGGTCGAACCGCCCAGCAGAATGACATCGCCTGTGCGGAGGTTGGATACAAAGGAACCAGAGAGTTTTCCGAGAATTGAACCCTCTGCGTTGAACACCAAATAGGAGTTGTCGGGAGCGATGGTCCCGATGTTCGTGTAGTAAATCATTCGAGAATAACCGCGCTTGCCGAAGATGTTTTCTTCCCAATCAATCCAAATTCGGCGTTCATCCTCAAGCATGTCAAGAACTTCGATGAAATCATCGTACTCGAAATTACGATACGACCATGAATTAACAATGATTTCGTAGGCCTCATCAATGTCCAATTCATTGATGATCACCAACCCAATGATGAATTGAGCGACCACGTCCAAACAATTCTGTGGGAAGTCAAGACGGTCCATGTCTCCGGTTTGTATGGCGGCTTGTAACGCTGCAAGTTCAATGAGGTCGTCGACACCAGATGGCAAAAACCGAGCCCTTGGAATTCCACCAACGTGGTGGCCTGCTCGCCCTATACGCTGCAAAGCCGTGGCGATATCGCCCGGACTTCCTACCTGAAGGACCAAATCTACCGACCCAATATCAATACCCATTTCCAGTGAAGATGAGGTTACGACCGCACGCAAGTGGCCGTATTTGAGTTTCTTTTCAACGTCCAATCGGATGTTCTTGTCCATCGAACCGTGATGGCCAGCGACCAAATCGCCGAGAAACGGCCTCAATTTTTGGACGATGGTTTCCGTCATTTTTCGTGTGTTTGCAAAAACCAGCGTCGTGGTGTGGGCACTGATGAGGTCGGCGATGGCTTCGATGTTGTACTCAAGGAGTTTCGCCATGGAGAGGTCGCTGAATTTGGGATGGGTGATGAGAATGTCCAAATCCAATTCACGAGAACCGGAAATCTTGGCAATGGAAACCGAAGTGGGCTGACCTCGTGCCTCGCGGTCGTCGCTGCTGACGAGGTATTCGGCCACGGTCTCCAATGGTTCCATGGTGGCCGAAATCCCGATACGTTGAACGGGATTCTTGAGCAGGGAATCAAGAAGCGAGAGCGTTAGAGAAAGATGAACACCACGTTTGGTCGAAACCATGGAGTGCAACTCATCGATGATCATGTATTCGACTTCACTGACGATGGGTTGGAAGCGTGGTGAAGTAATGGCAATGGCCAAGCTTTCCGGAGTGGTGATCAAAATGTGGGGTGGCTTACGCAGCATTTTCTGTCGGTCAGATTGCGAGGTATCACCGGTACGCAGGCCAACTCGAATCTCTTGAGCTCGGTCCGGAAGGTAGTTTTCGGTAATTTCATTCAATGGACCGATGAGGTTTCGTTGGATATCGTTGGCCAGGGCCTTGATCGGTGAAATATAGATGGCGTGAACTTTCTTCTCAAGTTTGTTTTCCAAAGCGAGGCGAACCAACTGGTCGATGACCGTCAAGAAAGCCGTCAAGGTCTTACCGGAACCTGTTGGTGAGCAAAGCAAGAGATGTTGTTTGCCCATGATGGCTGGAATCGCCAATTTTTGGGGGCGAGTGAAGTCAGGAAACTTGTCCCTGAACCACTGACGAACAGGCGGACACAGCCGTTCATACAACGCCTCGGATTCCAATGGGGAATCCAAGTACACAATCTCTGCCATTTGTTTTTTCCACCCTATTGTGTTGGAGCGTACTGAGTATATAAAAAAACATTCCGCTGGTTTGAAGAAACATCAAGGCCAGCGCGTCGAGCGTTTCTTCCAACGAACGACGGTTTCTGTTTCCGGTCCTTCCGAATGAAAAACCAACGGAGAAATCGCTGCATTGGGTGGCACTCCGACCTCATGCAGAGCATCGGTTGGGCAGGAACCAATACACGAAAGGCACCCGACACACCGTTGTTCAAGAACCACGACTGGGCGTTTGGCATGTTTTCGACCTGGAGGGTTGAGTTGGAGAGGGAGAAGGGCCTCAAAGGGACAGTGCATGATGCACAGGTCACAGCCCGTGCAGTCATCTTCCACAATCGCCACCATGGCTTGACCCATGACACCGGGTCTTTGTGGGTGGCTATAATGCTGTGTCTCAAGAAATTGAGGCCCAGCCCGAACGGGGCGGTGAAGTTCATAGGTTCGCCTCATCAGCCAAGGTACGGAGGCGACATGAATGGCTGAGCAAGAACGACTTGGACGGTTGAGTGAAATGCTCAAGCGACGAGGCTTTCTCCTTCCAGCGTTTGAGATTCATGGTGGCGCCAAGGGATTGTACGACTTTGGACCCGTTGGGGGTCGCATGCGGTCCCGCATCAACCAGCGATGGTTGGACCACTGGCTCCGTCTCGGCAACGTCGTGGAATTGTCGTGCCCTACGGTGACGCCCTATGCCGTATTGGAGGCGAGTGGCCACGTGGGGGAATTCTCTGATTTCATGACACAGTGCCTCAAATGTGAAGAAGCAAGCCGAGCAGACACGTTACTCGAAGGGCATCACCCCAATCCCGACGCCTTGAAGAAAGACGAATTACAATCGCTGCTGTTCAAGATACGCCCCGCATGTCCAGCTTGTGGAGCACAAGAATGGAGCGACGTCACCGCACAGAACCTCATGTTCAACACCACCATTGGCGCAGGGCCCTCTGGCCGCCAAGGATTCCTTCGACCGGAAACCGCTCAAGGTATGTTCACCTCTTATGGCGCCCTGCTTCGACATTTCCGAGACCGCCTACCCTTCGGTGCCATGCAGGTCGGCAAAGGGTATCGAAACGAGATCGCCCCCCGACAAGGCATGATTCGATTGCGTGAATTCAACATGGCGGAATTGGAATATTTCATTGACCCCGAAGCCCCTTTGGACGATGATTTATCATCGTGGGATGCTCACCCGATGGTGTTGATTGCCGACGGGAAAGAGCCTACGAAAATGACCCTAAGTGATGCATGTAAGCAAGGACTCATTCGTCACACAACCGTGGCGAAATTCATGGGCATCACGTGGGAGTTCCTCACCGACGTGGGCATTGACCCCGAACGCCTCCGATTCCGTCAACATGAGCAGGACGAGATGGCGCATTACGCCATGGATTGCTGGGATGCTGAAATTGAAGGCAGCTACGGTTGGATTGAGTGTGTAGGAATTGCTCACCGTGGATGCTACGACCTTGAAAGCCATGAAAAGGCGACGGGGCGAACGTTGAGAGCCCGACGAGAATTTGACGAACCAAGGATGACTGAAATTGACGGATGGACCATCGATGGAGCAAAGGCAGGTCCTGCGTTCAAGGCCTTGGCGGGGATGGTGAAGACCGCTTTGGAAGGCCTTCCCAAAACCACCTCGTTCCCGCTTGATTTGGAACTACCAAACGGCGAAACGGTCCTCGTAGAGGAAGAACACGTCAAACCCAATCAGAAAACCATCAAAGAAACAGGTGAGTGGTATATTCCTCACGTGATTGAACCGGCCTTTGGTATCGACCGAATCATTTGGCATGTGATTGATCACGCCTACCATGAAACCGAGAAAAAAGGTGAACCGTACTGTCTCATGAAACTCCAACCGAGTGTCGCACCCGTTGACTATGCCGTCTTCCCTCTTTTCGAAAAAGAGGGCATGGATGATTTGGCCTGGGACGTCCACCAGCGTCTGTGCCGTGCACCCGGTGTGGTCTCCATGTACGACGGGACTGGCTCCATTGGACGAAGGTACGCTCGAGCGGACGAAATCGGTGTCCCTTCATGCATCACCGTCGACCATCAATCCGTCAAAGACGGCACGGTAACCGTTCGTGACCGAGACACGGGTGAGCAAATCAGGATGGCGATTTCGGACTTGATTTGAACCGAACAAAGACCTTCAATCCTCACATTCTTTCAAGATACCAAGTGAAGGTTGATGAACCCTCCAAGCCATGTTCCTTCATGGGTCAGGCAAGTGATTGGACCGAGCGGCATCGTCCGCGCTCGGAACAGTTGCTTGAAGGCAACGAAGTCCAACGCCGCAAAATACGAGCATGGCTGGACGAATGGCAGAACGGCTCACCGAAGAAAAAAGCCCTGCTGCTCATTGGGCCACCCGGCGTAGGAAAAACGACGGTTGCTCGAGCAATTGCTGAAGACATGGGATGGAACGTGATTGAACTCAACGCCAGTGATGCACGAAACGCTGCAGCCATTCGAAAGGCGGCCACCAGTGGCGCCACGCATCGTTCGCTTTTCCACGATCCAACCGCACCCCCGTCTCGCACACTCATCCTGCTTGATGAGGTGGACCATCTTTCTGGGGGTCTTCGCCAAATCAGTCAAGACCGAATTGAAAAGGCCATGACCGGTGATGATGACCGCCCCGGTACAGCCCTGAAGGGAGATTCCGGAGGAAAAGCAGAACTTCTACGCCTCCTTGACCAGACCAAGCAACCCGTGATTCTTGCCTGCAATGAAGAGATGGGGCTGTGGGGCCGAAACTCCTCGTGGAGAAACACACGAGATCGCTTCACGAAGCACCTCTTGAAGATCAATTTTGTTCGGGCCAACGACGAGGCTTTGCGTCGAATTGCACGAAGGGTCCTTCGGGAGGAAGGGATTGAATTTGAGGAGGCGGCCATCGATGCCCTCGCCCGAACCAATCACGGCGACTTGAGAGCACTCGTCAGAGATTTGCAGGTTCTTACCACGGGTTTGAACGGTGAAGCGCTTACACCAGCGATGGTGAAAACTCATGCGGAAGCCAGCCAGCGGGACGTTAACGTAGAGATTTTTCCAGGGCTCGACCGCCTCTATAGAGAGCGAAACAGCGAAGTAGCAGCGGCGTTGATTCGAACCATTGACAAGGACCCATCCGAATTTCTCAACTGGGTCCATTGGAACAACGCCTCGCTCTTCACCGATTCTCCGAGCGTTCGTCGGGGCACACGAACACTTCTTCAAGCCGACCGGGCGATGATGGGCCGATTCCTCAACACCGCTCATCGCTCAACATACTGGACCCAACACCTCACGGCTCTGGCGGCATCGACAGCGAATGCCGTACCGTTGGAAGGTCGTATTTTCCCGTCTTACCCAAATTATCTCAGGAGACGTGCTCCGGCTGGAAGAAGCAGCATTGTTGAGAAACTGGCCGAGGTTTGCGGAACCAATCAATCAACCACGCGTGAAGAGTTTCTGCAACCTCTTTTTGCGCTCATTCAGGACGATCAACCGCTTGGAGATTCATCTAATTTTGATATTTCACTTGGCCTTGGCCTTTCGGGCGAGGAGCACTTGTCGCTTGCGGGCTTGGCGAAAACACGCCGCTCATCGAAAGCCCTGCTGAAGGCCTATGACGAGGCCGAGGACGTCCACAAACAGGCGCTCATGACGCGTCTTGAAGAGGAGCGTACCAAAGCGCTCACAGCTGAACCGAAGCCTCAAGAAAAACCACGAGAAAGTGTGATTGAGCAACCAGAAGACGAAGAGATACAGGACGATGACAAAGGCCCTTCACCAGGACAAATGACGTTGTTCTAGTCCTTGGCAACTTCACGGTCCAAGATTCGCTTCACCATCGCCATTCCTTGACGCTCTCCGTCGGACTTCTCTTCACGTCGCCAGCTATGTGGGTGGAGCACGATGATCGCCGTCAGCAGTTCGAGACGACCAAACCACATCAAAATCGAGGTGAAGATGAGGGAACCTGAATTCATGCTCGCCCAAGTTTCGGTCGGTCCGTAGGCCCCGAGGGCAGGACCCGTGTTTCCGAGCCCAGAGGCTGCTACGGAAAGGATCGTCTCAAACGATGCATCGGGCATCATCATCGCGAGAACAATGCATGAGAATCCGAACAGAATAACCCAGATGAATAACATGCCAACAACGAGGCTGACTTGCTTTTGTTCAACAACTTCGTTGTTCATACGAATCATGTGAATCTTTCGAGGTTGAGCAATGCGAGCAAGTTCCCTGAAGGCGACCTTCAAACCAATTCGGATTCGCATGAGTTTGAGCCCACCGCTTGTCGAGCCAGCACACGCACCGACAATCATCAACAAAAAGAGGATGATTCGGGCCACACCGGGCCAAGATGCATAATCAGCAGAAGCGTATCCCGTCGAGGTTCCGATGGAGAGAACGTGGAACAGCGTATCGAGGAGGGCCTCATCCATCGCCCTACCAACCAAGACAAGTGAGAGGGTGATGATGGCCACGGCCGAGAAAATATAGACCAGGTACGTGCGGAATTCTTCATCACCCAGAGCCGATTTGAAATCCCCAGAACCCATGAGCCACATGAGGGTGAAATTAACACCAGCAAGGAACATGAAGACAATGATGATGAGTTCAATTGTCGCAGAATCATAGTAGGCGATGCTGGCATCACGGGTTGAAAACCCACCGCTGGGCATGGTCGTGAAGGCATGGTTAACTGCGTCAAAAATCGTCATCCCACCAATGAATTTCAGAGCCAACATTTCGATGAGGGTCAAAAGAAGGTAAAGTCCCCAAAGAGCCATGGCAGTTTGCCGAAGTTTTGGGCGAAGACGAGAGAGAGAAGGTCCCGTCAATTCCGCACGAGCAAGGGCCATTCCTCCACCGATGATTCGAGAGAGAACGAGCATTCCCAACATGACGACCCCCATACCGCCCAACCATTGGGTCAGTGAACGCCACAGGAGTAACCCTCTTGGCTGGGCGTTGATGCAGTCCGCTGTCGTGCCAGGGATGCAGTTTGGACTCATCGAATGTGAAAGGACGGTTGCACCTGAAGTGGTAAAGCCCGACATGGATTCAAACCAAGAGTTCACGAAGCCACGCAGGATATCGATCAACAGCGCATCCTCAACAAAGGGACCAACAAAGACACCACCAAACCAATACGGCAGTGCACCGATGAGCACGGTCAAAGGCCAAACAAGTCCCACACCAACGAAGGCTTCCAAATCACGTAGTCGCTGAGCAGAATCGGTTCGTGTAAACAATCCAAGCATCGCCGCACCCATACCTCCGCTGATGAGCATGGCGGGCACAAACGCACGGAAAGCCAACGTCCATCCGTCAAGCCAAGCCGTGATGAGTCCACAAATGGCCAGCGGCGCAAGAAGGGCGATGAGGGTCCAGCCCAAAATCAAGTTCAGCACATCAGCGCGCATGATTACACCTTGAATCGTTTCTGAGCGTCAGCGACCTTCTCCTTCATGCAAAAGATGATCACCCGGTCGTTCTCGAGAAGAAGTTCGTCAGGTTGGGGGTCAAGAGATTCCCAAGTACCCCCAATGTTTCGGCGTTTGATGAACGCCGGCCGCATCCACTCTGGGAATTTGGCCTCTGCAAGTCGCTTTCCAGCGAACTTTGCGCGCTCAGTCACCTTGAGCGTGATACCCACGACATTGGGCAGTTCAGCCAAGAGAGCATAATGTCCAGATAGGCTTCGGTGGACGTGGGAGAGAATGTTGTTGACGGCCACGCGATGTCGGTCAACAGCAAATGAAATACCCATGCGTTGAGTGACTTTGACCAAGTCTGCATCGTACAACATCAAGCCGGTATGAGGAACTCCCAAATCGGACATCATCAAGACCGCAGCAATATTGGCGTGGTCATCAGACAACGCACTGAGAGCAACGTCGTAGCCATCAATGGAGATTTCCTCGAGGACGCTCTTGTCCAAATGATCACCGTGAATCACTTCGATGTTGAGATCTCCTCCCATTTTCGAGCCGGCCAATTTGTTGGCCAGGTGGAGTTCCCGTTCAAGCACCGTGACGTTGGCACCGTGGCGAAGCCAATCTTTGGCCATCTTCGTTCCGATGGACGATGCACCAACAATGACAACTTTCGGATGTTCTGGGAAATACGAGATTTCGTGGCCAAAGGTGATGAGGGCCGGATTGAATCCGTCCAAACCAATGACAGCAACGGCCAATCGGTCACCTACTTCCAGCACACTCTCGTCGTTTGGAATGAAACTACGCTGGCCATCTCGCTTGACACCTACGATGTTTGGAAAAGCGTGGACAAAGTCATCCTTTACGTCTTTGAGTGGACGACCCACGATGTTTTGAGCCGTCTCACCAATGTCAAATTCAATGACGTAAGCGTCCTCTCCAAACGGAATGACCTCCTCAATATCTGTGGACCTCAAGCCGGCGTTAAGTCGCTGGATGGCACCGTGCAGTGGATTGACGACGTGGTCGACCTTGGCCCATTCAAGCAGATGTCCTTGGTTGAATTCATCAACATAGGATGCGGTTCGAAGACGGCAAATACTCGTCAATTTGTCCTCCCCCTCTGAACTCTCCTGAGCGTGTTCTGCAATGGAGCAGGCGATGAGATTTGTTTCATCCGACGGCGTCGCTGCAACAAAAACACTGGCGTAGTTGATGCCGGCTTCCATGAGTGTTTCACGAGACGTGATGTTGCCGTTGACCACCAAACAGTCAAGGGATTGCGCATTGGTCACCGCTCGTGAGTCGTTATCGACAATGACGATGTCGTATTTTTCGTTGGCCAGAGCTTTCGCAAGGGCAATACCGACACGCCCGGCCCCTCCAATAATTACACGCATGTTTTCCACACCTCACATCACTTCAGGATACATCTTGACCTTGTAAGTGCCACCGTTGAGTTCAACCGCACCGACCGTTTCGTAACTCTTGTCTCGGTCAAAATCACAAGGCTGAGAACATGAATCGAACGGATAGTAATAGCGATTGACAAGGCTTCCGGATTGGTCGACTTCCTCAACCCAGTCCAAGTAAGCCGTGGGGGTTGACAACAACCATTTGTTGTTGACCACGTCAACCTGAGCTTCCACGAAACAGGTTTGGAGAATGATGTTTCGCTCCTCACACCAACTGTCCTTCAGCGGGAGTTGAATGTAGCCCCAAGCGTGTGCCTCCCATCCTTCATTGGAAAAGAACGGGTCGCCCAAGACGCCAAAAGCATACCATCCAGGTACGCCACGCGTGCGAAGAATACTGAAGAAAGCGTTCGTCTGTTCGTCGCAATCACCAGTGCCGGCCGCTAAACAAGCGGGACCTGAACGAGCAGGCGAGGGTGCTTCCCTGTCGTAGGAAACATAGGCGTGAAGGTAATCAAAGGTCGCTCTCGAGAAAGCATAAGCGTTTTCCGAACTTCCTTCCGGCAAAGTTGACGCGATGGTATCGGCTGTGGCCATGACGATGGCGTCTTGTGCATTGATGGCAAAGCCCGC
>Ga0208130_1001296_pt1 | contig 12172 bp, 10 predicted proteins | sample ETNtaG_31_FD_185771 | JGI IMG/M metagenome (GOLD analysis project Ga0208130, IMG submission 185771) | Marine microbial and viral communities from oxygen minimum zone, Eastern Pacific Ocean - ETNP201310SV78 (SPAdes) (version 2) | ecosystem: Environmental > Aquatic > Marine > Oceanic ...
CATTACAACCATAGATACATAAAGGGCTACCCTCGGTAAGGGCATTGAAGATGACTTACCGCTATGCTTATCATCTATTTTTGCCTGATCAGAGGTCCAAGGCTTTTGCGATAATATACTTAAAATACTCAAGTTTTTTCTACCCCAAGTTCTGTGTAACCGTCTGCTAGCTTAACTTTTTCATTAGGAACATCTTGAGGAATAAAATCATCCTCAGCACCAGGAACACTGTAGTCATACGCCCAGCGATAAACAACTGGTAATTCTTTGCCGAAATTACCATGAATTGGTGGCTGTTCAGGTGTTTGCCATTCTAATGATGTTGATTTCCATGGATTTTTTTCTGCAACTTCACCATTCTTAGCGCTCCAAAAAACATTAAAAATGAAAACAAGCTGAGCAAAACCTACTGCAAGTGCTGCAACCGTAATAAAAACATTAAGGTCAGCGGCTGAAGAAGTGTACAAAGCTTCTGTTTGCCCCATCTCATAATATCTTCTTGGTACACCTATAAAACCTAAATAATGCATTGGGAAATAAATGAGGTAAGAACCAACAAAAGTTACCCAAAAATGGAATCTTCCCATACCGTCATGTAACATTTTACCGGTTATCAGAGGGAACCAATGATAAATTGCTCCAAGAATAACTAGGACAGGAGCAATTCCCATAACCATATGGAAATGAGCTACAACAAAATAAGTATCTGAAAGAGGAACATCGACAATAACATTACCAAGGAACAAACCTGTAAGACCACCATTTAAGAAAGTAACAATAAAACCTAAACAAAAAAGCATAGGAATTGTTAAATGAATGTTTCCTTTCCATAAGGTTAAAATCCAATTATAAACTTTTAGAGCTGTTGGAACAGCAATGATAAGAGTTGTGGTCGCAAAAAAGAAACCAAAATAAGGATTCATTCCGCTTACGTACATATGATGCGCCCAAACGATAAAGCTTAACGCTCCAATACCTACTATTGCCCATACCATCATTCTAAAGCCAAAAATATTCTTTCGAGCATGTATGGATATTAGATCAGAAACAATACCAAATGCTGGTAATGCAACAATATAAACTTCAGGATGCCCAAAAAACCAGAAGAGGTGTTGAAACAAAATAGGACTTCCACCGCCATAGCTTAGATTTTCACCAAATTCAACTAAGGCAGGCATGAAGAAGCTTGTCATTAAAAGCTTGTCAAAAAGCATCATTACGGCACTAACAAACAGAGCTGGAAATGCAAACAAAGCTAACACGGTGGCGGTAAATATTCCCCAAACTGTTAATGGCATTCTCATTAACGTCATACCACGTGTTCTAGCTTGTAAAATCGTTATAACATAATTTAGTCCACCCATAGTGAATCCAACGATAAAAATACATAATGATACTAGCATCAAAACTATACCCGTTTCTTGACCTGGAGTACCTCCCAAAATTGCTTGAGGGGGATAAAGGGTCCATCCGGCACCAGTAGGACCACCTGGAGTAAAGAAACTTACAAAAAGAACTAGAACAGCAACTAAATATGTCCAATAACTTACCATATTTAAATATGGAAATACCATATCTCTTGCACCAACCATAAGCGGTATTAAGTAATTTCCAAATGCTCCTAAAAATAGCGCAGTAAGAAGATAAACAACCATTATCATTCCATGCATAGTTATAAACTGATAATAAGTTCCTTCACTAATAATAGCCATTTCAGGGAATGCTATTTGAATTCTCATAAACCAAGATAAAACGAGAGCAACAAATCCAATTGCAAAAGCAGTTAATCCATACTGAATTGCTATTAATTTAGCATCCTGAGAAAAAACTTTTTCTGTCCACCAACTTTTTGCGTGATAAAGTTCAACTTCTTCTAATTCACTTTCAGGAATTATAGATTCTGACATATTATTTACCTCTTCCTAATTAATTACTTTTATTAAATGCTAGCTTTTCTTTTTTTTCTAGCATTGCTTGTTCTTGAATTGCTTCAAATGTTAGTTGATCATTTAACCAGTCTTGATAATCGTTAGCATCATCAACTTGTACTTCGCCTCTCATTGCATGATGACCAACACCACACAATTCAGCACATAAAATTTCATAATTTCCTGTGACAGTTGGCCTAATCCAATAAAAAGTCACCATACCTGGTACTAAATCCATTTTGGCTCTGAACTGAGGAACGTAAAAATTATGCAAAACATCTATTGATCTTAATAAGAACTTAACTGGCTTATCATGTTCGAGGTGAAGGGTATCACCTTCAATGAGAATATCATCTTTGCCATTAGGGTCATTCTCATTCATTCCAAAAGGATTATCCGCACTAATATTTCTTGCATCAGTAGTTCCCAAAATACCATCTTCACCAGGAAGACGGAAATTCCAATACCACTGTTGGCCCATAGCCTCAATAGGCATTGCTTCTTCGGGAGGGGATACATAGTCATCCCAAACAATTAAGCCTGGAGCCAATAATCCAGCAACACCAACCGTAGTTAAAACCGTTAAAATAACCTCTGCTTTTTTGCTCTCAGGCTCGTAGTCAGCTTTTCTGTTCTTGGTATTTTTAAATTTAATAACACAATAGGTCATAAATCCTAAAACAAGGACATAAACAGCCCCAGTCATAGCAAAAGTTAATTCTATAGTACTATCAATGCTGCCCCAATTAGACGCGATTGGAGTTGAATACCAAGGGGTATAAAGATGAAAAAGAACGGATCCGACGATTACAACTAAAAGAATAAAAGGTACCATTTATAAACCTCAATTTGAAAGAACATACAGCTAAAAAAACCTTTTTTAAAGCCTTGTAAATTTCCTGATCACAAATTACTAATTGTCCTACTAAAGTCAAGACACACAATGTCGCAATATTATGCTTCCATTAAATAATTCTTTGGGGCATCTTGTGTTTTGATAAAGATCAAGTGAGCCTTTTATGTTCGAAAAATTTAAACTTTTAGTAAATCTTTTTAAAGTAAGAATAAGCCTAACTATCATGTTATGCGCCATTTCTGGGGTTTTTGTTGTACCAAATAACAATCTCGATATATTAGATTTATTTCTAGTTAGTATATCAACCTTCTTAGCTTCTGCTGGTGTGAGTGCATTCAACCAGTACTTTGAAAGAGATTTAGATGCATTAATGCCAAGAACATCTAAGCGACCTTTTGTCACAGGAGAGCTAAACTCGCATATACTTTGGCCTATTTTATTTTTATTAATTATTTTTTCTGGATTGATAATTTCTTACGTTTTTATCAATCCTTATTCATGTTTATATAATTTTCTTGGTGCGTTATTTTATGGAGCTATTTACACCATATGGCTCAAAAGAAAAAGTATATGGAATATAGTAATAGGAGGTCTTGCAGGAAGTTTTGCTACCCTCGCCGGATCAGCTGCTGTTAATCCAATTATTGCTCCTGAAGCAGTCATTTTATCTGTAATTTTATTTTTATGGACACCGCCTCATTTTTGGAGTCTTGCAATGGCAATCGGAGATGACTATGAAAAAGCTGGAATTCCAATGCTTCCAAATACATTAAGCAACTCTTTAACAACTTATATTATTCTTTCTCATACAATTATACTTGTATTCGTGACAGCATTATTAATGCTTTATAGTTCAAGTTTATTTTATATATTTGCAATTTTTATTGGTGGTGGATATTTTATTTGGACAAGTATTTTATTGGCAATTAAAAAAACAAAATCAGCTGCTATGAAAAATTTCTTTGGTTCATTTGTCCAATTAGGATTACTTTTAATATTAATAATTATTGACGGGGTAGTTGTTTAATTTCAATTATCATATGCGCCATATTCAATTAGAACTTCCTTTATCCTTTTATAATGTTTAATTTTTGCCCATTGCAAAGCTGTCCTACCAGTAAGGTCAGTATCATCAGGATATGCACCTCCCTCCAGTAATGCTTTAACGGCCTCAAAGTTTCCAAATCTAGAGGCTATAATTAAGGGAGTTTCTTTGTTAGGCCCAGATCTATCAGGATTTGCGCCAAATTTAATTAGTTCTGAAACTAAATTAAAATTATTTTTTCTAGATGCAATGGATAGTGCGGTTCTTTTGTTATCATCTCTTTGATTAACCCGAGCTCCTTTTTCTAATAAAAAACCAACCATGTCAGATCTACCTCTCTCTACAGCTAATAATAGGGCAGGTACCTCATCAAAATCTAATTCACTTGGAGAACCGCCAACCTGAATCGAGTACAATAAATCTGACATTGTTCCTGATTTCACAGCAGTTACAACTAAACCTTCCTTGAAAGGACTTTTGCTACTTGATTGAGCAGAGGAGTCAATTGAAAAAAGTAGAGGAAAAAAGAATAAAAAAATAATAAATTGTTTTTTATAAATTTTTGGAAGTTTCAATAAATCATTTAACATAAATTTAAATATCCTTAAAAAAATTATAGCAACAGATAAATAATTAATATACAAGCAATTCATGATTAAAAAAATAATACTTTATAGTCTTTTTTCTCTATTTATATTTGCTTCAATATATTTCTTCATAAATAAAGACTATTATCAAAATACTGCTGTTCAAAAGATTGAGAATCAAGATGCTCTTCCTGGAGGTCATTTCACATTAAAAAAACAAGATGGAACAATATTTGACTCTAAAATTTCTAATAAACTCATGCTGATATATTTTGGATTTACATATTGTCCAGATGTTTGCCCGACAACACTTATAAAAATGGCTGATGTTATTGATAGGCTTGGTGAAGACTCTGATAATGTAAATTCAATTTTCATTTCAATTGATCCTGAAAGAGATAAAGAAGAGGTAATAAAGGATTATGTTAGTGCATTTCATGATGAAATAATTGGCTTAACTGGTAGTGAGGAACAAATTAGTAGCGTAGCAAAAGATTGGGGTGTTTATTATCAAAAAGAAGACATAGAAGGATCAGAAGATTATACAGTTAATCATCTTGATATAATTTTTCTTGCTAATGCAAATGGCGAATATGTAGATTTCTTTCCTCCAAAAATTCAATCTGCTTTAATTGTTGAAAAGGTTAGAAATATTATAAATAATAATTAAATATCTAAATTAACTATCAAATCGCCAGAGGAAATACTCTCCTGGATAAACTCTCTTCTTTTGATAACTTCATCACCCATTAGGTCTGAAAAAACCTCACTATTATCAATTCCTTCATCTACTTTGACTTTTAAGAGCCTACGAGAGTCAGGGTCAAGAGTAGTATCCCAAAGCTGATCTGCATTCATCTCTCCTAAACCTTTATATCTCTGAACCTGCAAACCTTTCCTTCCCTCAGAGAGAACAGCCTCTACTAACTCACAAGGACTGTTGACTTTGTAGTCTCTTCCGCCCCTTTCGAAAATATTTGTTTTATCTACGTTTAAAGTGAAATATTGAATTATTTCATTTGCTAATTCAGACAAACGTTGTGCGTCAGGCGATCTAAAAATTCCAGGACCTAAGGATAATGTTTCAAAAACACCTCTAATTTTTCTTTTAACTGTTAATCCATTTCCTTCTTCATATTCGGATACCCACTCTGCCTCATCGTCATTATATTTTTCTGTCATTCTTTCGGAAATAATTTTCAAAGTATCATCAGAAATTTCATTTTGTTGATCAAATGCTCCGCTTAAGGCGGCAACTTCAACTAAATTTGAATTATATCGACTAGGTAACCCCTTAATAATGGAACGAAATCTTCTACTTTTAGAAATTAAATCGAATAAATCATTCGAAGTTATTGTTTCATCCGAGTTAAGAACTAAAGCGGCATCATCTATCCCTGAATTAATTAAATAATTGTCAAGGTCATCATCGTCCTTTAAATAAGTTTCAGAATTTCCTTTCTTAGCCTTGTATAATGGTGGTTGGGCTATATACAGACATCCTGAGGATATTAATGGATACATTTGCCTGTAAAAGAATGTTAATAAAAGCGTTCTTATGTGAGCTCCATCAACATCAGCATCTGTCATAATAATAATTTTTTTATACCTCAATTTATTAACATTAAAACCTTCTTCCTCATCTTCAATTTCTGATATATCTCTTCCGATTCCAGCTCCTAAGGCTGTTATTAAGGTGCCTATTTCTACTGAAGACAAAACTTTAGATAATCTGGCTTTTTCACAATTAATTATCTTTCCCCTTAAAGGTAATATTGCTTGAGTTGCTCTATCGCGACCTTGCTTTGCAGACCCTCCGGCAGAATCACCCTCAACAATAAAGATTTCACATTTTTCAGGATCTTTTTCCTGACAATCAGCTAACTTTCCTGGTAATGATGAAACGTCTAACGCACCTTTTCTTCTTGTTAACTCTCTAGCTTTCCGGGCAGCATCCCTTGCTGCAGCAGCTTCAATAACTTTGCTTATGATATTTTTAGCTTCATTTGGATGTTCTTCAAACCATTCTGAAAGAGCATCATTAACTAAACTTTCGACTACTGGCCTTACTTCAGAGGAAACTAATTTATCTTTCGTTTGACTAGAAAATTTTGGATCAGCAACCTTGATAGATAAAACACAAGTCAAACCCTCTCTGATGTCGTCTCCAACCAATTGAACATTTTCTTTTTTTGACATACCAGATTCTTGAGCATAGGAATTAACCACTCTTGTTAGCGCCCCTCTTAAGCCGGCTAAATGAGTTCCACCATCTTTTTGAGGGATATTATTTGTGAAACAATTTACGGTCTCATAATAGCTATCGTTCCACCATAAAGCTAAATTAACCTCAACCCCGTCTTTATTTGCTAATAGACTTATTGGCTCTTCAATCATTGGCTTCTTAGACTGATCAAGATATTTCACAAATTCTTTTAAGCCACCTTCATAGCTCATCATTTTTTCCCATGGCTTATCTTCTCTTAAGTCTTGAAGTAAAATAGAAATCTGAGAATTTAAAAAAGCTAGCTCCCTAAGTTTCTTTTGAAGAATTTTTCTATCAAACTCAATCATTGTGAAAATATTTTTAGAGGGTAAAAATTTAATTTCAGTACCCGTTTCATCTCCACATTTCCCAACAACTTTTAACGGTGACTGAGCATCCCCGTCTTTAAAAGTCATTTGATGTTGTTGGCCGTCCCTCTTAATGATTAGCTCAAGATTTTCAGATAAAGCATTAACGACTGAAACACCTACACCATGGAGGCCTCCTGAAACTTTATAGGAGTTTTGATCAAATTTACCACCAGCATGAAGTTGAGTCATAATCACCTCTGCAGCAGAAACTCCTTCCTCATGCATTTCAGTTGGAATTCCTCTCCCATCATCACTCACAGTTACAGATCCATCTGGATTTATTGAAACAGTTATATTTTTACAGTGGCCAGCAAGGGCCTCATCTACGGAATTATCAACGACTTCATAAACCATATGATGAAGACCTGAACCATCATCTGTATCACCAATATACATTCCAGGTCTTTTTTTAACAGCCTCCAGACCTTTTAAAACTTTAATAGATTCAGCATCATAATCGTCATTTTTAACTTTCTTCTTAGCCATTATTTCCTCTAATTTATTTTTGTTAATCTACCCATTCCAACTGAAAATATTTCAGAAAAATCCTTTATTCCGGAAAATAAATCTGCTTCAGTTCCTGTCATAAAAACTTGTGCTTTTGTTTCAATAATTTGTTCAAATAGCGCCGCTCTTCTAAGTTGATCCAAATGGGCAACAACTTCATCAAGTAACAATATTGGATATCTATTTGATCTATCTGCCACAAGATTTAAATGAGTAAGTATTAAGCCTATTAAAAGGCTTTTTTGTTCGCCTGTTGAACATTGATTGGCATAAATACCTTTATTTCTGTCACTAACCAAAAGATCACTTTTATGAACTCCGAATGTTGTTCTTCCAGAAAAAAAATCTTTTTTTCTGTTATCAAAAAGGTTTTCTCTAAAAAAATCTCTAACAGAATCAGTATCATTTGATGATAACTTATCTTCTATTGTTCCTTCGATCTTTAAAAATGCTTTTGGCCATACAGGATTTTTATCATTATCTAATTTTGTATTAAGCCCATTTATAAGACTTAATCTATTTAATCCTATATTAACCCCATCTTGAGACATTTGAGTTTCCAAAGTATCTAACCAATCAATATCAAATTTATTTTCTTGTAAAAGAATGTTCCTCTCACGCATTAATTTTTCATAACTTTTTATTAAACTTGCGTGATTATTAAAAAGTGAAGAACACATAGTATCTAAGAATTTCCTTCTTGATGACGGGGACTCGACAAAAATCTGATCCATTGAAGGAGTTAGCCAAGAAACAGAAATAATCTCCGGTAAAGATTTTGATGCAAAAACTTTTTTATCATTTATCCTAACTTCTCGTCCCTTAATTCTTCCAGCCGGAATACCGGTAGAAATTTTATAAGAAGAATTATTTGATAGAACTTTTGCATTAATTCCCCATTCTGATGGTCCCTTAAAATTCCTAAATTGTTCAAAAGGAGCTCGCCTTAGACCTCGCCCAGGCGATAAAAGAGATAAACTCTCTAAAATATTTGTTTTTCCTGATCCATTAGGCCCCAAAAGTACTACTGAGCAACCTTCAAAAGTACAGTCTAAAATATCATATGATCTGAAGTTATTTAATTTTAGTGACTGCACTCTATTAAAATCGTATGCCTCGCCTTCAATATTATTAATTTGATGCTGACTCACTTAAAAAAATCCATCAAACTTAAACTCTCATCGGCATAAGAACATATGTTGCTTGGCTGTCATCTGAGTCGGTTATTAAAGCTGGAGAGCCTGACCCCTCTAATGCAAATAAAATATTTGAGCCATCAATTTGACTGGCTATATCTAGTAAATATCTTGCGTTAAAACCAATTTCTAATTCTTCGTAGCTATAGTCTACTGGTGTTTTTTCTATCGCCTTGCCTGTTTCAGGATTAATAACAGTTAGCGTTAATAAACCATCTTTTAATAAAAATTTCACAGCCTTTGATTTATCAGAGGATATTGTTGCAACTCTATCAATTGAAGAGGCAAAAGCTTTAGTTTCGATTAATAGCTCTTTATCATTATTTTTAGGAATTACTCTCTCATAATCAGGGAAAGTTCCATCAATTAATTTTGAAGTCAATTGAATATCATTAAAATTAAATTGTATTTTTGTATCTGAGACTTTTATATCTAATGTTCCGGAAGAGTCCTCTATAAGCTTTCTTACCTCCCCAACAGTCTTCCTTGGTATAATTATGCTGGGAATGTCCTCTGCACCTGCTGGTAAGTCTGATTTGATACATGCCAATCTATGACCATCAGTAGCTACTGATCTTAATTCGTTGTCAACTGAATGAAGGAAAATTCCATTTAAATAATATCTAGTTTCTTCTGTTGAAATTGCAAACTTTGCTTTATCAATAAGTCTTGCTAAATCATCTGAGTCGATACTAAAACCACATGGCATTTCTCCAGATGACATTTCTGGAAAATCTTCATCTGGTAAGCAAGGTAAATCAAAATTAGATTGCCCAGATTTTATTTCCATTTGGTCATTGTTATTTAATTCCATTTCAATCATTGAGCCTTCGGGGATTTTTCTGACAATATCATATAAAGTATGAGCAGATACAGTTGTAGAACCTGACCCTGCGACATTAGCATCAATAGACTCAATAATCTCTAAGTCTAAGTCAGTTGCAATAAGAGAGAGTTTCTTCTCATTAGCATCAATCTTAACATTTGACAAAATGGGTATGGTATTACGTCTTTCAACAACACTTTGAACATGATTAAGAGCTTTTAGAAGTATACCTCTATCAATTGATATCTTCATAAAAAAACTCCTATTAGGCAAAAACGAATTATAAAAGAAACGCTGATATACAAACGAATCAATAGTTTATTATAGCAGAATTTGAATAAAAATCACTGAGGAATTAACTTTCAAGCGCTCTTGATAAGATATCAACTTCTTCCTGAATAGCAGCATCTGAGTCTTGTAAACTTTCGATTCTTTTAACGGCATGAATAACAGTTGTATGATCACGCCCACCAAATTTTCTACCAATCTCTGGTAAAGACCTTGTTGTCAAAAGTTTTGATAGATACATTGCAACCTGTCTAGGTCTTGCAATAGTTCGTGACCTTCTAGCTGACAATAGGTCAGATAATCTAATATTGTAATAATCAGCAACTTTTCTTTGAATATCATCAATAGTTATTCTTCTTTGTGAAGCCCTTATTAAATCTTTAAGTACATCCTGAGCCATTTCAATTGTTAGAGGTTTTTTAACAAAAGATGAGTATGCTATTACTCTATTTAAAGCACCCTCTAAAACTCTAATATTTGAATCTATTCTTTGAGCTAAGAACTCTAAAATATTATCTTTAATAATAATTTCAGGATTATCCTCAATATGTTTTTTAGCCTTTGTTTGTAAAACACCCAGTCTTAACTCATAATCAGATGCATGAATATCTGTTACTAACCCCCAACCTAATCTTGACCTTATTCTTTCTTCTATTCCATCGAGATCAACAGGAGATCTATCTGCCGAAATAACCACCTGATGATTATGATCAATTAAGGTATTAAAAGTATGAAAAAACTCTTCTTGGGTAGAGTCCTTACCAGCAATAAACTGAATATCATCGACCATTAGAACATCAACCGATCTAAATTGTTGTTTAAAAGACATTGTATCCTTAAATCTTAATGCTTTAATGAACTGATACATAAACTTCTCAGCCGATAAGTAGAGAACTTTTCTTTCAGGCCAATTCTTCTTAATCTCAAGAGCCATAGCATGCATTAAATGAGTTTTACCAAGACCTACTCCGCCATATAAAAAAAGAGGATTAAACGAAACATTTTCTACCTCAGTAATTCTTTTGGCTGCCGCATAGGCAAGTTCATTAGACCCACCAACAACAAAATTTTCAAATGATAAATTAGGATCGAGAGGTGCACCCAACATACTATTATGGTCACCATTTTCATTAGCAACAAATTTTGAGGATGCTGCAGGTTTTGAATTTTTAACAGTTTTTTGAGCGTTAGAATCTTCACTGTCTTTTAAAACTTTAAACTTTTGTAACTCAAAAACTATTGAGGAAACTGGTATATTATCATTTTTTAAAATAGCTAAAATTCTATCTGAGTAATGGGTATGTATCCAATCCTTCATAAACTTCGTAGGAACATATAAGAGTAATTTCTTTTCGCTTAACTCTCCAAACTCAATATGCTTAAACCAGCTTCTAAAAGTAGCTTCACCAAGTTCTGCTCTTAAAACTGACAATGTCCTATCCCAGGAGCTTTTTATATCAACAGTTTTAGAACTTTTTTCGCTCACTTAGAACACCCTCAAAAAATCAAATTAGCTACTCAAATTAATAAGAAGCCATTATTATGAGCAAGAAAAATTAAATTTCACAGGCTCTGAAATAAGATAAATTCTATAAAAAAGAAAATCCTCGAAAATTACGTTAGAGGTGAATCTTAAATGATGCAATAGGGAATTAATGAATCTTTAAAAAAAATTAATTTTTTTTTAAATTAATTAAATTTTTAGATAATTATGAGATGTTTTTAACTTTTTTTGCTAAGCGTGAAACTTTTCTGGCAGCAGTATTTTTATGGAGAATACCTTTTTGAGCGACTTTCATAATTTTTGGTTGAGCATTCTTAAGTGCAATTTTTGCTTCTTCAGCATTTCCAGAAGCAACAGCTTCCTCAACCTTTTTTATTAAGGTTCTCATATTAGTAACATGAGATTTATTTCTTGCTGTTCTTGTTGCAATTTTTCTAACCATCTTTTTTGATGATGATAGATTTGCCATTTAACTTACCTCTTAAAAATGTATGAAATGGGGTTATATTTGTATAGAAGTACTTCGTCAAGCATAAGTATTAATAATAGACTTATTTATCCTTGAAATCAGCTTTTCTTTTTTCGATAAATGCTGACATTCCCTCTTTCTTATCCTCTGTTGCAAACATAGAATGAAATAGTCTCCTTTCAAATCTAATACCCTCTGATAAAGTAGTTTCATATGAACGATTTACCATTTCTTTAGTCATCATTGTTGCAATCATTGACTTATCAGAGATAGCTTTTGCTACCTCCATAACATCATTTAGAAAGTTTTCTGCAGCGAATACTCTGCTA
>Ga0208130_1001300_pt1 | contig 12157 bp, 11 predicted proteins | sample ETNtaG_31_FD_185771 | JGI IMG/M metagenome (GOLD analysis project Ga0208130, IMG submission 185771) | Marine microbial and viral communities from oxygen minimum zone, Eastern Pacific Ocean - ETNP201310SV78 (SPAdes) (version 2) | ecosystem: Environmental > Aquatic > Marine > Oceanic ...
ACCCATTCAGATCTAGATTTTAATTTAATCTTTGCAGCCATTTTTTCTTTTAACTCTGGCCATATTTTTTTATTATGCTGATCTTTAAATTGCTCATCATCAATTTCTAGTTTATCTAGAAGTTCGGAATAAAATTGAGGTTCTATAGATCCAACTGCTATATATTTATTATCAGAACACTCATAAGTATCATAAAAGTGTGCAAACCCATCAAGCAAGTTAGACTCTCTGCTATCATCCCAATGACCCATTTCCTTTAATGAGTAAAAGAATGACATTAAAGAAAGTGATCCGTCTACCATAGTTGAATCAACTACCTGCCCTTCACCAGTCTTAAGAGCATGAATTAGGCCAGAAACAATACCGAAAGCTAAATGCATCCCGCCTCCACCATAGTCTCCAATTAAATTTAGTGGAGGTATGGGGTTGGAATCTTTTCTTCCTATAGAGTTAAGAGCTCCAGAAAGACTAATATAATTAATATCGTGACCTGCAAGTTTGGCCATAGGTCCTTCCTGACCCCAGCCTGTCATTCGACCATAAACTAGTTTAGGATTAACTTTTAAACACTCATCAGGCCCTAAACCTAGCTTTTCCATAACCCCAGGTCTAAACCCTTCAAAAACAACATCAACTTGACCGATTAATTTTAACAATTCCTCAACCGATTCTTTATTTTTTAAGTCAGCGGTAATAGTTCTTTTAGATCGATTATGAATATCAAACTTATTTTCTAAACCTTCAGTTTCTTTTCTGCTAATCCTAATCACGTCAGCACCTAAGTCTGCTAACAACATACCACAGTAAGGACCAGGACCTATCCCTGAAAACTCAACAACTTTTACACCTTGTAATGGACCCATATAACTATATTATTGAAAAACTTTATATTTTACTAATAGATTTGGCAGTACTGTTAAAGAAGTGACAAATGCTAGCGCCATCGCAAGAGATGTAAATAATCCAAATAAAACAGTTGGGAAGAAATTAGATAACGAAAGAATGCAAAAACCAGCTGCTATTGTTGTTGCTGTATAAAAAATAGCTCTTCCTGTTGTTGTGTGAGCATTTTCAAGAGCTTGCTCAACAGAGTCTGTTTTCTTTAATTCTTTCTTATATCTATAAATATAATGAATGGTATTATCAACTGCCATTCCAACGCTTATTGCTGCAACAGTGATAGTCATTATGTCCAAAGGTATTTTTAGCAGCCCTAACAATCCCATTACCGAAGAAGCCACAAAAACATTAGGTATTAAGCCAATCACCATAACTTTGAATGACTTAAAGATTAGGAGCAACATAATTGATATGACAGCAAAAACAATTAACAAAGAGCCAATTTGAGATTGAAACAAAGATTGAAGCATATTGTTATAAAGAACAGCTAATCCAGTAATTTCATATTGATCTGGTTTTAAATTAAATTCATTTTGAAGATCATAGTTAATTTTTTCTAATAGCTCATTTCTATTTAAATTAGCTGCAGATTCATTAACTCTTGTGGAAATTCTTACAACAGAATCATCTTTGTTAATATAAGAATATAGCAAAGTTTCTCTAATATCTTCTGGTAAAACAGACCTCAGTAAAGCTAATTCAAGATCATTTAAGTCTTCGCCTTCATTGATTTCTCTTGCTAATTTAATGCCACTAGCTACACTAAGCACTTTTCCAATTTCTGGAATGGAATCTAAGTAATCATGTATATCTTCAAGTGTTTTTAGAGAGTAAGTATTCCACCAATAACCAGATGCATCGCTAGTCATATCTTCAAATAAATCATCTTCAAACAAATCATCAAAAGAAAAATCATTTGCTATTACGGCAACATTAGTAACAATATTTTGCATCTTTGATTTTTCTGGTATATCCGATTCTAACGGTTCACTGATGATAATATCCAGTGTTGCTGTTCCACCAAGCTTAGAATCTATTTCATACATGCCCTGATATATTTCAGTCTCTTTGTCAAAATAGTCGATAAATCTATTTTCTACTTCTAATTTGGAAACTCCATATGAAAAAATAATAAATACGACTATAAAAGTAGAACCAATAAACATTTTATTATTATTTGAGAAAGTTAATATCCAAGAGGTTATGTTATGCAGTGAAAGATAATCTTTTGTCTTAATCTTGCTTACTAAATAAATAGCGCAAGGTAAAAAGGTAAAGGTCAAAATAAAAGCGATAGATATACCAAAAGCCATCATTTTGCCAAATTCAATGACTGGTTTTAATTCACCAAAGGTTAATGATAGAAATGCAACAGCTGTAGTGAGGGCTGCAAAAAAGCAGGGAGCAAACATCTGACCATACCCTTCAACAATTGCATCCCTTAAGTTTTTTTCTTTTTTAATTTCATTTATTTTTACTAAAAGATGTACTGTTAACGAAATAGTTAAAATTAAAAGCAAGGCGATAAAATTTGAAGATACAACGCTTATTTTCCAATCCATGAAACCAAGAAATCCTGCTGTAATGAAGGTAGCTAAAAAAGCATTTAGTAATGGTAGTAACACATACCACAAAGAACCAAAAAATAAGTACAACATCAATGCAAATATAACTGCGACTGCAGTGCCAAAAATCACTAAATCGGATTCTATATACTCCATCATATCTGTTGCTATCATTGATGGGCCGCCAAGATAAATTGTTGCCTCATCTCTATATATATTAAGAGTTTCTCTTATATCTGAGATGAGTAATTTGTTAAATTCAGATTCTTGATTGTTGATTTCACTGATTCGTGCATTAATATTTTCAAGATCAATTTGTAATTGATTAATAGTTTTGCTTGTCAGAGGTTCTCTTGAATCAAGTTTATCTAGAATCTCATATCTTGAATTTATAAGCTGGTTATATTCACTATTGCCTTTTAGAACAACTTGCATTGCAGTGACCTTTCCATCATTGCTGATAATTAATTCTTTATATATTGGATTATTAATAATCTCCTCTTTAGCAAGATTCAAATTGACGCCTGCATCTAAAAGATTTTTTAAATTGTCTGATACCTCACTTAACCCAACTCTAGGTTGAAAAAATATAGGAGCATCTAGTATTGATAAAACAGAATCCACTCCATCAATATTTTTTAAGTCGTTCTCTAATTGCGAGATTTTTTTTAAAGAGTATTCAGAAAAAAGTTCGTCCTTGGGTTCATAGGTGACAATTAAAAAACTAGTATCTCCAAATTCATCTTCTGCCTTACGATAGGTTTTTAAAGATTCATCACTTTCAAGTACTAGCGCATCTGATGATGCATCAAGCTTAAAATTACTAAGACCGAAAGATGTAATTATTGTTAGTGTAAAAACTAATAATAAAATTAATAGATATTTATCTAATAAAAATTTTCCTACATTTTTAAGATCGATTCTCATTTCTTATTTACACAATTTGGTGAATCTAAAATAATCGGATTTTTAGAATATTCAGTTTCATCGTAGCTATTTATGGATAAAGCATGAATTTGCTTCATTATTTCTTCTAATGACTTATAAATAATTTGATGTCTTTTTACTTGGCTTATATTCATAAAAAAATCACTAACTATTACTAATTTAAAGTGTGTTTCAGAGTCTTGTGGAACGCTATGCATATAGCTTTCATTCACAATTTTTAGAACACTTGGATTAAAATCTTTGATTAATGTTTCTTTTATGGTGTCTTGTATTTCGCTCATTTTAGAATTTACTATCTATTCCAAATTTTGTTATAAATAAATGCAAAAAGTACAATAAATGATGCCCCTATAGCAACAGGCATTATAACGAATTCAAAGGTTTTTGCGCCTAATATAGCAATAATTGGATTTGCACCTGCTGGTGGATGAACTGTATTAGTTATTTGCATCGCCATAATTGCTAAAGCAAGTCCTAAAGCAATAGAAAGTGAAGTATTTTCAAAGAAATAAAACATTAAAACGCCTGAAGAAGCAGATAATACATGTCCAAAAAAAACATTCCTAGGACTAGCCAAAGGACTATCATGAACTGCCATTACCAAAACAAGGCTTGCGCCAAAAGGCGGAATGAGCCAAATATTAGATTTATCAATAGTATTGAAGTATGCAATTAAAAACATACATAAAAATGCACCAAATGATGATATTAAAATATTTTTAATATTTTTTGATAAGAAATTGTGTTTCATATCTATATAGATTAACCCTTTTTATGATTTTTATAAATTTTAACCATCTAAATCAGGACTCTGATCAATTGCATGTATTAAGCTTACAACTCTTTCCCACTTCAGCCATTCTTCATTATTGAGCGCTGCAGCGTATTCGGCAGCTCTTAACATTGCTACAGCTTCAGCATCATCGCCGTATTGAGATATCAAAGTTATTGCTATATCTTTAAGTTCTTTTTCATCACTCATCTGAATACAATCCTCAAACATGAACCTAACCTATGTATAATCCTGAGTATATATAATAATAGATAAGAATGAATGTACTTTGGATAAAAGACAATAATGCTGGTCATGAAAAGCAGACCAAGATTTTGCTAGATGAATTATCAAAAACTAACGAGATTGCTATTCAAGATATAAATATAAAAGGGTTTCATCCATTTTTTACATATGTAGATCCTGTTGAAGAAAACTTTTTTGACTTAATAATTGGTGCTGGTCACAAGACCTATTCATATATATTAGATATTAAAAAATCTCAGAAAAAAAGTTGTAAAACTGTCGCAATATTAACCCCTTCTTTTAAAAAAGATAAGTTTGATCTTATTTGTGCCCCATCTCATGATCAAAATAAGTATACAAACCTAAACAATGTTATTTTTTTTGAAGGATCTTTAGCCAAAGTTTCATTAAATGAACCAGATGACAATATAATAGTCGTAGCTGTAGGCGGAAAGAATAAGCATTATCATTTTGATGAAGATTCAATATTAGCTCAAATTGAATATTTCCTATCCTTATATCCTCAAAAAAAATATTATGTGTTTAATTCAAGAAGAACGCCTAAATCAATGAATAATAAAATAGCTAAATTAACTGAAACAAAAGAGATAATCTTCTGTGATTATAAAAATAATGATATATCTTTCGAGTCTGTTCTACATAAGTCATCTGCTAAATTAATTACAAGAGACAGTGTTAACATGATTTTTGAAAGCCTTTCATGCAAAGGAAACACATATTTAGTTGATATGGATGTTAAGAATAAAGTAAATAAAGTTGTTAATACGGTAAATGGTCTTATTGAGGAAAAAAAAATTGGATACATTGAACAATCTGATATGGTTGACGGGTTATCTACCATAAAAATTCATAAACAAAATATCTATCACGATGTTTTTGCTGAGGTTGAAAAAGTAGCTTATAAGTTAAATCAATTATTATGAAAGTTGTTCACTTAGTACTAAGCAATTCTTTTGCAGGAATTGAACAACATGTTAATGAGCTTCTAACAAACATAAATAATATAGATACTATTCTTATATGCAATGAATCAATTGCTAAGAATTTCAATTCAAAAATATCCACTATCACAATTAAAAATTTTGGACGAAGGTCTTTTTTAGGTAAATATAAACTTAAAAAATTATTAAATAGTATTAGTCCTGATATAGTCCATACTCATGGAAGCAAAACAACATCCATTATTAAATCAATAAATAATAACGCCTATAAACATGTAACTACAGTGCATGGTATAAAAAAGAATAGTAAAGTTTACGAATCTGCAGATTTTGTAATTGGCGTTAGTGAAAATGCTCTTTCAGGTATAGAGACCAAAAAGAAAGTAATTACTAATTGGTGGCAACCTGAGCTTGTAAATATTCAATCTAATTCAAAAGAATTTGCGCTAGCCGTAGGAAGACTCGAGAAAGTCAAAGGCTTCGATCTGTTAATTTCCTCATGGAGAAATATTAAATCTAATTTGATAATCATTGGGTCAGGTCAGGAAAAAGAAAGTCTTATGCAACTAATTGAGCAATATAATTTATCAAAGAAAATAAAAATTGTAGATGAAGTTAAATCTTATGAACTGAATGATTATTACAGCAAGGCTTCTGTTTTGATTATTTCATCAATCGATGAAGGTGGTCCAAGAGTAGCTCTTGAAGCTTTATATCTAAAAATACCTGTTCTGTCGACAAACGTTGGGCATATGAATCAAATTTTTCCGAATGATTTCCTAGCTGAAAAAAATAATTTGGCTTCATTGACCAAATTACTTGAAGAATATGTTGATGATATTAATTTGTTAAATCAAGATGCAATTTTTGAATATGTTAAGGAAGAGTTTTCTCTTGAAGAAAAAATCTTACAGACTGTAAGTGTTTATAAAGATATATTACAAAGTTGATAATACAATTTTAGAGTATCTTCAGTCATTCTCTTTGATGTAAAGGTATTTTTGTTTGGATATGGATAATCAGCTTTTGATACTTCTAAAACCTTATCTTTGAGCTTATTTATATCGTTTAAGGCGACTAAACCAGATGGATATAGATCTTCAAGTATTTCTTTGGTACCGCCATGATTCCAACCAATTACTTTAGAACCACAGCTAATTGCCTCAATAGTTGTTCTTCCAAATGGCTCAGGTTTAATTGATAGATTAAATACGACATCTGATAATTTATAAATATTTACAATATCATTTCTTGAGCCTGTGAATGTTAACTGAGTCGATAAACCAAGAGCATAAATCTTATCTTTTAGGTTATTAAAATATCTTTGTTTTGATTTGGAAGTTGGACCAACAACAAGGCCATGAAACCTGTCAGCATCTAACATTGAAATTAACTCGATAAAGCTATCAACACCTTTCCAAGCTGAAATTCTTGTAGGTAGAGTTAAAATAATTTTATCTTTTGTTTGAGGATATTCTTTATACCAATTATTTAGCCAACTATCAGATAGCACATCCTGATTAAAGACTTCTTCCTCGCAACCTCTTGGAATTGTTGTAATCTTATTTTCAGAAACATCGTATGTATCAAGAATATAGTTTTTAACAGTATTCGATATAGCAATCATATGATCTACTTTTGACATAACCTGACTATAAATAGGTGTGCTATATAAACCGTGAAAAGTTGAAACCAATACAGGTTTTTTTGTTAACTTTTTAAATGCAAAATAATTTATCCATGCAGGCATTCTTGACCTTACATGGACAATATCAGGTTTTTCACTTTCATATATTGTTTTTAATTTATTTGATAAAAAAAATGAAAATAAACTTTTTTTATGAATAGGTAAGGAAAAGTGTTTAGCACCATGATTAACAATATCTTTTTCAAAAATACCACCGTTAGAGATAACAATAGATTCATGACCATTTTCTACTAAAAACTTAGAAAAATCTTTTGTGCCTCTCTCAACACCACCTATATTAAGTTCTGGTAATAATTGAATTACTTTTAGATTATTCATATCGCAAAGAAACAGCTGGATCTAATTTTGCTGCTCTTTTTGCTGGCCATATACCAAAAAATAAGCCTACTAATGCACAAAATCCAATTGAACCAATAATTGCGCTAAATGGAAGAGCATATGGCCAATCATTTAATGAAGCAAATAAATATAACAATGAGGTGCCTATAAGAATTCCAATTAAGCCACCGATAATACAAAGTAATATAGCTTCAACAATAAATTGCATCATTATTACCCTTTGAGTTGCCCCAAGAGCCTTTCGTAAACCTATTTCTCTTGTTCTTTCTGTTACAGAAACAAGCATTATATTCATAACACCAATGCCACCAACTATGAGGCTTATTCCAGCAATGCCTGCAATTAATGCAGTAAAGATTCCAGTTGCTTGTCTCCTTAAATCAGCAAATTGGCTATAGTCACTAATCCTAAAATCATTCTCTTCACCTGGACCAATATCATGCTTTGCTCTAAGTATTTCCTCAATTGTCATCATTACAGCATCAACATTATGATCATTAGAGATACCCACATTAATAGAGTCAACTCTATCTGTACCAAATAATCTTTGAGCTCCTGTAAACAAAGGAACATACAATTCATCATCAGGATTTTGCCAACCAGTTGAGCCCTCCTCCTTTAGAATACCAATTACTTTATATGAAACTCCCGCTATTAAAATATTATTATTTAATATATTTCTTACTGAAGTTTTTAATTCACCAGGAACATCTGCTCCAATTACAACAACTCTTTTTCTGCCAAGATTTTCTTCTTCTGTAAATAGTCTTCCATGTTCTAAATCATAACCTCTGACATTAAAATGAATTGGTAAATAAGCTCCAACTCTTTCATTTATATTTGCATTATTAAATTTTATTTGTCTATTTCTAGTAATGGTGGGAGATATTCTCCAATTATGTTCTTTATTTTTTGCCAATGCTTCTGCATCTTTAATATCAAGAGGAACAATTCCTTGGGTTACTGCGCCTTTTCTATTTTGACCAGGACTTACGTATAGAGTTCTTCCACCAAGATCATCGATACTTTGTTCTAATGCTTTTTCAGCACTAGACCCAAGACCAATTACAGCTATTACTGCTGCAGTTCCAATAATGATTGCTAATGAGGTTAAAAAAGATCTAGTTGCATTAGATTTAATCGAAGTTATTGCAGATGTTAAAGACTCTTTAATTAACATTATCCAAAACTAAATGATGCTTCGACTCTTTCTCTAAATTGTCTTTGATAATCAACTAAGCTTTTGCTGGGCAAAATATACACCGTTTCACCTGCACTAAGGCCCTCAATAACTTCTACATTTGAAAGATCTGATATTCCTATTTTTACCCATGCTAACAATGGTCCATTTTGTGTATCCTTAATTACGATAAATTTATTAAAGTTTTCACCTTTAACTTTATTGACTAAAAATAAATCAACCTCTTCTTTAGGTATATTGACTATATTAGCTGCAGAGTAAATATCTCTTCTTGTACGTAATGACATAGAAGGAATACTCATTGATACTTGTTCATTTAAAATTTCAATAACAACATCTGTATTCATGCCGAGAAGAAGCAAGTTATCATCATTATTGATATCAATAAGAACTGGAAATGTTGTAACGTTTTGTTCGACTCTTGCAAGAGGCTCAATTTTAGAAACTATGCCAAAGAACTCTTTATCTCTATAAGCTGCAACTTTAATTGATACTGATTGTCCAATAGAGACTTTTCCAACATCAATTTCATCCACTAATGCTCTTACCCTAACTTTTGATAAATCAGCCATTGTCATTAATAAAGTTCCGCCACCAACAGCAGAAGTTGGAGACGAAATAACTTGTCCAACTTCAACAGGTCTAGAGATTATGGTTCCGCTTATAGGCGACCTGACCACAGTATCATCTAAAGCTATTTTGGCATTTTCAAATGAAACTTCAGTCCTAACAAGAGTAGATTTTGCTTGAGCAAAATTTTCTTGGATATCTTCAAAATCTTTATCAGAAATACTTGCGTTATCATGTAATGCTTTACCTCTGTCGTATTGTGCTTGAGCATTTTCCAATCTTACCTTGGCAGCATCCAAATCAGATTTAGACTGATCAAGGATATTGGTCGGGGTTCTCTGATCTATCTGACCTAACATTGCTCCTTTTTCAACAAAATCACCTACATCAGCGCCAAGAAATAAAATCTCACCAGAAGCTTTTGATTTTATCTCTACAGAAGAAATTGCTTCAATTATTCCTGATGCCTCTATAGATAATTCTAACTGCTGAGTTTGAGTTTCCTGCTTCTTGTAGTACTGAGTATTTTCGCTAGAGTCACTACTAGAGCCACATGATACTAGTAGAGTTAAAAATATAGGTATGCAAATTGCTTTTACAATATTCATATAATTAATTGATATTGTCTGATTTTATCAGACCATCCTTAATTGTAATAATTCTATTTGATTGAGCAGCAATATTATCCTCATGAGTTATTAAAATAATTGTCTGTCCTTGATTATTAAGTTCTTTAAATAAATTCATTACATCAGCTCCTGTTTTAGAGTCTAAATTTCCAGTAGGTTCGTCAGCAAAAAGAATGCTTGGATTATTAACTAAAGCCCTTGCAATAGCAACTCTTTGTTGTTGGCCACCTGACAACTCAGCTGGAGAGTGATTCATTCTGTCTATTAAACCAACTTTATCTAAGACATCTTCTGACCTCTTTATTGCTTCGTTCTCAGAACATCCAGCATATTTTAATGGCAACATTACATTATTGAGAGCGGTGCTCCTAGGAAGAAGATGGAAAGACTGAAACACAAAACCTATTTCTTTGTTCCTAATCTTTGCAAGTTCATCATCATTAAGTTGACTAACAGATTTGTTGTTAAGATTATAAGTGCCTTCAGTGGGTGTATCTAAACAGCCAATAATATTCATTAAAGTTGTCTTTCCTGAACCAGATGGACCCATAATCGATATAAACTCACCTTTATTTACAGATAAATCGATACCATTAAGAGCTTTAACCGTTTGTGTTCCAGTTTGATAATGTTTTTTTAATTCTTTTGTTTCTATAATCACAATAATACAGACAGTTTATTAATAAGATAATTCAAAATAAAAATTTAAAGTTCAAATTGTTTTATATAAGATAGCCATCCATCAGCAGTATCTTTTGTATCTTCAAAATTTTTTGCAAGCTGTAAGTTTTCTTTAGCTTTATCAATATCTTCCAGTTCAAAATAAGAAATACCTTTAATCAATTCAATTCTTCCAGGTATATCATCCCATCCTCTTTTCTTAGCAATATTAAATGAAGAAATAGCTAGTTTATATTGTTCATTATCAAAAGCATATGTTCCCAATCTGAACGAGAGGTCTGGATCATCAGAAATTTTTTCAGCTTTAATAAGAATTTCAATCCCATTTTTAAGATCTCGAGAATAAAAATATGAACTTGATAATAATTTTAAATTTTCTTCATTTTCTTTAATAATTTTTTTCTTAATTCCATCATTAATAACCATAATGCTTTTAAGAGGTGATTTTTGATAAAGATAATACTTAGCAAGTAATAAATAGTCTTCTTCCTTTTCTATAGTATTGTTTTCATATCCGAGTTCGAGAGCAGCAAGTGAATCTATCTCAAATTCTTTTGTAAAATATAATGCGCTTACTTGATTCCAATATTTTTTATTATTTGGATCTAAATATAACAACCTTGTTCCAAGATCTTCTGCATCATCAAGCTTTTCAAGCTTCATTGCAATGCCAAATGCATACTCAATCCAATCTTTCTGGGGTTTATCAGATTTTTTGTTTGCAATGGTTATATGAACATATGCTTGTTCAAGTTGTTCTATCCTTCCGTGTGAATATGACATGAGGAGATTTACTCTAGCAGAAACAGGATATTTATATTTTTCACCAATACTAATGAATTCTTCAAGCAAAGGTATTACATTTTTATACTGCCCAGTCATAAAGTAAGCTTGAGCTAGCATAAATCTAACCTCCTGTTCACCTATTCTAGGCATCTTTCCTGATGCAAGTGCTTTTTCAAACCATGGAATTGAGTTTGTATATTGGCTTTGAACCGCATAATAAATGCCGTAAAGTTGATAATTAAGGGCAGCTTCATAGGTTCTACCGCCTCTAAAGTAATTTTTATCTCCAGTCTCAAGTTCTTTTAGCGCTTTTTCATAGTTTTCATTATCTATATGTCTTTTTATTCTCTCAAAATAATCTGCCATCCATGGGCTGATAGTATCTTCTGACGAGACAAATAATGTCATTGTCATTATTGTTAAAAAAAATAATTTACGCATTACAAATAAATTCGATTGTTACCTCTCCAGCTTGTTCAACTGGTATTCCGTTAATGACCTTAGGCTTAAACTGCCATCTCCTAATGGCCTTAGTAGCCTCTTTATTAAAAAGTGTGCCATTTGTTGCTCTTACTATTCTAGCTAATTTTACCCTACCATTAGGTCCAACTACTAAATAAACTTGAACTGTACCGTCTATGCCACCTTGAATTGCCTGAATAGGACATTGTGGCTGAACTCTTACCATAGGAATAAGTGTGGAAGATGTGCCCTGAAGATCATTCATATTACCAAGAAATGCACCGCTAAAATCAACTGGAACTGAAAAATTAGGTAACTCAATATCTAGGTTAGGTCTTATAAGTTTGGTATCTTGTTTTAAATCAATATCTGGAGGTGGTGGTGGTCT
>Ga0208130_1001303_pt1 | contig 12145 bp, 12 predicted proteins | sample ETNtaG_31_FD_185771 | JGI IMG/M metagenome (GOLD analysis project Ga0208130, IMG submission 185771) | Marine microbial and viral communities from oxygen minimum zone, Eastern Pacific Ocean - ETNP201310SV78 (SPAdes) (version 2) | ecosystem: Environmental > Aquatic > Marine > Oceanic ...
TGCTTCAATTAAATCTTCAGGCACACCGTTCAGTTCAGCTTCAAGAACATTGGGGTGTGTTTCCACCAGGTCTTGTAATTCTTGAGTTAAATTTACCAATACTCTTTGAGGTAAAACTGAACTGGCAACGCTGATTGTTAAAATGGGATCATCAGTCGAAGTGAATTCTCTTATCGTTGGCTCTCTTGCGTCTTGAGGTAACTCTGCTCTTGCCTCATCAACCTTAACTCTGACGTCATACAGAGCTTCATCTATCTCTACATCTTGATCAAACTCTACGACTACAGCAGCATAACCTGTTGCGGATGTAGATCTAATGTCGACTACTCCTGAGATTGTTCTAAGGGCATCTTCGAGTGGCTTAGCTAAAAGTCTTTCTGAGTCTTCAGGTGATACTCCTTCAAATCCAACACCTATATAGGCCCCTGGGAAACTTACTTGAGGCTCAGTCGCCTTAGGTAGATAGTTGAGTGCGAAAATGCCAGAAAGGGCTAAAAGTACTAAGATACTTAAAGACGTTCTACTTTTCTTTATTGCTCCAGATATAAAAGTTTTCATGCATCAGGGGAAAAAGTTTCTTTAACATTAACGGTCTGACCTTGAAATACATATTCTTGACCTAGGGTTATTATTCTAGCGTCTTCACCAAGACCAGATACCCACATACCACTATTAGTATCCTCAAGAATATTTATTTCTTTGAATTCCACCCTGTTATCAGAAGTAACAGTCCTTACTCCTAACTTGCCTTGGTCATTGAGAGATAATATGGCCGGTGATATTTTGTGGGCAGGCTCTTCTTTACCTTTAATGTAAATCTCAGCTGAAACTCCATCTCTAATAGTTCTATCTTTATTATCTACGCTTATCTCGACTCTGAAAGTTCTTGTGTTTTTATCTGCCGATGATGCTATGAAAGTCACTTCACCTGATATATATCTTCCAGAAATGAGTTTTGCACTTGCCTTAGATCCCAGTTGTACCTGAGCAATATCCTTTTCGGCAATGTCTGCTACCACCAACATTGGATCAGGGTCTATAAGAGCGGCACAGACCGATCCTGTGTTAAGGAAATCACCTTCTTCTACTCTTAGTGTTTCAAGATAACCTGAAAAGGGAGCTACTATTTTTGGGTAAGCTTCTCTACCTGCTATGTAGAGTTGGCAAATTAAATCGCCTTCTTCAATGTAGTCACCTTGTTGAGCTGGCCTAGCTATCAATCTGCCACTCACTTCTGCCCTGACTTGAACAAACTTATCAGCCTCAGTGAATCCACTTGATTTAAGAATCTTAGATTTATTTGTGGCCCTACTATTAACGATTGTTACCGAAGAGAGTGTATCGAGTGTAGAACTATTCTTCTCGAAATTTTCTTCCTCTATCATGCTCCCTGAGACCATCCAAATAACTAAAAAGGATGCAAGAATTGCTGCGGTTTTATAGGTTTGTTTTATTTTCATAGAAATATTTAGGTGTTATACATAACTATAACACTAAAATACTTATGATGTAACTAAATTTGGTGCTTTTCTTTTAATTTTTTAAATTTTTCCTGAATAATCTGGTTATCAGGTTGTGAAGTTGTATTTGTTGTGTTTTCTTGGATTTTCCAACTTGATTCAATTCTTCTATCAATCTGCTCTGATAATTGGGGTGTTTGACCTTTATTCGTTTTTTCCCAATTGTATTTTACATGTTGGAGAAATTTGCTATTCCAGGAACTAAGGCTTTGTCCAGTCTCTTTCCAATACATAATAAATTCTGGTTTTGCGTTTTCTGCGAATTCTCTTGGAATATCTGTTAGTTCAAGAATTTCAAAAAAGTCATTATTGGGTACCCACTCTGATGTCATCTTTGAGGGCAGGTCGTCACTTTCTTTTACATCCTTGAATCTTCCCCACTGTCTTCTTATATGAGCTATGAATTTGCTATTCCATATATCTGATTCTTCCTTTCGTTCAGTCCAATAGAGAATAAATTCAGGTATTTCATTTTTTATGAAATCCTCATTGATGCCAGATTTAATAAGAATTTCTTTAGCATCATCATCTGGGACCCAATTTTTTTTCATAGGCTGGGTCTTTTTCTTTTTGTTATCTTCAACTTCTTTATGACGCCATTTCTTGATGACAAACCTTAGAAATTTAACTCCCCAATTTTTTTCCTCTTCATTTCTTTCTTCGTTAAGTTTTTTAAAGTCATCTATTTGCAAGTTAGCAAAATCTTGAGGTATGCCGTATTCATTGATTTGATCGAAAACTTCTTTTTCTGGCATCCATTTATTGCCTGTATTTAGTTTCTTAATCTGATTTGGTTTTTTAGTAGAAAAATATGTCAAGCCTTCATTGTTTGCTTCACTAACAAGACCTCTTTTAATTAGATTATTTAATAATTCTGCTGACTTGCTGTCAGACCAAAACCCTAAATCTGAACATACTTTCTCTAACGAAACTTTATTTTGAGATTCCTGATTTTTTATATATTCAAGCAAAATTGCTTCTTCAAGGCCTAGGGTATTGGCGATTTCGATTGAAAAAGATATCTTTGAATCAGTCATAAATTAAGTATCTCTAGATTAGTTTATGATCTAAATCAGTACAAGGGATTTGAGCTACTTATTTCTGTCTTTTACGGATTCTGCCAATCTATGGAGGCAGTCTTTGGTATCTTGCCAGTTAATGCATGCATCCGTGATGCTTTTTCCGTAAATAAGATTATCAAGATCGTCGGCTTTTTGATTTCCTTCTTCAAGATTACTTTCTATCATCACCCCAGTAATCCTTGTTTCACCTGACTTGATTTGGTCAGCTATGTCGGTGCAAACATCTATTTGTTTCTTATGTTGTTTACTGCTATTTCCATGGCTCATATCAATCATTATTGAATCTTCTAGATCATTAGATTTTAGAAGCTCTGAGGTTTCATTAATGTATTCTTTCGTATAATTTGGTTCTTTTCCTCCCCTCAATATAACGTGACAATCCTTATTACCAGATGAAGAAAAAATAGCAGCTCTTCCTTCTTTAGTGACAGATAAAAACTTATGAGGATGCAGGGCAGAACCTATTGCATCTGCAGCCACTTGTATGCCCCCATTTGTCGCATTTTTGAAACCGATTGGACAGGAAGAACCAGAGGCTAATTCTCTATGAACCTGACTTTCAGTTGTTCTAGCCCCTATTGCACCCCAAGAGATAAGATCCGCTATGTACTGAGGCGTTATAACGTCAAGGAACTCAGTGCCAGCAGGCATGCCTAGGTCATTGATATCCCTCAATAGTTGTCTCGAAACTGATAATCCTTTATCGATGTTAAAGGAATTATCAAGATCAGGATCATTAATCAGACCTTTCCATCCCACAGTTGTTCTTGGTTTTTCAAAATAGACTCTCATAATAATTAGAAGTTCATCTTGAAGGCTATTCTTCTCCTCTAACAAAAGGTTTGCATATTCCATAGCCGCACTAGTGTCATGTATGGAACATGGCCCAACTACAACAGCTAATCTATTATCTTTTTTGTATAGAATGTCAGAAAACTCCTGCCTAGCTTTAAAGACAGTTTCAGATGAAATTGTCGATATTGGTTGTTTCTCCAATAATGAGCTTGCAGAAACTACTTCCTGCCTGCCTGATATTCTTAAATCGCTAGTCTTGTGCATAGTCAAAAAATTAACCGGAGGTGCATTCTACATATATTGTGATCAGATTAAAGCATGAAAGTGTTAATATATATGTAGAGTTAATCCACTTTTCAAAACATTTATTATAATTTTTATCCAAAAAGTCTCCTTATATGACTAAAAAGAAAATTTCTGTAGGTATAGTTCAAGAAAATCCAATTGTGGGAGATATTGAAGGCAATTTGCAATTAGCAATCAATGCAATTGAAAAAATATCCAAACAGTCTTCACCAGATATATTTCTATTCACTGAAATGTTTATAACGGGTTATCCGCCGGAAGACTTAATACTCAGAGAAGATCTTTTAGAAGCATCATATGATGCCATAAGGAGACTTTGTGATATCAAACCAGAGAGTTTCATTGTTATTGGCTATCCAAAAAAAGAAGGGGATGCAATTTTTAATTGTGCCGGAGTGTTGAGAAATAAATCAGTTATAACTGAATACAAAAAACAAGAATTACCTAACTATGAAGTTTTTGATGAAAAGAGATACTTCCAACCCGGAAACAGTCCTGGTGTCTTTGAAGTGAATGGCCTAAGAGTTGGATTATCAGTTTGCGAAGATATATGGCATGAAAGAGTAATAAAGCAACTGCATGAAAAGAAAGCAGATTTAGTTCTGAATATTAATGCTTCTCCTTTTCATTTGCAGAAGATAAAAGAAAGAAAGGCCTTGATATCCGGTCATGCTACTGAATATTCCCTGCCAATAGTCTATGCCAATCAGGTGGGAGGCCAGGATGAACTTGTTTTTGACGGTACTTCAATGGCAATGGATAGTGATGGACATCAGATAATTCAATTAGAAAAATTTAAGGAAGATCAAAAAGTGGTTCATTTTACTTCTCAACAGGAGGGTAAATTATTGAGTGAAGTTAGAGCGGCAATACCGGAAGATAATGAATTGGAAGAGGTTTACAAGGCTTTGGTCTTAGGCGCGAAAGACTACATAGAAAAAAATCACTTTCCTGGAGTTTTAATTGGCTCCTCTGGAGGTATAGATTCCGCCTTAACGGCTGCAATTGCTGCTGATGCAATAGGACCTGACAGGGTCAGAACCTTCATGATGCCATTCAAATTTACTTCAGACATGAGTGTAGAAGATTCCAAGAAACTTGCCGACAATCTAGGAATTAAACATTCTGTCATCCCTATCGGAGATATATATGAATCTTTTGCAACTAGCTTAGAAGATGAATTCAAAGGATTAGAACCTGATATTACTGAAGAAAATCTTCAGTCGAGATGTAGGGGAGTTGTGTTGATGGCTTTATCCAATAAATCTGGCGAGTTGGTTTTAACTACAGGAAACAAAAGTGAAACAGCCGTAGGATACTCTACTCTTTATGGTGATACAGCTGGTGGTTTTGGAGTTTTGAAAGATGTTCCAAAAACTCTAGTTTATGATCTTTCCAGATATAGAAATACTATTTCTCATGTCATACCAGAGAGGATCATTGACAGACCCCCGAGCGCAGAATTAGCTCCTGATCAACAAGATAGTGATAGTCTGCCTGACTATGACATTCTAGATAAAATAATAGAGTTATATGTCGAGCAAGATAAAAGCAAGATAGATATAGAAAAAACCGGGATAGAAAAAAATATTGTTGACCGAGTTGTCAGGTTAATTGACCTAAGTGAGTATAAAAGGCGTCAGGCTCCATTAGGCGTGAAAATTACTTCTAGAGGATTTGGAAAAGATAGACGCTATCCAATAACGAATAAGTTTTTAAAATAAGCTCTATTTCCTCATTTCTTTATAAATAGCTATAATACAATGCCAATACACAAGTATTGGGAATAATGGTTGACTCAAAGAGCTCAGATCCTCAAATAAAAGAGGAAAAACCAACTCATCCTCGCCAAGAGGAGATGTTCTTAGCGACAGTAAAAGGCAAAGAAACAGTCCTTCCTGAAGATCTTTACGTCCCTCCCAATGCTTTAGAAATACTTCTAGATAGTTTTGCAGGACCTTTAGATTTCCTCTTATATCTAATCAAAAAACAGAACCTAGATATCTTAGACATTAATGTAGCCAAGATAACAGAGCAATACACTTCCTACATTGAGTTAATGGATGCTATGCAAGTAGAGCTTGCCGGTGATTACCTGGTTATGGCTGCCTATTTAGCTGAATTAAAATCAAGAATGCTCCTTCCAAGACCTGAAGAACAAGCCGAAGAAGAAGATCCGAGAGCTGAGCTTATTAAAAGATTACAAGAATACCAGAGGTATAAGGAAGCTGCTGAAAGAATAGATAAAATTCCTCGACTAGATAGAGAAATTTTTGCAGCGAATGCCAAATTGCCGGAGTTTTCGACTGAAGCACCTCTCATTGATGTTCCGCTTGAAGAGTTAACTATTGCCCTTGCAGAAGTTATGAGACGCGCTGAACAGTCTCAAGCACATCTAATTAATTTTGAAGAACTTTCAACAAGAGAGAGAATGAGTCAGATTTTGGAGAGAATGAAAACTGAATCATTTATTGAATTTAGTTCTTTATTTAATTCAAAGGAAGGCAAAATAGGTGTTGTGGTAACATTTCTGGCTATATTGGAGTTATTGAAAGACTCTCTAATAGAGATTGTGCAGTCTGAAGAGTTTGGACCAATACATATAAAGGGGATTGAAGAGGTACATTAATGGAAAAAAAACTTAGTGAAATTTTAGAAGCATTACTTTTATCAGCCTCTAGACCTATAAGCGTTGATGATATGGTAAAAGTCTTTGAAGATCCAAAACCTTCCAAGGATGAAATTAGAAATGCTCTAAATTCTATAGATGAAGATTGTGCAAACAGAGGCATAGAATTGAAGAGAATCGCTAGTGGTTATCGCTTACAAGTTAAACAATCATTATCAGAGTTCGTTGCAAAGCTTTGGGAGGAAAAACCTCAAAAGTTTTCCAAGGCAACTTTAGAAACTCTCTCTTTGATTGCATATAAACAACCCATAACTCGAGGCGAAATTGAAGAAATTAGAGGTGTCACCGTTGGGACTCAATTGATGAGAGGCCTGATGGAGAGGGGGTGGGTGAAGATAGTAGGGCAAAGAGATGTTCCAGGAAGACCTTCTTTATACGCTACTACTAAAGAATTTTTGGATTATTTTGGCCTGCAACATCTTAGAGAGTTGCCAGAATTGCCCTCCCTTCCAGATTTACAATCAATCGAACTTGAGTTACCAATTGAAGAGCCTGAAAACTCACCAGAGAACTCTCAAACTTTAAATTAGATTTTGAAAATCAGGATCCATAAGATCCTTGCAGATCATGGTATTGGCTCTAGGAGAGGCATTGAATCTCTTATTAAGCAAAGAAAAGTTCTGGTAAACGGTCAAATAGCCACCATAGGTCAATTAGTTTCTGAGAATGATATTTTTGAAGTAGAAGGCCGCACTGTCAGACTTTCCAAAAAAGATCCTTCAAAGAAAAGGATTTTGATGTACAACAAGAAGGTAGGGGAGATATCTTCAAGAAATGATCCTGATCATAAAAAAACTATTTTTGATTCCCTTCCAAAATTGAAATCAGGAAGATGGGTCTCTGTTGGGAGATTAGATATCAATACCTCCGGATTAATTCTTTTTACAAATGATGGTTCTCTGGCAAATCAGTTGATGCACCCATCATCAAATATTGAAAGAGAATATATTGCTAGAGTGCATGGACAAGTTACAGATCAAATACTCAATAATCTAACCAAGGGAGTTAAATTAGAGGATGGTTTTGCTAAATTTACTGATGTACAAGGAGGTAGAAAAGGAAATACTAATCAGTGGTTTGCAATGGTAATTATGGAAGGTAGAACTAGAGAGGTAAGAAGACTCTGGGAAAGTCAGGGACTAGAAATTTCTCGTCTCAAAAGAGTTAGGTATGGAAACTTATTTCTACCCGCCAACTTGAAGCAAGGCTCTTTTAAGGAGTTATCAAAAAGCGAGATCAGCTCTCTTGAGCGTCAATCGAGTGACCACTGATATCCAAACTCATATCACTCATCAGATACAAGTAAGGCATCATAATAGATTCAGCAGTTGGATTTTTATTTGGATCCTCTGCAGGATAAGCTGCTTCACGCATCTTAGTTCTTACTGCACCAGGATTAATACAGTTAACTCTTGTAGAAGAAGTATTTTGTAATTCATCAGATAAGATTTGCATCATTGCTTCAGTAGCAAATTTACTTATTGAATATGCCCCCCAATATGCCCTTCCTTTTCTCCCAACACCTGAAGAAGTGAAGATAATGGAACTACTCTCTGATTTTTTTAACAGTGGAAGAAGGTTTTTGGTAAGCAAGAAACTCGCATCAAGGTTTACCTGTAATACATTTTTCCAACTCTCATAGCTGTATTGCTCAAGAGGTTTTTTCTCTCCAAGTACTCCTGCATTATTGAGAAGACCGTCAAGCGCAGGATATTCCTCATTAATGGCATTAACAATTTCTTGATAATCTTTCTCAGTGGAATCTTTAAAATTAAAGGGCTGAATAATTACATTATTTGATTCATCTTGCTTTATTTCATCATATAGCGATTCTAATTTTTCTTGGTCTTTACTGAGCAATATTAAATTCGCTCCATAATCTGCAAACGTTTTGGAAGCCTGTCTACCTATGCCCGATCCTGCTCCCGAAATGACAATTGTTTTACCTTCAAGCAGATTCTTGGGGAAATCATCTTTAACTAAATTCTTAATCATTTAACTAACAGGTCGTTGATTTCCTTAGGTTGGTTGAATAAGTAATCCGCTTTCCAGTCTTTGGCAGAATCTCCCAGGGGGATATAGCCATAAGCTGCTGCTCCAGTGATCATATTTGCTTTTTCACCAGCTATTATGTCTATTCTGTGATCTCCTATATAAATACTATTTTTAGGATTGCTGCCTGATATTTCTAAAGCAAGATTTAATCCATCAGGATCTGGCTTTCTTTTTCCGACGTCATCAGGACAAACTAAGAAAGGCGTACTGAATTTACTTAGCTTATCTTGCACAATAATTTCAGCAAACCTTCGTGGTTTATTTGTAATAATTCCCCATTTTATTCCAGTTGAATTTAGTTTATCGAGGACATCCTCTATACCATCAAATATTATTGTATTTTTTAGGCAGCAATCTTCATAGATCTCAAGTAGTTCCTGTCTGTGGAATTCAATTTTCTCATCTGATTCAGTTTCCAGCCCTAGTGCGTAAGAGGCAAGACTTGCAGCGCCTTGCGAAACCCTAGATCTGACTTGTTCAAAATCAGCTGCATTGAGATTATATTTTTCTCTTAATATATTAACGGCATACAGAAAGTCTGGTGCAGTATCGAGAAGCGTTCCATCCAAATCAAAAGCAAATAGTTCAATATTATTCAAATTGATTCCCTTTTTGCATGAACCATATAGTTAACTTGAATGTCTTTGCCAAGCCAATAATTATCGGTTAATGGGTTATAACTCAGGCCAATAGTTTCTTGCGTTGTCAATCCAGCATCTCTTATCCATTTTGCTAATTCAGAGGGTTTAATAAATTTTTCATATTCATGAGTACCCTTTGGAAGAAGATTTAAAACATATTCAGCACCAATAACCGCAAATAAATAAGATTTTGGATTTCTATTTATAGTGGAAAAGAATATGTCTCCGTTATCATTCAAAATTTTAGAGCAACTATTGATTATATCTCCAGGAGAGGGCACATGTTCAAGCATTTCTAGACATGTAATCACATCAAACTTTGCTTCTGGATTCGAGCTCACAAATTCTTCAATTGTTTGTTGAAAAAACTTAACATCGCTTTTGATTAGTTCAGAATGAGATTTAGCTACACCTATTGTCTTTTCAGAAGCATCAATACCGGTAACTTCGGCTCCCAACTCGCCAAGTGCCTGAGCAAGAATACCTCCACCACAACCGACGTCTAAAACCTTTTTTCCTTCGAGAGTCGATCTTTCTTTTATGAATCCAACTCTAAGCGGATTTATTTGATGCAAGGGCTTAAATTCTCCTTCTCTATCCCACCATTTAGCAGCAAGCTCATCAAATTTATTTACTTCATCATGATCTAAATTTTCTATGTTCATAGTGTGTTTTTTTCTTTAAACTGTCGTTCGACAAACTTTCGAAGTCAAAAAAATTATGCAAATATTCTTTCCTAAAGAAGAGCCAAACGAAATACGTGCCACTATTTTACCTGAAGTGGCTAAGAAATTTATTGATTTAGGTATTGAAGTCTCTGTGGAAACAGGATTAGGCGATAACGTCTTTGTATCCGATGAATTGTATAAAGAGACTGGTGCGTCTATTTGCGCAAATAAAGCGGATGGTTTTAAAAGCGCAGATATAGTCTGTAAAATCAATAAACCAACTTCTGAAGATATTCAGCAACTCAATGAAGGAACAATTTATATCAGTTTCCTCGATCCTTTTAATGAAAAACAGACTGTTTCTGAATTAGCTTCTGCCAAAGTGAGCTCAATCAGTATGGAGCTCGTTCCTAGGATAACCAGAGCTCAAAAAATGGATGCCTTAAGTTCTCAAGCAAATCTCGGAGGATATGCAGCAGTTATAGAGGCCTCTAGGACTCTGTCTAAATCTTTTCCTATGATGATGACAGCTGCAGGCACCATCTCCCCCGCTAGAGTATTTGTAGTTGGTGTTGGTGTGGCTGGCCTCCAAGCCATAGCAACAGCTAAAAGATTAGGTGCAAGAGTAGAAGCTTTTGATACGAGGCCTGTGGTGGAAGAGCAAGTAAAGTCCTTAGGTGCTAAATTTGTGAAAATTGATATCGGTGAAACTGAAGAGACGGATCAGGGGTACGCAAAAGAACTTACTGAAGAGCAGATAAAGATGCAACAAGAAGGAATGAAGAAAGTTTGTTCACAGTCAGATGTAATAATCACTACTGCACAAGTTTTTGGAAGGCCAGCTCCAAGAATCATCACAAAAGATATGGTAGAAGCAATGCAACCCGGAAGTGTTATTGTAGACATGGCAGTTTCTACTGGTGGCAATGTTGAGGGCTCTAAAAATGATGAATATATTTTTCATGAAGGGGTTACAATCATTGGAATGTCTAATTTACCTGGAGAGGTAGCAAAAGATGCTTCTCAGGTTTTCGGTTCCAACCTATTCAACATGATTGAAGAATTTTGGGACAAAGAAAATAAAGTCATAAATTTTGATTTAGACGACGAAATACTTAAAGGTTGTGTCATCACTCACCAAGGAAGTATTGTCAACGAATCAGTTAAATAAGTAAGCTATGGAAAGTCAGATAATACTATTAATATTCATTCTCGTGCTCTCGATCTTCTTAGGTGTAGAGTTAATTACAAAGGTGCCTTCAACGTTACACACTCCTCTCATGTCGGGTGCTAATGCCATATCGGGTATAACTTTAGTTGGTGCAATTTTATCTTCGGGATCTTCTGATTTTCTAACAATTATACTTGGAACATCTGCTGTGTTTTTTGCTTCTATTAATGTAGTTGGCGGCTACTTAGTTACCAATAGAATGCTTGGCATGTTCAAGAAGAAATAATCATGGATACAGCTCTTTTAGTAAACTTAGCATATATAGCTTCTTCTATTTTATTTATCGTTGGCCTTAAGATGTTGGGATCGCCTGACACAGCTAGACGTGGAAACTTTTTATCCTCTTCAGGAATGTTATTGGCTGTTCTAATAACATTATTAGATCAAAACATAATTGATTATCGATTTATAGCTGGTGCTTTGGCAGCAGGAAGTGTTGTAGGTTATTTTGCCGCCACGAAAGTAAAGATGACCTCCATGCCTGAAATGGTAGCAATTTTTAATGGATTTGGAGGTATTGCTAGCCTCTTAGTAGGCTCTGCTGAGTATGTCTCCGGAACGTTAAATAACCCAGCTTTTCTAGGGGCTATCTTTTTAACTGTTCTTATAGGAGGGATAACCTTTACCGGAAGTATCATTGCTTACGGCAAACTCTCTGAGGTCATTTCTGGTAAGCCTTACTTATATAAAGGACAGCAATTTGTTAACAGCCTTCTTGTGCTTGCCATTTTGTTAGTGGGAGTGAATATGCTCTTCATTCAAGGCTTTATAACTGCAGAGCAAACATTGTTACTCTTAATCGGGTTGGCTTTTATTTTGGGAATATTATTTGTTATCCCAATAGGCGGAGCAGATATGCCTGTCGTAATTGCTTTGCTTAATAGTTTTTCAGGTTTAGCAGCTTGTGCAGCAGGTTTTGTTATTTTAAATAATGTTCTTATAGTCGCGGGAGCATTGGTTGGTGCAAGTGGATTAATTCTTACAAATATCATGTGTAAGGCGATGAATCGTTCTCTCGCAAATGTTTTATTTAGTGGTTTTGGTGCCGCTCCAGATGCCTCAAGTGAATCTTCACAAGAACAAGGTGAGGTTAAACCTATTTCAGCAGAAGATGCTTATTTGATTCTCGAAGCAGCTTCTTCTGTCTTAATTGTCCCC